>Ga0209777_10004076_pt1 | contig 17513 bp, 19 predicted proteins | sample FrelakmetHBP12HB_FD_187147 | JGI IMG/M metagenome (GOLD analysis project Ga0209777, IMG submission 187147) | Freshwater lake sediment microbial communities from the University of Notre Dame, USA, for methane emissions studies -HBP12 HB (SPAdes)... | ecosystem: Environmental > Aquatic >...
TGTAAGTCCTGTTATCTTTCTTAAGAAAATGTAGTGATAATCATTAAGAGTGCTCAATAAAGCATCGGTTTGATTTCTCAAAAGATCTCCTGTTACAAATCCAACATTATCCATTTCAGTATTAGTGACAATATTGAACTTCTGAGGCCATGCAACGCATTCGTGAACTTTTGCAATAGATATAGCACCAAGTAAATTACCTGATCCCGATACTGAAAAGCCTACAATTGCTTTTACATTGTCTCTTCTACGTGCCCAATAAATAGTATTCCAAACATCAATGCCTAAACAAGAAGTTAAACATTGATAACAACCTGCGCCCCAAGTTACTTTATCCCCTACCGAATAACCGGCAGTTCTGGAATAAGCAGCTTCATTAAAGTCACCTTCACAATGAATAGGCACACTAACATTTTTACCTGTTAAAGTTGATAAATTAGACAATGTGGCTAATGTAGCACTTGTGAAATCAGCTTCAAAAATACCAGATAAAGGTTTATGAGCTGTTTGTAAAGCAGTACATATAGTTTGCATTGCTGTTACCTGCGAACTTGCAAAAGCAGTCCCGGCAGCAGCCGCATTCAAACTAACTAAAAAGTTTCTTATCTCTCCACCTGCAAATGTTTGCATAGTTGTCAATTCAGACCCATCAAAAGAGACAGGAACTGGAAATACACCAACATAAGCAACTCCTAACGGATTTATTCTGTAAAACTCACTTATCTTATAATAAAATGTAAGATATAAAGAGCCAACACCTAAAGATAATTGGGTTACTGTTGCTGTTGCTGTACCTGCACCACCAATAGCAGCAACGGAAGTAAATGTTATATTTGTGCCATTTGATGCTTTACCCCATCCCGTAGGAGGAACAATTGTTACATTTACTGTAGAACCAGCTGAAGTAAAACCATGATATTGAGTATTTGCATTTATAGCAGCTCTTATAGCTACTGCCTCGGCACTTGCATCTGTATAAGCGCCTGCTGGAACGGTAACCTGTCCAAGTAAAACACCCGAAAAGAATATCGAATCAACATCACCGGCAGCTCCTTTTACTGTTATTGCCACATTTCCTAACGTTGCTTTTGTCTCATCTGAATAATCCGCATCAATACCTAAGTTAACAGCATCGGCAAGTGAAAAAATCTTTTTTATCTTATTGCTGGCATTAAAACCAGACGGATAAGTATCTGCATAGAAAACAAAACCAGAAATATGGTCTGATCCTGGTAATGCTTGACCTAACCCGGTTTGATTTCTGTTAAAACGTACATCATTGAGTGCCATTCTTTTTTTTGTTTTAAAAAATTAATTTTCGGCTTTCAACTTATCGACTTCTGCCTGGGCTTCATTTACTTTTGTTAAAGCCTTTGCTTTTGCTTCGTCTGTCTTTCTTTCTTCCATGTATGATTTAGCTTTCGCTAAAACCTTTTCGGCTTTTTCGAGTTCGGATGGTTCTGCTTTTCCTAAAGAATCAAATTCGATCTTAGTCAATTCATGCAATTCTGTTTTTGATGTTGTTTTATGATTGAACGCATGATGTTTATGAGCTTCATAGAAAAAATTACCATCGCTAGTTGCATAAATTACTTTTTCGCCTTGCTTAAAGTAAGGAGCTGCTAATTGTAGCAGCTCTCTTTTTAGATATGTTTTCATATTATGCAGCGTAATATTGTACCAAAGCAGCTATTCCCTTTGCATCACTACGCAAATTCACATTTTTAAACATCACAAGGGCTGAATAATATGAACCGTAGAAAGCCGGATCATCTTCACGTGCAAAGAATTTTACAGCACCCTGGGCTTTTGCAACACAATCTTCCTGCCATGCAAAAGCAGCAAGAGAATCGGTTGTTGCAGCAGCAGCACCAACAGCCTTTAACGTAGGACTTCCGTAAGTTGCATCATTGTAAATTGCAACCTGAGGACGCTGAAAAATATTGAATCCATAAATTTTTGCAACAGCTCCATCTTTTACCAAAGTGTCATCGGGTAAATAAAGACGACTACCTAACACAGATACATTATTTGTGGTTAAATCATACCACATATCTGAAGGAACCAATAAATAACGACCTTCCTGGGATACATTGTCTCTGTCAAGTTTCCCTTTTAACTGCAAAATGTCCCCTAATGTAAACGCTTTACGTGTACCAGTTGCAGCAGTTAAGGAAGGGAACAAAGAATATGATTCGGCGGCTCCTGTCGTCAGAAATACGCCACTTGTTGCTCCTACTGTTGGAGCTGCGCCAAGTCCTAAAATCCAATTATAAGCGCCATCGTCTCCGAGTTGCTGATTAATCAATTGGATTTTGTTTTTCATAACTGACATTCTCTTGTCATAGGACAATTGAATTTTTTCAATGTTTCTGATTAAGATAGGGTCAGTAGTGTATTCGTCCAGATAATAGGTTAATTGATCGTCAACCCTTTCTGATACGGCTGCCGGAAGTTGTGTACGGTTTTTAACAACAGTAACACCACTACCTGCCTGAGGAACATGAACAGCATAATCTTCAACATATTGGTCATGTGATACGCTGTATTTCAAGAATTCGGAACCTCTGTATAGATTTTCCTGAATGTCTTTTATGAATGCTTCAATCCTTACTTGTGCCATGATATTTATTAATTACAATTAAATTTATTAATTACTCGATATGCTGTTCCATTATACATCAAAGTAAATACCTGGATTTTACTTGCTGTCAAAGTAGTAGTAAGAGCAACACACCCAGTCGCAAACGCAACTGTAAAAGGAGCTGCTTTTACACCTGTTCTTACTTCGACGAACATTAATGATCCAACCCTAAGATTGGCTCCAAGAGTTACATTAATAGTCATATTTGCTTTTACTGTATCTGTAGATGTTTCAAGATTGTTTTGAATAGCATAAACAAGACTGTTATGTACTGTTATTGCATTTATACCAGTATCCAATAGCACGATTCTTTGTGCATAACCTTCCGGCCAACTGATATAAGAATCATATGCGGTTACTTGTGCCTGACTTGCTACGTAAGCAAATAAAAAGGCGATTATTACAAAAATCTTTTTCATTTATATTCGGCTTTATAGAGTTTATCGTAAGCAACAGGATTATCAAGAGCAAACTTTTCTGCTAAAGCAGGATTTTCTTTTTCAAGTTCTCTTAATTTTTTGTATCCGCCAGGGATAGGAGCATCTTCTTTTGACCTGTCAATAACACCAGCGATGTTATTGTGAGGCATTGGAATTGAATCAACAATCTTTTGTAATCCTTCAGGGTTACTTGCGTAATCTCTTAGATAACCTTCACGTGATTCTTTTACAAATTTTCCGACTTCGATTGCCTTATCAAGAATAGTCTCAGTAGATTTTTTCTTGCTTGCTGCGCTCTCAGCTTTTAAAATCTCATTTTCTTTGGTTAGTCCAGTAACGAGATTGGTAAGAGAAGTAACCTGGTCTGATAGCTTTGTGAAAGTTGCTACGTCAACAACAGGCTCAGTTTTATCAATGACAGGAGATGCCTGTCCGGTAATTACCTTGCCTTTGTCATCAATTTTACTTTTGCAACCAGGGCAAGTAGCAGCGTTTTCGTTCTCGATTTTGTTTTCATTGAATTCGAGCTCTTCGCCGCATTTTTCACATTTTATTTGTGTCATTTGATTATTGTTTAAATTATTAAATGCTTTGTTTACTAATATTAAAATATCGTGAGGTTTTAAATTCTTTGTGATTGCTTTATTTGGCATATCTATTATACAGCCTTTTGAAACAAATCCCATTTTCTCACATTCATTTGCGTTTAACCATGTTTCCTGGTTCATCATTTCTTCAAGTTTCTTTTCACTCATTCCTGTAGAAGAAACCAGAATCGATAGGAGCTGCTCTTTTGCGGCTTCTAAACGTTTTTTTATAATAGGGTCGGTAGTCGTTTCAATTGTCTCACCACACATAGAAGGTTCGTGCATCATAAATTGAGAATATGATACAGCAAATTTCTTTGTGCCGGTTTGATGAATTACGCCAGCTATTGAGGCACAAACACCTTCATTATAAGTATGTATTTTTGCGTTTTTGCAGCCTAGATTTGCGGCTACGATAGAAAGCCCGTTTGTTATTTCGCCACCATCTGAATTGATGTGTTCATTTATGATGTGAAATTTGTTATTATCATAATAGCGAATTTGATCAGCAATAGAATCACCATCAATTTTATTACCGTCACTCCAATTGCCTATAGTACCATATAAATATATGTCTATATACTCATTGGCTTCATTGACAATAATAAATTTTGACTTATTATCCACTTTATTGACTATTATATAATCAACAAAGTAAAAGTTTAATTAAATGATACAAAAAGGTTTATTGCATTGTGCAAAAATATTTTTAAGGAAAGAAGAAATTTAATCGTCAAATCTGTCTTTTTTCTTATATCCAACAGCCTCTAAATCTCGATAGATAGTTGACTTGTCAAGAAATAATTCATCTGCTAATCGCTGAATCTCATTGGGAGGGTTTTTTGCATTTGACACCCTATTTAAAATAAGTTCACGTCTGCTATTTAGGCAATCTTCATTTTTTTTATTTCCCATATTAGACTTTTTCTATATGATATTTTATTCTAAATACAAACTTTCTTCGACCCGTTGCATTGCGTTTACCATTATAATAATAATGATTACCAACTAAAAAGTGCATACTTGTATTTTTATAAAGACTTCTCGATAATTGCCAGGCAGGTTCTGTATTTGGATAAGTCCAGTTTAAAACTCCTGCACATCTAATGCAAGTATTTTGATCCCAAATAGGGAATAGTTTTTGATTTTTATCTTGTGAATAAAGCGTATCATTTTTTGTCTCCCAATATAATATCTTTTTTACAAAATTATGAGCAGTTCCAAATGTCACTCCGGGATAAATCATAAAACAGGCCATTGTATCATAATTTAAAGTGCTGTCATGCTTCATTAATATTTCATCGATCACAATTGCGCTATCTGTTCCAGATTTTGCGATAAAAACAGTATCAGTGTTATTTCTTATTTTAGCACTATCAACATAAATTGTTTTATAGTAAAATACACCACTTATAAAATCCTTTATTGTGCCTAAATCATTTTGAACTGTCTTTGAATTTTGCCAAAACATAAATAATTCATCGCCGTCTAAAGAAGTAGCGGTTTGTAATTGATTTATCTTTATCTGTCCTTGTGCATAAGAACAAATACCTATTAATAACAAATAAATTATTTTTTTCATATCTGTATTGGTTTTTTAACTTCTGTTTCTACTGTTTTTGATTCTTCAGTTATTAGAAATTCAGAATTAGAAAGTGTGCCATCTAATTCTAAATCCATTTCTGTTACGCCTTTATCATATACGTTAACCTGAGTATCATAAACACCTGATTCCTGGACAAGAGAACTGAAAATAAGCTGAGAATCAAATAAATTACCATGATCCTTTTCGTAATCATCTGAAATAAGTCTTAACGGACCATAATTAGTTCCTGTTAATCCTTTAAGAGCATATTTAATTTCTTCTAAAAGCGGTTCTTTTTCAATAAATGTTTGTGTCTCATCTGTTAATGCTTTCGTATAAATATGAAGGGTTATATTACTTATGTAGTTTTGCTCACCTCTAATATGAGTATTAAATGCCACTTGTTTAGGTTCTCGATAATTAGCTCTTTCAAATTCAAACAATACCATTGGAAAACGAAATTGTTTGTGCCCTTCGATATTCTCAGGTCTTGTTTGACTGTTCCAAATATCTATATGGTGAATTAATAAATCAGGTTTTAAAGAATCTAATTTTATTAAAACAGCTTTGGCATCGTTATATAAATCAAGTCGTACACTCATTTTTTCCAGATATTATCTATTTTGCTTCTTATTAATCCAATTATCTTTTGGTCAAGCTCCGCAGACTTGCCTACAAACTCACGTTTAGGCATTTCACGTCCTTTGCTATCTGTTATGCCTTCATTGTGCCTTGTTGCATAAGGTATTCCCTTTGTGCCGATTATTATTCGCTCAAATTTATATTCCCGAAGTCGAACACTTCTCATTAAATGTCCTGATTTAACAAGAATAGCTCTTTCTCTATTAGGATTTCTTCTATCGCTCTTATCTTGAGTTGTTCGTGGCTTCCACCCATCTTTACTATCATCTGTCTTGTGCCCTCCCTCTCTGAAACCTTCGACAAAGTGATTCTGTGCAAGTTTACCAACAAGTAAAGGCAAATCATTTGCTTTAAGCATTGCAAATGCTCTTATAGTTCTATCAAACCCCCAGTCACCAACTTTTTCTATGTACGTCATTCCATGTGTGAAATTTTGTTCGCTTTAAATTCAGGAGTACCAGTAATTATTATAGCAGCACCCGATAAATGTGTTTTATTATCATCTGCTATGTCATGCCAACGTTCTGACAATTCATTAAAACTTAAAAAAGTGCGATTAAATGAACTCGGATCCTCAAATATTATTCTGTTTTTAGTATATCCAATAGCCACAACATAATGGCCGTCAACATAATCTTCGCTCCATTCTTTAGGACTTTTTGAGTCTCTCCAAGCCTGTAAAAGAACAATTACAGGTATTTTTTTATCAATATAAGGTATTAAATCTTCGGGGACTAAATCTGTCTTTATTTCAGCGTCTAGCCCTTTTTTTTCTGCATATTTCTTTATGGCTGATAGTTTGACCCCATTATCAAATATATCTGTATGCACGGCCTTTAAATCGTCAAGTAAATATGATTCCCGTATCTCAATACCATAATAACATAATACTTGTTGTAAACTTGTAACTCCACAATCATAATTGAATGTCTGGCGAAGTTCAGGGAATTCTAAAAGTTTGATTTTTTTTCGATTTAGAATAGGGAGTTTAGCAAGTAAATGAGTTATAATGCTGTCTTTTGGGTTTGAGTCATTCTTTGGAAGCGGCAAGTTGAAATTGTTATCTTTATATTCCTGGTACTTTTCAGGAACATTGAAATATTCGTGCGCTTCTGAGAATGCTATATGTTCTTTGCCGGGATTAAATCCAAACATTTCATTTACATCGGCATTTTTAATAGCATCTTCCCGTTCTTTGCCTGTTGTAGGTTCTGCGTCCCCTGATTGCTCAACAGTACATCTACAATTTCCACACCAATATGTTTTACCATTTCTTTGTACTAATAAAGTATTATATTTTGGTACTTCGACACAATAGACTAAACCATCATAATCAATCCATTTTATATTTCTTTTATGAAATGTTACATATTGTTTAGTTGAGATACATAATCTATATATATCGTGATTACATACATATTTGCCATTTCTATGTTGTACTAATTTTCCTTTAGTATTTTGTTTATGAAGTGAACAAGATTGACCTGTTTTTAAAATAATTTCAGTCAAATCATCAATTAATCGCTTAGATGAAGAAAATATCGTCTCTATATCTTTTGCTATAATACCAGATATAGTTTTTTGCCCTTTTTGAATATGCCCATCACCCTTAATAAATCTATCTAAAAAGATTTTCAAATGTTTTGGTGATGAATTTTTTAATTCCTCAGGTATATATTTCTCATAAGATTTTCCAAATTGTTTTAAGTAAATTCCTAAATTATAATCATTAATCCCAATATAATCAAATCCATAATAGACATTATATGGTATCCCCTTTAAATCTTCACATATCAAACTATAATATTTTTCTTTACTTTGTGATATTTTTATCTGATAACAATTCCCTTTACGTTTTGTAGTAGATCCTTCTGATAAATACCATCCCATAAATTTTACATAAGTTTCTATATCCCATTCTTTGCCATTTATGGTTATGCTTGTACAATTAATTCCCTTCCATTTTGTTGATTTATATATTCTATCACTATCTGCAATTGTTCCGGCTTCACATAATTTCAAAATATCTCTATGTTCATGTTTGTCCCAACTTTTTTGAAGTAATAATGAATGTTCCGGAGTAACGCAAAGACTAAAATTATTTGACTGTATGTTTACCATTTTGCCAACATATTGCCTTTTGATATAATTAATAGGTGTTTGCCATTCCGGAATTCTTGTTTCAATATTTAATGTATAAACATAATCGTCAGATTTTAAATCTTTAAATAAGATAAAACCTCTTTTTGTATATATTTGAGTCTCTTTATCGTAGCAATTAAAATCATTTGGAGGCATTATCTCGTCCCAAACAGGATCGTCAACAGGAGCAGTGAACCCGTCTAATGCTTCATGTTCCGGTCTTACCCTGTCATCCCCTACAGTCCGATAGGTAAGCATAGGGAGCGTTTCTTTTTGCTCTTCAATTTCCTGCCATTGTTCAGCAGCCTGGGCTTGTCCTATTGCTGTATCATACTCAGTTCTTAGCCAATTAATATTAAATTCATCGTAAATCTCTGAAGCATCATCACGAAATTTATTAAAGGCTCGTTTGTAACCGTCCTCGTCAAATATTTTTTGTTGAGTTTCGAATACTTGTTGAAAAGTTTTAGCGGCTGAGAAACGATAAATATTTTCTTGGAAAGATTTTAATATTGCATAGTCAGGTTCCTGAGATAAAAGTGTCTCTAGTTTTTTCTTGTAGCCTTTTTGAACACCATCGAATAGTTTTTTAGCTGTATCTCTGTATAAATCACGGGGTAGGTTATCCACATCCACTGAACCGGTGAATATCTCTATAAATAATTGTTCAATTGCTTCTTTAGAAAGCATTTAAATAAATGTTTGACAAATTTAAACATTTTTTTTGACATTTGAGTATATAATAATCAAAATTGTATTATATTTGCAAAAGAAAACAAAGTATCACCATCACTGATCGGTAAAATATTCAGGATTTATCCTGACCGCCATTAGGCACAAACTACTCGAAAATGTGATGGATTTTCGGGTTTTTTGTTTTTAGCCTATCCGGTCGGGATATTAAATAAGCCAACGGCGGATAGTCAAAAGGCATTACCGTGGGAACTATGCAAAGCGCAACTTTAGAACTAAGAAATAGGAAGTAGGCATAGAAGGCAGCTAAATGCTTTACAGCAGATTTCAAGTCGAGGGACTTTAGTGTTTCACCTCGAACTCAGGACGAGAGGGACGGCTCCATAGAGCAAAAACTTAATCGAGAATGTGGGTTAAAACTAAGAAATTAGGAAGAACTCACTTGCTCAAGTCTCAAGGAACTCACCAAGAGCAATTAACTTAATTATTGTAATAAAAAGAATAAAAAATATTAATTTAGTCAAAATAAGTGTTAAAATGTTTACTCAGGTAAACTATTTTAGTTACATTTACGTATAAATAAGAAAATTTAAATTATGAAAACAAAACTTATAATTTTAGCACTTGTTTTTACAAGTATCTGTAAATCACAAGTAAGCCCTATTGTTGAAATTGAAGGTGGTTATTTGAATCGTATGAATTCTATTTATTTGCCCGATGGAATGACGTTAGCGGATAATGCAAAAATAGGAGACAAACTTTATAAATTCCCAATATTTACTAATGTGACATTAGGCGCTAAATGGAAATTTTTAACACTGACTACTTACACTATGAATATGTTTAAAAGTTCAGGAGTAATTGATTTTGAACCTGGACAAATAGATTTCACAACTAATCTAAATGCTAACTATAAACATTTTGAAATAGGATACGAACATTCATGTTCACATCCTATAATTTCAGATCCAAAAATTATTAATGTTACATATAGAGCTTCTTATGATAAAATATATTTAAAGATTAAAATATTATGAAGTATATTGCATAACAATATACCCTCTTTGGGAAATTCCAGTCCCAAATAATGATGAATCAAAATACCCCGAAATTGTTCTATATAATACAATCAAACTAGAAGTATAACTAATAGCTCCCATAAGCTCTCCATTAGTCATGGTTCCATTTAAAGAATAAAATTGATTTGAGACATCATTTAAAATAAAAACAGATACACTTAGTATTTTTGTAAAATCAGCAACCCCATGAGCAACTGTAACAGAGCTAGTAGAATTCATATTCCAATTTCCTATTTCAACAATTTTTGTATGTATGACATCTCCGTCGACTGTTTTAATTTCTCTATTATCACTAAGCCTTATATCATTCCCTAAAATAACATTCCCTGCACCCGTTCCAGTATCTTTATAAGCAGCTGTTCCCAAAATACTACTTATTTCATCACTTGTATAAACAAAAAACCATCCACTATCACCGGTATTAATCGCAAAGAAACGCAATCTGTTAGGATTAGGCACGTTAACAATAGAAAATATAAGACTCGAACTAGCATCGTAGATATTTAATGTCACTCCATAGGTGCTCGTCATTGTTATATCAAAGTAAATAATATTACGTTTGCTCGATATATAATAATTACAAACAGCAGCACCTGCATATGTCCCAGTTATTGTTCCAGTAATTGCAGCAGTAGTGTCAAGTCCTGTTATATCAACTGGCGTTCCATTAGAAATAGTTCGTGCAATTGAATATGTGTTACCTGTTCTCAAACAAGTGTTTCTCATTATATCTTCAAGCCTATCGGCATCATATTTTAAAGTACTAGAAACAACGGTACAATAAGCACGATTCTTCTGATATACATTGTGCGTGTTGCCATCTTGAAATACAGTAGATCCGGCAGCATCATAACTTACTACCTTTACATAATAGTCCTGCGTACGTGTGTGCGCTTCCACACGAAGTATTTCACTATTAAGCATTACATATCCTGCTGCAACATCATAACCTACGCCTCCGATTGTACACCCCTGGATTATAAAATCTGTCCCAAAGGGAAGTAGCATGGCTGTCATTGCTGCTCGATAAGCATCATCATTCCATCGTATATCGTCAAGATAAATAGGTTCACCGCCTGTATTTGTTGTTAATAATTTGTTCATATCGTTTTTATTTCAAAGGATTTATCTGCTGGATTAAGTAATTTTACCGATGCTGTTATTTTATCTGTATCCGGGCTTAACGAAGTCGGAATATGAACAACATAATCAGCATTTATTGTTGGTTCAAATAATCGGTTTTTAAAATAAGTTTTTGTTGCACTTTCAGACCGATTATAAATATAAGTTTTCTCTAGTCTTGCCTCTGCTCGATTAAACAAAACAACAATAGATTTAGCATTTGTTGTTATGTAAATTCTTAGACTTGTCGGATCGTATGTATCATTAAGAAATTTTTCCATATTCATTACCTGTGAATTGAACTTAAGAAAATAATTTTGTTTTCCTAAATCTGCATTTAAGTCCGATAGTCCTTTAATCAATGAATAAAAAAAGTTCAATAACTTAGTAAACCTTAAAAATGAAGGTATCAGATTTGCTGTGATAATTTTATAATTTACATTATATTTCATGTTGGCAAATATGTTATTGCTGTTGTTAAAGGATAAATAGGATCGATAATCAAGTATCCTGCATAAGTTACATAAGTTTGCGATGTTGTTGCTAATACATCAGTATAAGCAACTAATCCATAAGTAGCCTTTACTGTTACGGCCACTGCATTTGTTACTCCATCAACTGCATGAATTACATCTGTTAGTTTTGCAACAAAGAATTTACCATTAAAATCATATATGTCAAGAAACTGAATATAATTATTTATAGCATCATTAACTGGGAATACACTCGAATCACTTAATAAGGATCCATTAAGAACATCAGCAGGATCATCTGAGTTATAATAAATCTTTAAAGGATCAATATAGATAGTGTATGCCAATTGAAGTATGTCTGCTGTTTCATTAATTACATAATAACTAGTCCCAGCTGGCATTATTTTTTGAATGTAAGCATCTAAAGCAGTCGCCTCATCTGCTGCAAGTGGAGATAATACAGTCGTTCCTTTAGCTACTTTGATATAAAGTATTCCATTGGATGAAATCATTGCGCATTGTGTAATTATCTGCTTTGTAGTGCTAATTGTAGTATATACATATTTATCTCCATTCCAGACAAGAGAATCTCCATATTGAAAAGCTTTAATAGTTTTGTTCCACCAGGGAGTAGTCGAAGGAATAGCTGAATTAATTAATCCCTCACATATTGTCTCATGAATCCATATAGCCACAGCTACAACATAAAACATAAGCCTCCAAATTGCAACTTTTGACGTACTGGTTAAATCAGTCAAAAGAGATTGAGCTGGATTTGTTTCTGATGTTGGAGAAAGATTATTCAGATTAAAGAATGTCTCTTTTTCTGTTATCATACTATTATATATCTCTGCAATCGTGCGTGCCATTATTTTTTATTATAAAGTTTTCTTAATGCATCCATTTTGCTTTTATTTTGTCTCATCTCATCAAGTTTCTGGAAATATGTGAAATAAGGCATTTCATTAAGCGCCTTTGCGGCTTCTTTATCGTCAAGAGGAAGAGATTGAGGCATTTGTTGAATAACTTGTATTTTACCTTCGGCTCCTAAGTCCAGATATTCGTCTACAAATTCGGGATCGAACTTATAACCTGCCATTCCAAGAGATTGAATAGCCTTAACTTTGTCAGTCCATTGTACCTCATCTTCAAACTCAAATCTAAAATGTAATCCCTCTAATCCTTTAATTCCTAGTTTTATCATTTTAGGAATAAGATCAGAATTAGTGATAAATTTTACTTTCCTAAGAATAGAAGTTAAAATATCGTTAAATAAATCCTGGTGAACCTGACTTTGAGCCCTGCTAGACCCCTGATCAAACATCATTGTCTGACCGGCTAAAAGTTTTGAAATCTCTTTATTGGCTAGTTCTATGGCCTCCTGGTAAATCTTATAAGCATCTGTCCTGTGATTTTCAATAAACTCAATATTATCGTCTGTGTCCATTACAGCCCACCCTGCATTACCCATATTTATGAGCATATTTTCCATGTTCTTGCGTCTGGCAACATCACGAATATCAGTTACACCCTTGCGGAGCGGGGCACCAAATAACTCAGAAAACTGCCACCAGTAAAGATTTACGTTTTTCTTACCTATCATGTGGGGTACACACTTATTTAATAAACCTAAATCTTTATTATCAATCATTACTATCCAGGGCTCGTATTTTTTATCTTCACGAAAATTAGTACCTCCCTCTTTTGTTGTTATATAAAGAGTATGCTTAACAAGTTCCCATTCAGGAACCACATATTGACGAGGTATTAATTCTACATATTTAAAAGTATTATTAAGAATAGGACCTAATTGTACAAGTGAGTAACCATACCAAAGAGACTCAACAACATAATCCATCCAATCAAAAAACCATTGCTGCTCAAAAACCTCGTATATTTCTTCATTTACATTTTGATTTTGGTCAACAAGTTGAAATTCCTTTGATTTTATTTTGTTTTTAATTGCGTTCATTACTCCCGATAGATGTGCGTCTAAAGTTATGTCCTTATAGACCTGCATTATTTCAGTTCTGTCCGGGAGTAAAATAGATTCGGCCTGGTTGACAGCAGCAATCCAACGATTAAGGTCTACTCTTATCTGAAACATTTGAAGTCTGAGAACTTCCTCCATAATGTAGTTAGGATTAATAGCGCCTTTTTCTTTTTTGTGAGTTTCAATAACGCTGGATTCCTGAACTATTTTATTAGTTATTCCCATTCTAAGAGCAATTTCTTCTTTAGTTGGTCTACCGACATGCCTTTTAACTATCGTATCCATTAATAAGAGTTATTTCGTTTAATATTACTGCCCCATGTTACATTCTGGCCTTGTTGATCGTCTGTATAAATAGACAAATTTGGCATTAAATCACCAAACTGCCACGCAACAAGAGTGCCGATTACACTACCGTCCATTTTTTTCCATAATCCATCTTTATCAAATAAAATACGCCAAATAGTAGGTATATTGCCTGGTACAATCTGAGCCATCATATTATAAATAGAAGAGACGGTCATTATTCTGACTATTTCAGAATCCCTGGGGTCTGTCTGAGTAAAATAAGTAACATTTTCAGGATAATGATTTGTAGAAGCCAAAATACACGTATAAATCATTTTATCTAAACATATCTGAGTCCAATCACTCGCTAACCATGCTCCGGCACTTAAATTTGTCTTTGCTGAGTAGATATATCCTGAATAAGAAACTCTGGCATTTGCTAAATAAGAAATTGTCGCATCGAAAGCAGTTACAGTATATTTAAAAAAATCACCAATTGCATAAGTTGTTCCTATTGCAAATGTTGACCAATCTTTAAAAATCTTACTTACATCATATCTTTGACGTATATATTGACTTACAAATCCCTGTGCTGTTACTTCGGTTTGAAGCCTTAACACATCATTATTATTTAAGACTGTATTAAAATCCTCAGTCGTTAGTAATTTGTCGTAATCTTCAAGAAACAGGAACATATTTATTATTCATATAATTAGTAATTAATGCGTTCTGTTCAATAAGTGTTAATGAATCATCTCTGATTGTAGTTAAACAATAATCAGCATCATCACGTGTTGGATTAAGACCGGTTAATGCTTTTATCCTTATTCCCATCGTTAGTTCGTATTGGTCAAATCCGTAAGTATCGTAAGTAGTATAATTATTAGGATTTCCAACGGTGTAGCTTTGATAGAATCCTTCAACTGGAAAAGCTGTCCCTGGGAAATGGGTATCGTTAGCCATTTATTTAATTTTGCTACAAATTAACAACGCATAAAGCGTAATAAATAGGGTTTGTTGCATTGTGCAAAAATATTTTATAAAATAATTAATTATTTTGTATAAATTTACTATCTTTGTACTATATATTATAAATTATTAGTATGGAAGAAATTTGGAAAGATATTAAGGATTGGGAGGGATTATATCAAGTATCCAATTTAGGTAGGGTTAAAAGTTTTAAATACAATAAAATAAGAATATTAAAATTATCTAAAACAAGTAAGGGATATTTTAATGTATGCTTAATGAATAAAAAACCATATCCAGTTTTATTACATAGATTAATAGCCGAGGCATTTATCCCTAATTTTGAGAAAAAAACTTGTATTAATCATATTAATGGAATAAAAGATGATAATAGAATAGATAATCTTGAATGGGTTACACGTTCAGAAAATTCAAAACATGGTTTAGCAAATAGAGTTAATCCAATAAGCAAGTGTAGACATTCTCATAATAATAAATCCCCATTTAATTTTCCAAATATAACTATTGCTGAATTATTTATTCATTATCCTTTAGAAAGTACTTTTATTTGTGATAATATTGGTATGTGTAAACAGCAAATGAATACCTATATTCACGGCAATCCAATCTCTAAAAAGAATCTTGAACGTATACAATCAGAAGTTAACAGGATAGGAAAAGAATTAAGCGAAGTTAAACTAACAAAATAATATGGATAATAAAATTTCTCTTTTAGATGTAAGGCAAAACACAGCGAAATGTCCTAATTGTGGCAATAAGATATTTCTTAAATATCCCTCTTCAATACGGTGTACTTTTTGCCTTAATGACTATGAATTAGACGATGTAACAGCATTTTATATTGAATCTAGTTTTTATAAACACAAAGTTAATAATTTTGATTCAAAAGTTAATAAATGATTATTTACGCCCGTATGTTTTGCATTTATGAAAATTATTTAGCCCTTTTACTTACAAATTGAAAGTTAATATACTTGTTTTGGTGTATTCTTACCAATTGTGTAGTCGAACTTCTGCGGGCCTCGCTGATATTTGTTATATTCATTCTTAAACGCTTCGCAAATAAAATAATCGTTTGCATCTGATAAATGACCCCACTTCTCATAAGTTATGCCAGTTGCTAAATCTTTAGCTTTCTCTTTTAACTTAGTACCGTCTGAATCTTCTTTAATAAACTGATAATCTTCAATTGTCTTGATACATTTAGACCCTATCCATAATTCTACCCCTTCAAAACCTTGTTCAAATATTGTATTTATAAAATTACCTCTCATTTTAGGAGCCGGATGCGCTGCTGCTACTTTTTTTGAAGGTTTATATTGTTGTAATTCCATCAAAATAATAGAATAGTCATTTTCACCTTGTTCTTGCCTTGTATCTTCGTTTTTACCTGATGGATCACCATAAACTATTAATCCACCCGAATGATAAGGGAAAAGACGCTTAAATTCATCACAAACACCCTTAGTTTTATTCTTTGGTGCTTCGGTTATTATCTCGGCAATTTGATATGCCTTTTTGCCTTCTATCTGCCATACGCAAGCGTGCATAGCTGGACGTACATTGAAATCAAATGTTAAATGAATAACTAAATCTTCTCTATATTCAAAATCCTTTACATTACGCCAAAACTTAAATTCTTTATAAAATTCGCCACCTGTTTCTGTTGGCTTTGGGTTTTGTTGATACAGACTTTGAAATGTCCTTAGATTAGATTTTTGAATCATTTTTAATTTTTCAATACTATGCCATTCCGGCCACAATGCATCGCCTATTTCTCTCGGATCGTCTTGATTTGAATTATCTTCTTTTATTCCAGGAAGTGATAGAATTGTCCATTTTTCGCCTCTACCTTCATTCATTGAATTAATAAGCAGTCCCGATAAATCTCTTTCATCCCATCTAGTCTGAGTTATTAAAATACCTGAACTGTTATGAATACGAGTGAAGAGAACATCATTATACCAATCCCAATTCCTTATCTGATAAGTTGGTGACATTGCCTCAAGACTATCTTTAACTGGATCGTCAATTATTGCATAATCCGCAGTTGTTCCGGTTAACGGGCTTCCAACACCAGCAGCTTTATAAAATCCCTGGTAATTTACTATTTGAAATATATCTGAATTCCTTAAATATTGACCTGATAATGTTACAACATTAGTTTTGCTTAATGTTGTTTCAGGAAATACTTCTTGATATTTCTCGTCATCTATTATCTTCTGACAATCACGATTAAATGAGCTAGATAAATCAGAAGAATAAGAGGCTACTACTATTCTAGAATTTGGATTTTTGCCAAGTAGAAAGGCAGGAAGTGAACGACTGACCAATTGAGATTTTCCATGTTGCGGAGGAGTAAATATCATCAATCGTTTTATCTCTCCGCTTATAAATTTATCCAAATAATAACAAATAAGCGCATGATGCCAATTGACTACATAATCCGATTTGATATATTGAACAAAATCTAATAATTTTCTTCTTGCAAGTTCAATTCTTGCTTTCTTCGGGCTTAACTGCTTTTGCAATTGCTCTAAGGAGGGATTCATCTAATTTAGAATAATCAATAGGTTCAAACTTATCTCCTTTATTTGAATGATCAAACTCCTGCTTATCGTGCCAATCTCTATTTTTCAACCAAAATATATGACCTGAATTTGATTGTTTACTTAATCCAACTTCGTGATATGCCTCAATTAACAGAACGGCTCTTTTAATAGTGTAAGAACGTTCATCATTTAATTTTTCATAATCATATATGGATTGCCTGCTTGTAAATCCTAAATGATAAGCTAATGCACAGATAGTTGGATTTTCTTTATTTTCTTTTAG
>Ga0209777_10004077_pt1 | contig 17513 bp, 14 predicted proteins | sample FrelakmetHBP12HB_FD_187147 | JGI IMG/M metagenome (GOLD analysis project Ga0209777, IMG submission 187147) | Freshwater lake sediment microbial communities from the University of Notre Dame, USA, for methane emissions studies -HBP12 HB (SPAdes)... | ecosystem: Environmental > Aquatic >...
AGTGTCAAGAAATTCGAATTTTAATGCCAACATGAAAGATATAGAAAAGGGAGGTTATTCATAGACATGGGAGATACAGAAAAGCTTGAATTGAAGGAAGTTTATCCCGTTCCTGATTGGGCGCGCAAACAAGCGTACATTAAGAGCAGGGCCGAGTACGAGAAACTGTGGAAGCGTTCCGTCGAAGCCCCTGACGCTTTCTGGGCGGAAATCGCGACTGAGTATGTGGACTGGTTCAAGAAATGGGACAAGGTGGAAGACTATAATTTTGATGTGCAGAAGGGCCCCATTTATGTGAAGTACTTTGAGGGCGGCAAGCTAAATGTCTCATACAACTGTTTAGACAGGCAGCTTAAGACTCGTGGAGACAAGATCGCCATCCAGTGGGAAGGCAATGAACCCACTGAGGACAAGTCCTACACCTACAAGGAGCTGCATACGGAAGTTTGCAAGTTTGCCAACGTCCTGAAGTCCTTAGGCGTGAAGAAAGGTGACCGGGTATGCTTCTTTTTACCCATGATCCCCGAGCTTTCCATCGGGATGCTGGCCTGTTCCAGGATTGGCGCTATCCACAATATAGTATTTGGCGGATTCAGCGCCGAGTCTTTGCGTGACAGGATTCTGGACAGCGAAGCGAAGATACTGGTGACCTGCGACGGGACCTTCCGTGGTGCCAAGGCAGTTCCCCAAAAAAGTGGTGCGGACGAGGCAATGAAGACCTGTCCTTCTGTCGAGAAGTCTATCGTAGTAAAAAGGGTCGGCGACAAGATCGCCTGTGAAATGACGGCAGGCAGAGATCTATGGTGGCATGACGTGATGGCGAAGGCAAGTGATAAGTGCGAACCGGAGTGGATGGATGCGGAAGATCCCCTTTTCATATTGTACACATCGGGTTCCACAGGAAAGCCAAAGGGCGTCATGCACACGACAGGCGGGTATTTGGTATTTGTGGCCTATACACACAAGATGATTTTCGACTACCATGAAAATGACATTTTCTGGTGCACCGCCGACATCGGCTGGGTGACCGGGCATAGTTACATTGTGTACGGTCCTCTTTGCAACGGCGCCACGTCAGTGATGTTTGAGGGCGTACCCAATTATCCTGATGTGAGCCGTTTCTGGAAGGTCTGTGAGAAGTATAAAGTAACCATTTTTTACACTGCTCCGACGGCCATCCGTGCCATTGCGAAGGAGGGGGCCGATTGGGTTAAGAAAGCGAACTTGTCCTCTCTGCGGCTCTTGGGTACGGTGGGCGAGCCGATTAACCCCGAGGCATGGCACTGGTATCACCACAATATCGGTCGTGACGAATTGCCCATTGTAGATACGTGGTGGCAGACCGAGACAGGAGGCATTCTCATTACACCTCTCCCCGGCGCCATTGATCTCAAACCCGGCAAGGCCACAGTCCCCTTTATGGGGGTAGATCCAGCCATTATTGATGAGAACGGCGCGGAGATCACTGCAACGGTTGCAAGCGGTCCCCTCTGCATAAAGAAGCCCTGGCCCGGGATCATGAGGAGGGTGTACGGGGACCCCATGAGGTTCCAGGAGACCTACTTTATACAGCGCCCCGGATTCTATTATACCGGTGATGGAGCCACCAGGGACGAAGACGGCTATTATCAGCTTATGGGCCGGATCGACGACGTTATCAATGTTTCCGGGCACAGACTGGGAACGGCAGAAATCGAAAGCGCCCTCGTTGCCCATGAGAAGGTGGCCGAGGCCGCTGTTGTCGGCTATCCCCACGATATCAAAGGACAGTCTATTTACGCATATGTAACTCTCAAGACGGGTGTACAGAAATCTGACGACTTGCGGAAGGAACTCGTAGCACACGTCAGGAAGCTCATCGGACCGACCGCTACACCGGAAAAAATCCAATGGGCCGATGGTTTGCCGAAGACGAGAAGTGGCAAGATCATGAGGAGAATCCTGAGGAAGGTGGCTGCGAATGAGATCAGTGATCTGGGAGATACCACTACCCTGGCAGACCCTTCAGTCGTTGACGATATAGTGAAAAACAGGGTGTTATAGGAAGAAAGGAGGCAGATGTGAATATCGTAGCATGTGTAAAACAGGTTCCGGACACAGAAGCGGCTATCAAGGTGAAGCCTGATGGATCAGGGATTGACGAAGCTGGTATCAAATGGGTTATGAATCCTTATGACGAGTTCGGCGTTGAAGAAGCCCTGAAATTGAAGGAAAAGTTCGGCGGAGACGTTACCATCGTTTCTGTCGGTCCAGCGAGGGCATTAGAGACCATCAGAACAGCCCTTGCCATGGGAGCTGATAAGGGAATACATATAAATGATCCAGCCTTTGAAGGTGCTGATGCCTATAGCATAGCCGCTGCTCTTGCCGCGGCAATCAAAGGTATTCCATACGACATTATCTTTTGCGGACAGCGGGCCATCGATGACGATGCCGGTCAAATAGGTTCCGTCCTTGCAGAATTCTTGGGTATCCCTCAGGTAACCTTTGTTACGAAGCTCGACGTCGAAGGGGCCTCCATAAAGGTTATAAGACCGATCGAAGGGGCCCAACTTCTGATTCAAAGTTCACTGCCATGTGTCGTTACGGCTCAGAAAGGACTGAACGAGCCGCGCTATGCATCGCTTCCGGGAATAATGAAGGCAAAGAAGAAACCCGTCGATGTTAAGGATGCTGCAGGGCTGGGAATAACTGTCGCCCCGAAGGCAAAAGTAGCTAAGACCTTACCCCCCCCTGCCAGACCTCCTGGAAAGATTATTTGCGGTGAGGAACCGGCGGAAAAGGCAAGAGAACTAGCAAAACTGCTCAGAGAAGAGGCGAAAGTTATCTGAGAGCTTGCGGCACTGAGCTTTCTTAATAATCTCTATATATGGAGGAAAGTAAAATGGCAAAAGGTGTATGGATCGTTGCGGAGCAGAGATACGGAGCTTACCGCAAGATTAGTTTTGAACTTGTCAGTGCAGCCAGAAAACTTGCCGACCAGCTCGGGGAAGAAGTGGGCGCCGTCCTGCTTGGTTCCGGGATTGAAGGGATTGCCGGTGAGTTAGGAAAATATGGCGCAGATAAAGTCTATGTAGCGGATAACGCCCTTTTTGAACCCTATACCACGGATGCACATGCTGCTGCAGTTGCAAAACTGGTTAAGGAACAGGATCCTTCTATTCTGCTTCTTGGCGCGTCAGCTCAGGGCAAGGACCTATCCTCCCGCCTTGTGGGCAAGCTGGCAACTGGAATGGCAACGGACTGTGTTGACTTAAAAATAGCCGATGGTAAATTGATTTCCATAAGACCCATGTACGCCGGGAAATGCTATGGCGAAGTTGTTGTATCCGCCTTTCCCCAGATGGCGTCGCTCCGGCCGAACGTATTCCCCGCCGTCGAAAATCCGAAAACGGCGGAAGTTGTCAAATTTGATCCCGGCCTGGATGCAAGTCAACTGAAAACGAAGGTCCTTGAGGTACAGAAGGATACATCCGCAAAGGTTGACCTCACAGAAGCCAACATAATCGTATCCGGTGGACGCGGGATGAAAGGTCCCGAAAATTACGTGATCATCGAGGAACTGGCGGACGTTTTGGGAGCCACAGTTGGGGCATCAAGGGCAGCAGTGGATGCCGGGTGGAGGCCCCAGAAAGACCAGGTTGGTCAAACCGGAAAGGTCGTCTCCCCTAATCTTTACATCGCCTGTGGCATATCAGGGGCGATTCAGCATCTTGCCGGTATGGGTTCTTCCAAATACATTGTCGCAATCAATAAGGACCCGGATGCCCCCATTTTTGCGAGGGCTGATTATGGAATTGTGGACGACCTCTTCAAGATTGTCCCGGAACTGACAAAGGAAGTTAAGAAACTTCTGGCGTAACGAAACGAACCTGGGGGTGTTGAATCCACCCCCATTTTTTTGTAGCGAGGAGATTTATGGAACTGTCAAAGTTTTCAGTCGGCAACGAAGGGAGAGAGGTTTTCTGGAATGCTGAGAATTTTGAGGGACTCCTTTTTGCCTTTACTGCTATCGCCATGGCCATTTTTGCTTACGGTATTTACAAAAGGTGGCAGATGTGGACCGCCTTGGGCAAACCGGAAGTCAGGAATGACCAGATAAAGGAACGAATTAAGCTGCTTCTTACGAATGGCCTGTTTCAGATTAAGACCTTCAGAGACACCTACCCAGGCATTATGCACGCATTGATCTTTTTCGGATTCATCGGCCTGATGTTCGGCGCTGCGTTTGATGCAACGGAATTTCATGTGGGCGAACCGTATGGTTTTCCCTTCTTGATAGGAAAATTCTATCTTATCTTCTCCTTCCTCATGGAAGTATTCGGTTTATTTGTTCTCGCCGGGGTATTTATTGCTCTCTACAGGAGATACATTACCAAGCCTGATCGTCTCGGCTATAAAGGTGAACCGGATAATACGCCTGATGATGCAATCGTGCTTCTCCTCCTGGGGGGCATCATCATCACAGGATTTGTAATCGAGGCATTGAGAATCCACGTCACCAATCCGCCATGGGAAGTTTGGTCTTTCGCCGGCTATACCTTGGCAAAGGCATTCGCCGGTGTTGACAACGATACTGCGAGAATCCTTCACAAGGTAATGTGGTGGACTCATACGTTTATAGCTTTGGGGTTCATCGCCTACATCCCCTACTCACGGCTGGTTCACATGATAACCACCCCTGCCAATCATTTCATGGCGTCTTTGAAACCAGTGGGCAACATTGAGCCGATCCGCGATTTTGAAACGGCAGAATCCTTCGGCGCCGCGCAACTCGAGGATTTCACCTGGAAGCAGATATTCGATTCCGATGCCTGCACCCGCTGCGGGCGATGCCAGGACGGCTGCCCTGCTTATCTATCGGGGAAAGCCTTGTCTCCAAAGAAGGTCGTACAGGATCTAAAAACCTACTGGCTTGAGCGGGCTCCGCTGATAGTCGCAGCAAAAAAGGCCGCCGCCAAAACGGGGGAAGGCGCAGTACCTGAAATACCAGCCCCGGCAAAGGCGATGGTGGGAGAGGTAATCGATCTTCACGAATTGTGGGCCTGTACAAACTGTATGTATTGTATGGAACACTGCTCATCTTCCATTGAACACGTTCCCAAGATCGTCAATATGAGGCAGTACAAGGTTTTAACGAAAGCAGATTTTGCCCCCGAACTCCAGTTAACATTCAGAAACATGGAGAATAACTCCAACCCCTGGGGCGTTGGTTCCCATCTACGGGCCGACTGGGCTAAGGATTTAGGCATCAAGACCATGGCTGAAGATCCCAATGTGGAATATCTCTTCTATGTAGGGTGCGCCGGATCCCTCGATGACAGGGGGAAGAAGGTATCTACGGCCTTTGCAAAGATCCTCAAGACAGCCGGCGTCAGTTTCGGTATTCTAGGCACTGAAGAGGGTTGCTGTGGTGATTCAGCCATGAGGGGAGGCAATGAATATCTATCTCAAACCATGATGCAAACAAACATTGAGATCATGAACGGCTATGGCGTCAAAAAAATAATCTGCACATGTCCCCATGGTTATAATACCCTGAAGAAGGATTACCCCCACTTTGGCGGCAACTACGAGGTATATCATCACACTGAGATCATCGCCGATCTGATTGCCGCAGGTAAGATCACCCTGAAAAAAGCGGTAGACGGTCTGTTCACCTATCATGACTCATGCTTCCTCGGCAGATACAACAATATCTACGATCAACCAAGAAGGATTCTCACCTCTATCCCCGGCATGAAAATGGCGGAAATGGACCGCAATCTTGACAAGAGCTTCTGCTGCGGCGCCGGCGGAGCGAGAATGTGGATGGAGGAACATGACGGTGAAAGAATCAACAATATGAGAACCGACCAGGCTATAGCCACAAATGCAACTACCTTCGCCGTCGCATGCCCGTTCTGCCTGACCATGTTAACTGATGGCATCAAGGCGAGAGAAAAGGAAGAAAAAACGATCTCTCTTGACATTGCCGAAGTTGTCTGGCGCGCAATGGACCTTGAAGAGGAGAAACCGTCGGCAGATGTGTGTGCACCGACTCAATAGGATGCCTGAAAAAATATTATAGCTTTTTGGGAAAGCCCCACTGCTGATGCATGGGGCTTTTTTGTTATGATTATATTGAAGTTGTATTTGAGTGACATTTAATATAAAATCGGTGCCACTACACAAGGCGATATTTGAGATTCCCTGCAGCAAACACCGGAGAATCTGCGATCATAATAGAATAGTATCGTTAAGCAATCGCTCACTTCCATGATCAATAGATGACCTAACAAGAAAACACTTGGAAAAAAGGAGGGCATGCAGATGGCTGAAAAGATCAGGTACCAGGACAAACCATGGCAAAGGTTCTATGAGAAAGGCGTACCGGGAACAATGAGTTACGAAGAGATATGCATGCCGGGCATCCTGGACAGGACGGCAAAGGAATTTGCCGATAAGACGGCGATTATCTTTCAGGGATACAAACTCACTTATCGCCAATTGAAAGAGATGGTGGACAGATTTGCAACATGTCTTGCCGATTTTGGCATAAAACAGGGTGATGCTGTGGCGATTCTTCTGCCAAACCTTATACCCTGCGTGGTGGCATATTTTTCCATATTGAAGATCGGCGCCGTTACGGTGATGAATAACCCTCTCTACACAGACCGCGAGCTCGAGCATCAGTTCAATGACTCCGGCTCCAAGGCCCTGATCACCCTTGACCTGCTGGCAAACCGGATGATTGACCTCCGCCCCAAAACAAAGATCAAGCAGATCGTATACGCCTCCATAGGTGATTATCTGCCATTTCCCAAGAACCTTCTTTTCCCTCTAGTCGCAAAAAAGAAAAAGCTTGCTGCAGACGTCAAACAGGCACCTGATGTATTTACATGGAAGGAATGTATTGCCAAATATCGGCAAAACCCGCCAGCCGTTAAGTTAGGTTTTGAAGACGTGGCCATGTACCAATACACCGGAGGAACAACAGGGGTATCGAAGGGTGTCATGCTCACCCATGCCAACCTGAGCAAACAGGTTCAGCAGTTGGAGGCATGGTTTCCCCAATTTGGGAGGGGAACACAAATAGTCCTGGGCGCCCTGCCCTATTTTCATGTCTTCGGACTATCCTGTGCTATGAATTTTGGTGTACACACCGGTGCGTCTCAGGTATTAGTGCCGAGGCCACAACCTGAACCTCTCCTCGAATCTATCAGACAATTCAAACCCACGTTTGTAGCACTCGTGCCTACCATGTATATTGGAATGCTTAATCACCCTGACCTGAAGAAGACGGACATGAGTTGCATCAGAGGGGCCTTTTCCGGAAGCGCCCCACTGCCTGTAGAAGTCATCCATGAATTTGAGAGAATAACGGGTGCGGTGATTGTTGAAGGGTTCGGCCTGACAGAAACTACGCCGGTGACACATATCAACCCGTTCGGAGGCATACGCAAGGTGGGAAGCATCGGTGTGCCCATCTCGGACACCGAGTGTCGTATCGTCAGCCTCGACGATGGTGTGACAGATATGCAAACAGGAGAACCTGGGGAACTGATCATCAAGGGACCGCAGGTTATGAAGGGCTACAAAGGCATGCCGGACGAGACGGCCAACACCCTTCGGAACGGCTGGTGTTATACAGGAGACATTGCCACAATCGATCAGGATGGATATTTTTATATTGTGGATCGAAAGAAAGATATGATCATATCCGGCGGCTTCAATATCTATCCACGGGACATTGACGAGGTACTCTACGAACACCCCAAGGTGCAGGAAGCATGTACTATCGGGATTCCTGATCCCAAGAGGGGGGAGAACGTCAAGGTATTCGTAGTCCTGAGGGAAGGCGTAACGGCAACCCAGGAAGAACTTCTAGAATATTGCGCGACAAAGCTCGCAAAATACAAGTTACCTACGGAGATTGAGTTCCGCAAGGAGCTGCCTAAAACTAATGTGGGAAAGATCCTCCGCAAACAGCTGAGGGCAGAGGAACTGGAAAAAAGAAAAAGTAAATAAACTTAAAAAAAATTCCCCCACTTCCCTTTATGAAGGGAGACGGGGGGATTTTTTTGCAATCTCTTTCCCCTTTACGGTTTGTCTGCGGTTCTATGCCCCGAACTTCTCAAGTCTCCCGGCATGGGCTAGGGCAAGCCCCATAAGATGAACCATAGGCATTCTCCCCAATCCGCCCGAGATACAGTCCCTCTCGCCGAATCGCGTGACCCGGTCCGGCCTCGCGGTCGCCGAATGCAGGAGCACCGGTAATGTATGCCAGCTATGGGAGGCAAGAAGCGCCGGTGTGGAGTGATCACCCGTAATAACCAAAACGTCAGGCTTTAGCTCTGTAACCAGGGGCACCAGGGAGTCCACCTCTTCGATCACCTTCACCTTGGCATCGAAATTGCCGTCTTCGCCCCTAGAATCAGTAGCCTTGACATGGACGAAGAAGAAGTCATACTTTCCGTAGTTTTCCCGGAGGGCCATGATTTCCCCTTTGAGAGAATCGGGCTGGGGGCCGATAACCATGCCCAAAAGCCGCGCAATGCCGCGGTACATAGGATAGGTGGCTATAGCCAGGGCATTGAGACCGAATCGTTCGCTTAAGTAGGGATACTTTCTGTACGTGGAATAGCCACGGAGGAGCAGCATATTCGCCTTCTCTTCATCGGAAAGCACTTTCTTTGCCTGATCGACAATCTTCTGAAGAATACCAGCCGTTTCTTCCGCTTCTGGAATAAGGGCCTCCGGCGGTAAAGCCGGAAGGCCCGTCTTCTGCGGATCTGTCTCTTGAATCTCTTCCCGGAGGCGATCCCTTCTCAGGGCTAAAAGGGCACGGTGTTCTCGAACCGGTTCAAATATGATCTCGACATCCGATATTTTCCGGATTTTGTCCTGCAGTTTCCTGCAGATTCTCATATTAGTCTCGTTGTCGATACGGCCGGCCCGGCGATCGATGACAACACCGTTCTTGTCGATCGTGGCAAAATTGATCCTGATGAGCAGATCCCGCTCGGTCATGGGAAAATCAATTCCGGCTGCTTCGAGTATCCCCCGACCAATGTTGTTTTTGACCGGATCATAACCGAAGAGGGCGAAGTGAGCCGGTCCGCTCCCGGGTGTGATCCCGTATCCAATAGGATCCAGAAGCCCACAGACAGATTCCCCGGCGAGGGCATCCATGTTTGGTGTCTTCGCCGCTTCCAACTCCGTTTGATTCCCCTGTCCCATAGGCAGGCCGCCGAGCCCGTCCATGATGAGAAAAATGATCTTCGTAGTATTCTTTACAACGAGGCTATCAATGAATTCTGGATTCATAAGCGCTCTTACACTCTTTCGAGGACTATGGCCATGCCCTGCCCGCCGCCTATACACAATGTAGCCAGGCCAAGATTCAGGTTTTTCTTCTTCATCTGCATGGCAAGGGTGTAGGTAATCCTAGCGCCTGTACAACCGATGGGATGGCCGATGGAAATACCGCTACCGTTGATATTGCACTTGTCTAAATCAATCTTTAGCTCTCTGATGCAGGCCAAGGCCTGAACCGCAAAGGCTTCATTGAGTTCAATCACATCGATATCTTTCATGGTCAAGCCGAGTTTTTTGAAAACCTTCCTTGTCGCCGGGATGGGACCCAGCCCCATGTAAGCCGGGTCAACACCACCCGCGGCAAATCCCTTGATTTTCGCCAGTGGTTTCAGACCGAGCTCTTTCGCTTTTTCCGCACTCATGACAACCACAGCCGCCGCACCGTCGTTAACACCCGATGAGTTCCCGGCTGTTACGGTTCCTCCGTCCCTCTTGAAAGCAGGCGCCAGTTTGGCCATCTTCTCGAGTGAGGTATCCATGGGGCGTTCATCCACTTTAAATATAATGGGATCTCCTTTTTTCTGAGGGATAACAACGGGGACGATCTCCTCGGCATATGTACCATTGGCTATGGCAGCTCTTGCCCTTTGATGACTCATCAGGGAAATTTCATCCTGCTCCCGCCTGGTAATCCCATATTTTGCCGCGATATTTTCCGCGGTAAATCCCATGTGGTAGCCGTTGAATATTTCATAGAGACCGTCATACACCATAACATCAGTAATCTTGCCGAATGGCATACTCATGCGGTACCCCCAGCGGGCATCTGGAAGGACGAACGGTGCGTTGCTCATGTTTTCCATGCCGCCCGCAACGATTGCATCCGCGTCACCAGAGTTGATTATCTGTGAAGCCAGGGTTATGGCCTTCATACCGGAAGCACATACCTTATTGATGGTAAATGCATTGGTCTCTTCCGGCAGGCCTGCATAGATGCTCGCCTGTCTTGCCGGATTCTGCCCCAAGGCCGCCTGGAGCACATTTCCCATAATGCATTCGTCGAAATAGACCGGTTTCAATGCACGGTCATAATCATAGAATTTCTTGTTGATATCCGTCATGTCAAATTCGCCGAAGACATCGGGACGGGCGGATTTAACAGAATCACTGATGACAGGTCGCAATCCGGCTCTCTTAACAGCCTCTTTGATAACCAGCGAACCCAGGTCAACAGTCCTAACCCCATTGAGGGCGCACCCAAAACTACCAACAGCAGTTCTCGCACCACTCACTATAACAACTTCTCTCATACTTAAGAACCTCCTTACGTTAAAATATCTTGAATTTTGTTTTCTGCTAAAGGTCAGATAATTTCTTGCTGATCCCTATGAAACACTTGGCATGTCAATGGATTCAACAAACTCTATTGCTCGCGGCACCTTGTATGAGGATAGATAATTCCTGCAATGCCGCGTAAGTTCCCTTTCACTTACCGTTATATCCGGATTCCTCACAATCAGGGCTTTGACAATTTCTCCTCTCATGAGATCGGGTTTTCCCACTACCATGGACGCCTGAACAGCAGGATGAAGTTCCAGAACCATCTCGACCTCTCGGGGATAGACATTGAAGCCGCTGGTTATAATCATACGTTTCTTCCGTCCTGTGAGAAAAATATAGCCATCCTCATCGATCTTGGCAAGATCACTCGTGTAGAGCCAGCCGTTTCTGATGACTTGCGCAGTTGCCTCCTCATTTTTATAGTAACCTTTCATCACATTGACGCCCCTGATGATAAGTTCTCCGACTTCACCACGAGGAACCTCGTTACCCCGGTCATCAACAGCCTTGGCTTCGACACCGGGGATGGCAGTTCCGATCGATCCCGGCTTGTGCACCTTGTCCCGCATGCCTACAGAACATACGGGAGAGGCCTCGGTAAGCCCGTAACCCTCCCTCAATATACACTTAAACTTATCTTCAAACATGGGGATGAAGTCGGGCGGCATCGTCGATCCCCCGGTGATGCAGAAGTCTAAGGAACTGAGGTTATATTTCTCGGTGTCGGGGTGCATGACCATACCTAAAAAAAGCCTGGGGACGGCGGCAATATACGTAACCTTATCCTTCTCTATAGAGTTGAGAATGGCATCCATTGTGAACCGATCCATCAATACGATGCCTGCCCCTATGCGGATGGCGCCTAACATATTAACAACGGCCCCGAAGGCATGGAAGAGGGGAATGATGGCGAGGCTGCGATCCTTCCCGGTCGTATGATATAGATCTGAGACAAGGTTGGACTGCGTCCGAAGATTCCTGTGGGTGAGGACTGCGCCAAGGGGCCTGCCCGTGAGGCCGGCAGTATAGATCATCACCGCTGGATCGTCATCAACAATATCAGGCATTTCAAGGGTAAAAGGCCCTTTCTCGATTATCTCTCTGAATTGAGAAGCGGCATCAAGGCCACTGGTAGTGATGATATGATTGCAGAGCGGGATATCCTCTCTGATTTCCTCGTACTTTTTCGCCAGTAGCGTTTCGGTGATCAGGCATTTCGCGTCACTGTTTCCGAGGAGATGGCGAAGCTCATAGGGCGTGGACAAAATATTTACTGTAACGGCGACGGCGCCTATTTTTTGAACAGCGAAATAAGATATCACAAATTCCGGGCAATTGGAGAGCATGATGGCGACCTTATCCCCTTTTTGTATACCCAGGCTTCTCAATTCATTTCCCAGGGAGTTCACGGCGCCATGGAGGGCCTCATATGTTAAGGATTTTCCGTCGTAGATAGTAGCAGCATTATTTGGATAACGATGGGAACTTTCTTCAAGCATTCTTCCCAGACTCATAGCAATCTCCACCTCGCGGCCATTTTGGCCTACTTAGCATATATCGGTACTTTTATTCAAGCATAACTATAGTTATGGAGACTCATTTCCCCTTGATGAGAAGATCTTTTTCACCTATAATCGGGCCTGCAAATAATTTATTTTCTGAATGACCTGGAGGAAAGCATGAAGAATCTTGTAATGGGTGTGCTTCTGGCGCTGTTATGCAGCACATTTGCAGTCGCTGCGGAATTGAAGGTAGGGGAACAGGCTATTGATTTCAGATTGAAGGACTCACTGGGTAAGGAATACACTCTCAATTCACCAGAGTTTATGGGCAAAGTCCTTTCAATATTCTATGTGTCTCCGGCCGAAAAAGATATGAACGCACATGTGGAAGATGCTCTCCTAAAAGATACCGGACTAGATCGTAATAAAAGGTACCGTGGACTGGGGATTAGCAATAACAAGGCCAGCAACTGGCCAAATTTTGTCATCAACAGGATAATCAAAAGTAAACAGGAAAAGACCGGCGCGATTATTCTCGTAGATAATAACTATACCATTCTTAACCTCTGGGGATTGAAAAACCACTCCTCCAACATTGTCGTGCTGGATAAAGAGAGAATCTGCCGATATATCTATAAAGGGAAGCTCCCCGCCGCTGAGGTGGAAAAGCTGATTATTATAATCAAAGAGTATCAGGTAAAATAAACACACCGTCTGCTCTCGGCGTTCATTGCTGTTTAAAGGATTATTGAACGATGGCTGTGATTATTGATGGCAAGAAGATAGCCCGGGATATCATCGATGAGGTGAAGGCGCAAGCCCAGCAACTGAAAGAAAGGGCCGGAGTAACTCCCGGACTCGCTGTTCTCCTCGTCGGTAATGACCCTTCCTCCAGGATCTATATCAGGCACAAGGAGAACGCGTGCAAAACAGCGGCATTTTTCTCACGAGAATTCAAACTCTCACAAGACACAAGTGAGAAGGAGATCCTTGCTATCATCCGCGAACTTAACCGTGATGCGAAAATCCATGGCATCTTAGTACAGCTGCCACTTCCGAAGCACATTGACCCGACGACTATAATCGAGGCGATTGATCCCAAGAAAGACGTCGACGGATTCCATCCTTACAATCTAGGACGGCTTTTTACGGGCAATCCCTATCACATGGCCTGCACCCCCAAAGGCATACTGGAACTCATGGATCGGAGTTCAATCGCCATAGAAGGAAAGAGGGCCGTCATCGTTGGGCGGAGCAATATTGTAGGGAAACCGGTGGCCCTCATGCTTCTCAACAGACATGCGACTGTTACCGTTTGCCACACGAAAACACAAGAGTTGGCATTCGTCACAAGGCAAGCGGAGATTCTTATTGCAGCCGCCGGAAGACCGGAGATGATCAAGGCCAATATGGTAAGCGATGGCTCTGTAATAATCGACGTGGGTATAAACAGAAAGGATGACGGCCGTCTGGTGGGAGACGTGGCGTTTTCCGAGGTACTTGAGAAAGCATCCTACATCACGCCTGTACCCGGCGGCGTGGGTCCCATGACGATTGCCATGCTGCTCGTCAACACCCTGAATGCAGCTTCCGGCCAGATGCCAAAGTAAAAATAAAACCCCCTCCCATTCTCAGGGAGGGGGTTTTTAACTGCACGTAAGCTCTCACTCAATCAGGCGATGCCTTTGATCGCCTTCATTTCAGCTATCGTCTTTGCTACACTGTCCGCTGACTTTTTCAGCATTGCCTTCTCTTCGTCATTGAGTTTCAGCTCGATAATCTTCTCAATGCCATTGGCGCCAAGAACGGTTGGGACGCCGAAGCATATATCTTTCAGACCATATTCGCCTTCCAGATACACGCAGCTAGGGATGATCCTCTTCTTGTCTTTTAAGATGGCTTCCGCCATAAGTACAGCGCCCAGTGAGGGTGAATAGAAGGCACTGCCAGTCTTCAGCAGCGCAACAATTTCTCCGCCGGCTTTCCGCGTTCTGTCAACGATCTTATCGATCTTATCCTTGGAAAGGAGTTCGGTCACGGGAATCCCGTTAATTGTCGAGAATCTGGGCATGGGAACCATATCATCGCCGTGACCCCCAAGCAACATAACCTTGATATCCTCGACAGACATCTTTAATTCCATACCTATGAAGCTCTGGAAGCGTGAGGAATCGAGAGCTCCCGCCTGTCCTATGACTCTGTTCTTGGGGAATTTGCTGACCTTGTATGTGAGATAGGTCATCGTGTCCAGCGGATTGCTCACTACGATAATGATGCACTTTGGCGAAGCCTTCACTATCTGTTCAGTCACAGAGCCCACGATGTCGGCGTTGATTTTCAGCAGATCTTCCCTGCTCATCCCCGGCTTTCTCGCTATTCCGGAGGTGATGATGACTACGTCGGAATTTTTGGTCTCTTCATAGCCATTTGTTCCGATGACATTTGCATCAAAGCCTTCCATCGGGCCGGCTTCCATCAAATCAAGAGCCTTCCCCTGGGGCATACCTTCAATAATATCCATCAATACAACATCACCCAATTCTTTGATGGCTGCCCAGTGAGCTGCGGTTGCACCGACATTACCTGCTCCTACGATTGTAATCTTATTACGACCCATAATGATATCCTCCTAGTTTTCAGATATAAAAAAACGAATGTATTGACCGTCGCTGCCCGATAAAATACCGCGTTATTTCCCTACAGTATGGGCAGGTACCTCAATCTGAGGCTTGTAAGAAGCCTTATCCGGTTTCTTGTGAAGATGTGCGCACTTATGTTTTGCCAGACCAAAATAGCTAAGAACCAGATTTTTCTTCATTAGTTGTATGGCCCGCGCCGGGTCAACACCCTTGGGACATACTTTCGAACATTCCCCGGCATAGTGGCAGCTGAAAATGCCGTGACTGTCAGCAACGAGATCCCTGCGGGCACCGCCAGCATCATCCCGTGAATCGGTATTGTAGCGGTATGCCTGGGCTAGCGGTGCAGGTCCAGGATACTCCCTGTCTGTGGCCATTGTGGGACATGCAGCCATGCAGCAACCACACTTTATACAGTATGTGAATTGGAGGAATTCCTCCAGCTGATGTGGCGTCTGGTAGAACTCATAAGTCGGCATCGCCATTTCTTCGACTTCATTTCTCCGGATATACAGTTGCAGGCCCTTAAGAACGCCAAACATGGGAACGAGATCGGACACTAGGTCCCTGATAAGGTTAAAGTTGGGCAACGGCGCCAGCGTCAAGGCAGTCGTCGTCACATCAAGAATCTGTGTGTTACAGGACAGTGCAGGTATCCCGTTGATCATCATCCCGCAAGAACCGCAGACGCCCATGCGGCAGGAAAAGCGGAAGCCCAGAGTGGGGTCCTGTGTCTGTTTGATCATGTGCAGCCCGTCAAGGACCGTCATCCCTTTTTCCACTTGCAGCGCATACTGCTGCTGCCGGGGAGCTGCATCCTTCTCCGGATCAAAGCGACGAATATATACGGTAATATTATTCACTTTCTCAGTTTCTTTTTCCATTTTCTCACCCTTCCTATAATGCTGTTTCCAAAGCTTTTGCCGCTATGGCTGCATACGTGCCGATACCGAAGAGAACCAGCCCGACTATCCATAATATAACAGTGAAACCATCCTGAAAGGATTTTTTGGGCCCGAGTTCAAACACAATCGTCCTTAACCCATAAAACCCATGATATAAAACTGCACCCAGCAGGATGATATAGGTAAAGGCAAGGAACTGATTCTGGCTTCGGAAGGCAACATTTCCCCAATCTGTAACGGCCCCACCTTCTGGATTAAAAACACCAAACATCGGCAGATGCATAACCACCATATGCAATCCTGCAACGACAAGAATTACGAGTGCTGCAATGATAAACCAAGTCCAGTATGCGGTTTCCCTCATGAGACTACCTCCCTTAATGACTTCCAAAGAATGTATTGAACCCTCCGGCAACGATGAGAATGGCTACAAGAACCATTGCCATCACCATCAAGGGTCTTTGATTGTTAAGAGACGACTTGTACGGGTATACCGGCTCCTCGGCTTTTCCCACGGCCAAGCCCAGCTCAATTAAAATAAGCCGGATACCATTCAGTGCATGGAATGCAAAGAGCACAAAGACACAGAATTCACCAAGCTTCAAAACAGGATTTTTCAAGATCTTCATGGCTGCCGCCCAACTTTCCGGGCCCAAGATCCTGACAGAGCTGGCAAATATATGCATCATGAAGAAGAGAAGAAGACCGAGCCCTGTGAGACGCTGCAAAATATAGAGATACCTTTCCACTCCCCAGCGGCCGCCGCCGAGCCATCCAACTATTCCCAAATGGTTGTCGAATTGTTTGTTTGTCATCTTTCTTCCCCCTAATATTTACGCTCAACCGGTTTCCACTTGGTGATTGTTACCGGCTTGTAAGAAAGTTTCGGCCCCTGCTCCGTGTAAGTGACAAGGGTGTGCTTAAGCCACTTATCATCGTCGCGAGTCGGGAAATCATAGCGTGCATGTCCTCCCCTGGACTCTTCCCTGGTCAGCGCTGCATAAACGAGCATTTCCGCAAGATCGAGGAGGTTTTGCACTTCCATCGAATTCATCAGGTTCGTATTATAGATAGCCCCTTTATCCGCAATGGAGATATTCTTATAACGTTCTTTTAGTTCCCTGACCTTTTTCAAACCTGCCGTCATCTCTTCACCCGTGCGGTACACGCCTACATACCTGTCCATCGCTTCCCGCAGCTCTCTTTTAACATCATACAGGTTTTCAGTACCTTTCTTCTGGAGGAGGTCTTCATAGATATGCTTGTACTCTAGACGGACTTGCTCCTGGGGGACATCCAACAGGGGCGGATTGTTCTTCACATATTTAACTATCTCTTCCCCCGTAATTCCTCCCCATACAACACATTCCGCTGTGGAATTGCAACCGAGACGATTGGCACCGTGCATGGAGTGGCAGGCCACTTCACCAGCTGCCCATACCCCCTTCATTTTGGTAGCACCGTTAATGTCCGCCTCAACTCCGCCCATACTGTAATGGGCGACTGGTCGCACGGGGATTGGTTCAAGGATCGGATCGATACCCCGATACTTCATACAGACTTCCCGAATTAAGGGGAGCGCCGAATTAATCTTCTGGGCCCCCAGATGCGTCAGGTCAAGCTGGATATAGTCCAGCCCCGCCGGTCCTGCAAATCCTCGGCCCTCTTTAATCTCAGTAATCATGGATCGTGAAACAATGTCACGCGGCGCCAGTTCCATGAATTTTGCGGCGTATTTTTCCATGAGACGCTCGCCCTTATTGTTTTTCAGGTACCCACCTTCACCCCGGCACGCCTCCGTCATCAAGATACCGGAGGGTATGAGA
>Ga0209777_10004078_pt1 | contig 17509 bp, 14 predicted proteins | sample FrelakmetHBP12HB_FD_187147 | JGI IMG/M metagenome (GOLD analysis project Ga0209777, IMG submission 187147) | Freshwater lake sediment microbial communities from the University of Notre Dame, USA, for methane emissions studies -HBP12 HB (SPAdes)... | ecosystem: Environmental > Aquatic >...
CCGGCCGGAAAACCAGGTGCGCATCCGGCTCGGCAGCCCGGTCGCGAAGGTGAAGAACGTGGGCGATCCTGCCAGTGCCACGGGTGCCGAGGTGACCTACGTGCAAGGCGGTCAGCTGAAGAGCGTCAAAGCCAAGGGCGCCGTTGTGGCTTGCTGGTACTCGATGGTCCCCTATATCGTCGACGGGCTGCCGGCCGAGCAGCAGAAGGCAGCCCACTTCATGACCAGGATCCCGCTGCTCTACGCCAACATGCTGGTCCGCAACTGGCACGCGTTCGAGAAGCTGAAGATCCAGGGCGTGGACACCGCGGGTCCCGGCGCCTTCTGGCTGGGCTTCAGGTTGGACATGCCGGTCAGCATGGACGGTTACCAGCACCCGTCCAACCCCGACGAACCCATCCTCCTGCACTGGGATGCTGCTCCCAGCAAGCTCGGCATGCCGCCGCGGCAGGGTGTGAAGGTCGGCCGGCAGGAGCTCTACAAGATGACGTTCGCGGATCTGGAGCGGCCGATGCGCGATCTGATCGCCCGCTCGATGGGGAGCGCCGGTTTCGATCCCGCGCGCGACATCCAGGCGATCACCATCAACCGCTGGGCCCACGGCTACTCCTTCGAGTACGGCGCGCCGTTCGACCTCTCATTCTACCCAAGCGGTCTGCTGCCGGGTGAGGTGGCCGCCAAGCCCTTCGGGCGCGTCACGTTCGCCAACACGGACCGCAGTTCGCGAGCCTACATTGACTCCGCCATCGACGCCGCATACCAGGCGGTGAAGGAGCAGAGCGCGTAGCGGCTTCAGATCAGCCTTGAGGTGCGGGGGTGGGGCGCTTCTTCGGATGCGTCCCACCCCCGCACCCACGCCTGAGATCCCGCCATCGCAAGCGGACCGACGACTGAGGCCAGGTCATTCAGGCCTCATCCTCGACTCGCCGCCGCCGCCGCACGACAACGAAGGCGACACTCCCTGCGACGATGACGACGACCACCACGACAACGAGGATCAGAGTTGTGTTTGAGCTGCTGCTTGTTGTGGCGGCGTAAGCCGCGGGACGAAGATCGAGGTACGAGTCGATTTGGCCCTGATTGCCGGTGTAGAAGGCTGGGCCGCTACCGTTCAGAACGCGTGTCCACCCCGTCCATTTGGACGTGTTGTAAGCCTGCAGAGCCTGCGGATACACCAGCACGATCCAGGGTGTCTGCTCGTACATGATCTGCTGCATCTGCCACAGCAGCTGGGCGCGCTTCTGGGGATCAAGCGTCACCGATTGCTCAGCAGACAGCTTGTCGTACGCAGGGTCGGACCAGCCAGGCTCGTTCGCTTCGCCGATCTGCGCGGTGGTCATGCACTCCATCGTCTGGCCGGGATCTGAGAACCCACCCCAGAACCAGACGTACATGTCGAAGTCGGGAGCGTAGGTATTGCCATTGTAGTTGTAGACATGCGACGAGAGCGCCCCCTCGTCCATCATCGTCAAGGTGATCTTCAGACCGAGCTTCTCGAACCAGCCTGCGATCATCTTGGCCGCGCTTTCCTCTTGTGCGGAATCGCTCGGAGCTGCGAGTCGCAGAGTGATCGGCTTACCCTGCTTGTTCACGCGCACACCGTCTTTCAGCGGGTAGCCGGCCGCAGTGAGCAACTGGCTGGCCTTGGCGAGGTCGAACGTGTACATCTGGCTGGCGGGCGGCTGCCAGTGATAATCGGGATTGGTCCACGTGTTCGGCGGCAGGATGGTCGTGCCCGGGGTGGCACGGCTGCCGTAGGCCAGATTGCACAGCGCCTGGTGGTCAGTCGCGTAGTTCAAGGCCTGCCTGAAGCGCGGATCGCGCAGCACCGGGTTGCCCGTGGAGGACTTGCCCATGTAGCAGTTGAGACTGAGGTAATCCCAACTCAGCAGGTTGTAAGCGACCGTATCGATGCCTGGGGTCGACGTGAGCTGCGAGAACTCCGCCGAGGGAATGTTCTCGGCGGCGGCGATCGTGCCGGCACGCAGGTCCGAAGCCAGGGTGTTGGCGTTCTGATAGGTTTCGAAATAGATGTCGGTGACGGACGGCTTCTTGCCCCAGTAGTAGGGGTTGCGGACCAGGTGGACGTAGTCTGATTTCTTCCACTGGACGACCTGGAACGGTCCGCTGCCAACGATCGGCGGGCTGTTCCGGTAGGTGGACACGATCTCCTGGGTCGGGATCTTGGACCAGATGTGCTTGGGCAGGATGGGAATGTAGGCGGTCTCGAGGTCGGCCTCGGGCTCGGCGCATATGATGCGCACCGTCGTCGGATTGACGACCTCGACGCGCTTCACATGCGACATCGTGCCGTAGTAGAACTTCGTGCGCTTCTCGATGTTGTAGTTGAAGTTCCAGGCCACGTCTGCGGCCGTCAGCGGCTGGCCGTCCGACCACTTGAGGTTGGGCTTCAGGTGGATGGTCCAGATCTTGCCGTCGGCAGAGATGCCGCCGTTCTGCTGCGTGGGAAACTCGCTGGCCAGACCCAGGGTCGTCTGCATGTCGCTGCCGACGCCAAAAAGGCCGTCGTAGTTGAGGCAGAAGATTTCCCATGAGAGTGTGTCAAGGGCGGTGTACGGGCTCAGGGTGTCCGGGTCGTCGGTCGTGCCTATCTTGAGGACGACCTTGTTCGTGTTCTGTGATGGTGCGGAGCTCGCCGCCGACGCCGTCTCGCCGCTCATGAGAAGGCCGGCGATCCCGAGCACGACTAGGACTGCGGTCAGCCGCAGCGTTCTTGAAGCACCATCCCCGTGGTGAGTCATGTCCATCCTCCCCTCACGATTGCGCAGTTCGCCGGCCTGACGAGGATCAGCTCGCGTTCGCTATATGGGCACCCGTGCTTGCCACAGACCAGACTTCGGGCACGACATGGCAAGTCAACGAGAAGGTAGAAGGTCTGGGCTGGGCGAACGACAGAAGCACGAGACGGGACTGGCGGGCTTTCCCTGCAATATAGAGTCGATGAGAGGCTTGTCAAGAAGGAAAAAGGAAAGCCGCTCGAGGTCTGTTCCGGCCCTGGCTTCTGCCGGGAGGCCACCAAACGGATCGCCCTGGACTGCCAAGTATGGGTCCAGCGCCTTCTTCAGAGAGCCTCTTCCTCAGGCGGTAGCATCCGGCCCCGGTGACCTCGACGGCGTGTTGTGCCTCAGCGTCAGTCGCTGTCGAACGCGTCGAGGCGGCCTCCGGTTCGCAGTCGCCCGTCCAGCACCGCGGTCACGAAGAGGTCGAGTAGCCCGGACGCGATTCCCGGTGTCCGTATGTCGGAGGGCGGGAAAGCGGCATTGGCTGTCTTCCCGCCCTCCGGTTCCACGCCGCCTACAGAACCTCGAAGAAGCGGACACAGACCTGACCAGCCTCGTCTCTAGCCAGACCGACGAACACCGTCTCGGCCAGCCAGCGATGCGCCGGCGCGTCGGTGCGAAAGACGGGCGACGTGCGAAAGTAGACCTCAGAGGCGTCCACCTCGTCCCCCGCATCGACCCGCCCCATGACCTCTGCCGTCGCTCGGAAGTAGCCGCGGTTGACGATGTCTATCAGGGCGCCGTCTGCGGCACGTATCAGATAGCGGGCGTCGAGCTCCCAGACCGTTGGGCCACGGCGGACGGCCCAATCTCCGCCACCGGGCACGATGGTGCCGCACAGGCTGGGACCGTCGACCGTACCGCCGGTGATGGGCGTGAAATCGAGCTCGTCGCCGTCACCGTTACCGACGTGCTCTCCGGGACCGATATCCACCCGGGCCTCGAAGACGAACCTGAGCTCCGGACCTGCCTCTGCCATTGAACACTCCCTCTCGGTCGGTTCCCGCCGAACGCGGCCGCACTGTCGCCACCTCGACCTAAGTGCTTTGGTGGCACCCCATCGTCATGATAGCGCGCCAAGTCGGGGCCGGCGTGGCTCCGCCAGGGTTGGCCAACATCATGTCCCGCAACCAGGTCAGCGTCACGATCGCCCGCCCCGTCGGACCTTTGCGTGGAGCGATCACACGGCGCGGCCGTACCGCCGTCCCGCCTCCATCATCGCCATGATGTTCTCGGGCCTCGCATCGTCGACCACGATGCCGGTACTCAGGATGAATCCGCCGTCACCTGCAACCGACTCGAGGAGCCCCCTGACGTACGTGTCGACTTCTTCGGGCGTTCCGACCTTGAGAAGCGAGCCGGGCACGTTGCCGCCGAAGCAGGCGAACCCGCGGAGGTGGTCCCGCGCAGCGACCATGTCGGTCGTGTCGAACATCCAGACGGTACGGCCGGTCGGGATATCGGGATCCGCGATGACCTCGAGGCGGTCGTTGTAGGAGCCCTCCGCGAACAGCAGTGGCACGAGTCCCTGCTCGATCAGGCCGTTGATGACCGCCTTCAGGCTGGGCCAGTAGAACTCCCTGAAGTCAGCGTCCGACATGAAGCCGTCGGCGCCCTTGTGGAGCGGCATGAACACGAGCGGGCAGTCCACGTCCTCTGAACTGCCCGCTCCCCAGTCGATGGCGACCGGGATGAGACGCTCGACTGCCGCGAGGATGTCGTTCGGCCGCCGGAAGCGGTCGAGCATGCTGCCCCGCGTCCCGCGAAGGGTGTCCGCGAGGATGTCGTACGGAGCCTTGGTCACGCCACCGCCCAGCTCCGGCATGCCCATGGTCGACAGGATCGACGTGTCGATGGCCAGCACATCGTCCAGCCATCGCGCGGCGGCCCTCCCGGCCTCGGCCAGCTTCTTCAGCATCTGCTGCATCGCCGGCTCGCCGAAGGCCGCCAGATAGGGCGCCACGCTGTACATCTCGACAAGGTCGGTCGGTGCAGGGAGAGAGCCCAGAGGCTCCAAGGCGCCGAAGACACGCGGGAGAAACCGCTGCAGCCAGAAGCCACCGAGGTCGTCCACCAGCATGCCGTACTCGTCGTCTCGCATGTACTCGGCCTCACGATACTGGTAGCTGGCGTCGTCCGCCGTTCCGTGGCCGGGCCAGTCGAACATCCGGTAGTCGAGGATATCGAACACCTCTCCGGGGACCATGGCCATCGAACCCTGCAGGGTGTCGGGGGCGAAGTCCTCGTGGAACCGGCGCGACGCCTTCTCCAGCTTCTCCCGATCGTAGAAGGCGTCGCGAGCCGTGAAACCGCAGTATCTGAGCGGGAACAGCCCCATCCACGGAGCGACAGGCACGCGCTTGGGCTTGCGCAGCTCTATGGCGTCCCAGAGCAGTCCGACACGCTCCTGGTAGGCGGCGCGGACCCGTGCCGATGCGAACTCCACGCCGGGCGCTTCGGCCCATCGTTCCATGCGCTGCCGATAGGCTTCGTCGGCCTGAGGCACTGTGTCGGAGCCCATGGTCACCTCCCCAGCCACTCGTCGGCCAGGCGCACGGCGGCCGGCGCGTCGGCTCCCCAGTCGTCGGCGCCGACGTACCTGCAGACGAGCGCATCCACCGGTGCCCCGCCCACCATCACCTTGACCCGGGGTCTCAGACCCGCTTCCGCCAACCCATCGACGGCCGCTTTCATAGCGTCGAAGGCGAGTGTCAGAAGGCCGCTCAGGGCGACGATGTCCGTTGGGGCAGCCTTGGCCTCGTCCACGAAGCGACTCGAGGCCACGTCTACGCCGAGGTCTACTACCTCGTAGCCAGCCAGGCTCAGCATTGTGCCCACCAAGTCCTTGCCGATGTCGTGAATATCTCCAGCGACGGTACCGAGCACTAGTCGGCCCCGTTTCGTCGGCCCCGTAGCCGCCTCGAGATGTGGCTCGAGTTCGTGCGCAATGCCGCGCATGATCTCACCGCTCATGATGAGTTCGGGGATGAAGACTTCCCCGTTCTCGAAGCGCTGACCGAGCACCTTCATGGCGCGGCGCGAACTGTCGAGGATCTCTGCGGCACAAACCCCACCCTCGATCAGCCGTTGTGCCAGCAGGATCGCCTCGTCCTCCCGCATGCCGACGATCGCGTGGATCAGCTCCGTCCGCAGACGGAGCTCGTGGTCGCTCGCGTGGTCAGCTGCCTTGGTCATGTGCCATTGCCGTGCTCACCTGCGAGCCGCGCCGCCGGCAAGGTCGGATACATGCGGTCGCCAACGTTGTTGGGGTCGAACGCCTCCTTGATCTGGCGCTGGAAGTCGTAGACAACCGGCTGCCTTGAGTTGCGAAGGGCCTCCCAGATCTCCTCATCGGTCCACCCGATCTGCAGGTAGATGAACTCCTTGCCAGGCGGGAAGCCGTGCGACGTCGCGTCCTTCACGGCATCCTCCATGTGGCGGATGCCGGCCTTCGTGGATTCGAGATCGGCGGGATCGTAGCTCACGAACTGCTCGAGGCCGGTGGCGCCACCGCCGGGCACACCACTGCCGGATCCCATCATGGCATCGCCGCCGCACTGCACAAGAAGGCCGCCCTTGGCGTCGCGTTCCAGGCCCGCGATCGCGATGGGCACATAGCCCTCCACCCAGTCTGGCGTGCCGAACTGCATCCAGCTGCCGATGTAGCCGCCAACCCAAACGAAGTTGATGTGTTTGTGGCCGAGGCGCTGCAGGTACATGTTGGTGAATTCCGCCATGTCGGTCTCGCAGAAACGCTCGACCTTCCAGCCACCGACCTCCGCAAGGATCGCATCGAGGATCTTGTCCTGGAGCTCGATATCGGCCTGCGACCGGCCGGCGAGGATGATCTGGAAGGAGATGCGCATCTCCTCGGTGAGCTCTTTGATCTGGGGCTGGTCGACCAGCGCGGGCACGTCCGACAGCGTCTTCGTGTGGTCGTTGTACATGAGCCAGAAGGCAGGGGCGAGGTCCGCACCGGCGAGGTTGAACTGGCGGTGGAAGATGTAGCCGATCTCGTTGTCGTAGATCTTGTAGTAGATCTCGGCCCATGCGTTCCAGGTGGGCACGGCAAGCGTGTAGACGCGCTGCGTCTCGGCCACCGGCAGACGGTAGGCCGGCAGGGTGCCGCCCACCTCCCACGTGGTCGGTCCGAAACTGGGTGCCAACTTGATCGCGCACTTTGTGTAGACGCCCAGTCCACCCCGGGAACCGAGCGTCCCGCGGCAGATGCCCCGCACGCTCGGTCCCGGGCCCTCGCTGCAGAACCAGCCGTCGCCGGAGCCCAGCGAACCGGTGCGCAGGATGTCACCCTCGGGCGTGACCCATTCCATGCCGAGCACGTTCTCGGCGTTGCCGCCCATGAAGTAGGTGCTCGGACCGGCGCCGTGATAGGCGCACGCGCTGGCGACGATGGAGCTCGAACAACCGACTCCCGGGATGTTCAGATTGAGGCCGAGCTTGAGCGCCTCGGCCTGCACCTGAGCCGCGATGGCGTAGGGCTCGACCACCGCGTACATGTTGCTCTCGTCGATCTCGATCAGGCGGCCCATGCGGCGCAAATCGAGCTGCAGGGTGGGATCCTCGTCCTTGACCGGCGCGGACCAATGGTACCAGCCGGTACTGTGCGGCTTTACCTTGAGGCCCCACGTGTTGGCCAGCTTGACGACCGCCTGGACCTCCTCAGTGCTGGCGGGCATGACCACAGCCGCCGGCCGCGGCATGTACGGGCTTTGACGAGGCCTGACGACCTCCGCCAGCCACTGAAAGGCATAGGTATCTAGAACCGCTGGATCCTCCGATACGTGCTCCGCGCCGACGATGTCCTCGAGAGCACGATAGGCTTTGCGGGGCAGTACATGTGTGACTGGGCCCGTCATGGCGACGTCCCTCCTTCCCCCGTGGCTCGCAGGACGAGATCCAGCACATCGTGGACCGCTAGAGCGGCGCTGTCAGCGGCGATCGCCTCAGTGAAGTTGAGCTCGCAGCGCGAGCAGGCGGTCACGAGCGTGTCGGCACCGGTGGCCGTGGCCTCCTGGATGCGCTCGGAGGCGGCCCAGGCCGAGTACTCTGGATAGGCCTCGCGGCAGGCGCCGCCGGCCCCGCAGCACCAAGCCGCCTCGCGGTTGCGCTCCATCTCCACGAGCCGTAGTTCGGGGATCGCGCGAAGCACGTTGCGTGGCGCCTCGTAGATGCCCTGGGCACCGTTGTAGCGTGGCCGCGGCGGGTCGTAGACCACCGCCTGGCCGAAGATCTTCTTCTCAACGCCCTCCCAAGGCACGTAGGGCTCTCCCTGACGGCCGAGGTGACAGGGGTCGTGATAGGTGACGGTGAGGGGAACGGGCATTGTCAGCTTGAGACGCCCGTTCTGGATGAGACGGTCGACAAGTTCGAGCGTGTGAAGCACCTCGATACCGCCACCGACGGTCGGGTAGAGCCGCTTGAAGGTCTGATAGCAGTCGGCGCATGGCGTGACGACGGTAGCCACACCTGCCCAGGCCCAGGTCTCGAGCATCCGGCGCGCACCGGTGGTGAAGTCGTCGCGATACCCCATGTGGTATGCCAGGCCGGTGCAACAGCCAGTCTCAGGCAATACACCGACCGAGACGCCGGCAGCAAGCAGCACGCGCACCGAGGCGCGCACGGTATCTCGCAGGTTCTCATCGAGTGAATACGTGCAGCCCGGGAAGAAGAGCACGTCCGCCTTCTCTGTGTTGAGGTCCTTGACTCCGAGCCCCTCCGCCCAGGCGTTGCGCTCAGTCGGCGTGTAGCCTTTGCCACCCGTCCCTGACCGCACACGCTCGATGATGGGGCCGTACGACTCCGGCGCCCGGCCTTGCTCAACGAGGTGGGCGCGCAGCTCGTGCAGAGCGGCGAGTGGCTCCATGTCGTAGCGGCACAGCTTGCAGGCCACGTCGCAGTTGCCGCAAAGCTGGCACTTGAAGGCGATGTCTACGACCGTGTCGGTGATCTCGCTCCTGTTGTCCATCAGGCTGAGCATAGTGACGAGGCGACCCCCGGCCGAGTAGGCGTGGAAGCCATGGGCCTCGATGGACGGGCAGCCCTTGGCAAAGCGGTGACTCTTTACGAGGTCGAAGGGGATCCACTTGCAGTAGCTGCAGCGGGTGCACCGCAGTGCATCGGCGCGGAAGTCGGTGAGGGCCATCAGTGGATCTCCTCTCTGACGGCGAGGGCCCCGAAGCAGAGCTTGCCAGGGTTCATGATGCCCAACGGATCGAAGATTCGCTTCGCCTTGCACAGCGCTTCGCGAGAGGCCGCGTCGCGCCGATACACAGGGTGTGACCAGGAGCCGTAGGGACGGCTGAAGTAGGCTCCGCTGGCAATCAGGCGCTCGCCGGCCACGTCGTGGAACTTCTGCGCCCTGGCACCCTCGACGGCGTCGCTTGGGTCGTACGGCAAACTGAGCTCGACGTGGTGGCTCACGCCTTGGTGCTGGGGCTGGATGTAGACACCGACGTCGGCAGCCGTCAAGCCCAGCGAGACGGCCAACTCACGTGCCGTCTCGATGAACCCGGGCGCCTTGTCGAGCGTGGTGAGGAAGAAGACGTCGGCACTTCCGCCCTTGGCCGCGAGCTTCCACGGGGTCTTGCAGCAGCTGCTGAGGGCGGCTTGCACGGAGCTCACAGACGCCCCGCAAAGCTCAAGCCGCAACGACAAGCCGACCTGCTCGGCGATGCTGCGAGCGTCGTTCTCGGCGACTTCCACACGCTCGGCCGCCAGGTGCTCACGGCCACCGAGGCCGACGATCAGCGTCCAGGGGGGGAGTTCCCCGGCGAGAATCCCGCAACCGAGAGCTCCGAGCAACCGAGCAAGGTAGGCGCGATCGAGCACCAGTACCTCGTCGCCAAGGCGAACACGGTTCAGACGATAGACGAGCGGCAGAAGATCGGCGAGCTCGGCAGCCGCCACGAAGGTGAGCTTGTGCACAGTCGGCACTAGCTCGCACTTGAGGCTTGCCCAGGTGACGATGCCCATGCTGCCCTGAGCGCCCGTGAGTAGCCGGAAGAAATCGGTCTGAGCGGGACCCTTGGGGTCGATCTGTCTGAGGCCGGCGTTCCATTGGTCCTCGAGTGAGAGCGGGCCGCTCCCGGCTTCGCCCGTGTACATGGCCTCGCCGTTCCCCCACACGACCCCACAGTCACGCAGTGGTTCGGGAAGGTGGAAGTTGTAGCGCGGGATCAGAGTCGGCTGCCGTTCGAGCAAGCTGGCGAGCACGGACTTGTTCGCTCGTGGCAGCAGCGGCGGAGTCACGCGCATGCCGTGCTCGGCGAGCGCCGGCTGAAGCGCGGCGTAGGTGACGCCCGGCTCCACCACGCACATGCGGTTGCGACGGTCGATCCGCAGGATCTTCTTCATGTTGGTCAAGTCCACGACGACGGCGCCGGCGACGCTCGGCACCGTGTCGCCGTGGAAGTGAGGCGGGCCGGAACTCACCGGCACCAGCGCAGTGACGGTGTCGTTGGCCCAGGCGACGATGTGCTGCACCTCGTCGTGCGTGTCTGGTCGCACGACGAGACTCGGCTTGTTTGCCACCGCGAAGCTCTTGTCGGCGGCGTATGCTGCCAGATCGGATGCGTCGTCGCTGAATCGGTCCGGGCCGATGATCCTGCCAAGCTCTTGCGGCTGCTCGCCCATCGTCGTCAACCTCTCAGTCCGTGGTCGATGCCGGCGGGAAGAACGGTCAAGCTCACGAAGGACGGGCTGCTGCCCCCTGTGGCCAACTCCTGCCGACTGGTGGCACCTTCGGTCGCGTACCACGGGTCCTCCGGCGTCCCCGGGTGCCAGAGGCAGAGCGGAAAGTCGCTCGACGCCACATGCAGCCGCAAGCTGTGTCCGACCTGGACGCGATATCCCGTATGACCGAGATCGATCGAGGTCGGGCGCCGCGTGTGAGGCCGCCCCACATGCGCTTGTCCCCTGACGAGCATCCGGGAACTGCCGTCGGGGAACACGTCAAGCAGCTTGACGACGGCGTGCATTGACGCAGCGCTGGAGCCGACCCCGAGGACTGCGGTCACCGGCCCGACGAGGTCGAGCGGCGCGACGGCGGGTTCGCTGGTGAAGGTCGGGACATCATCTCGGTCCTCGATCTCACGTTCGTCGGGCCAGTACTTGAGGGCAGAGAACGGGTCTTGGAGCGCCGACGGCACGAGGCGTTGCGGATCATGCAGCCAACGCGCGACGCTGTTCGCCCTGTCGGGAGCAGGCGTGAGGGCGCCGCCTTGGGCGCCCGCGGTCGCGCGCCCGGGGGCCGACAGGTAGAGGCGCAGTTCACGACTGTCGCGAGGCGGCCACTCCAGCGACTCGTGCCAAGTGTCGTGACCGAGGTACCAGCGTACCCTTGGCACGTCATCCGGCCGACCTCGCCCTGAGAGGAACACGTCGAAGAAGTCGAGCGCCGGCGAGGCCAACGAGGGGAGCATTCTCCCCAGGGCCGCATCGTCGGCGTCGTGATCGTCGTCGGGCCCGACAGGAAACTGACGCAGATGGTAGTTCTCATGGTCGGTCGCATCGGCGACGAGATACTGCAACCGCGCTCGATCCGCACGGGCACAGAGGCGTGTGTAGTCGCTCATCGAGGCGGGAGCGACATTGTCGAACCAGCCCACCGAATGCAGAGCCGGAATGCACTGGTGATCGAATGGGTGGCGACCCCGTGGATACATCGAAAAGCCGCCGCGTTGGCGGTGCAGCATGAGCTGGTCGAACGCCTGTGAGCGCTTGCCGATCTGCGCGAACCCCTCGTCGAAGACCTCAGCCAGGGGACGCCGGCTCCAGTCGACCGGGAAGTCATGGATGAAGTTGTCGGTCCAGAAGTGGGCGAGGTAGTCGGCGCCGTAGAGCTGCATGACGAAGTCGCCCCACCAATGTGGTGAATCCATGAAGTCCGTGCTGGTCACACGCGGCACGATCGCTTTCAGGGCTGGGTGTCCGCTGGCGACGACAGCCCACTGTGTGTAGCCGTAGTAGGAGTCGCCCCACATCCCGACCGAGCCGTTTGACCATGGCTGCGAGACGATCCACTCGAGCGTATCGTAGCCGTCCTCGATCTCGTGCACGAATGGCATCGTCTCGCCCTCTGAGCGGAACTTGCCGCGCACGTCCTGGACGACGAACGCATAGCCCCTGTCCGTGAAGTGCGGAGCCAGCTGAGGCATGAACGTGTAACGCCCGCACTTGTCATAGGGGAGTCGGACGAGAACGGTCGACAGACGACGGGGCCGTTCAGGCAAGTAGACATCCGTCGCCAGACGCGCGCCGTCCCGCATCGGGATCATCGTCTGCTCGGCCGCCGCGCTCAGCGGCGCCGCCCTTGCATGGTCAGTCTGGTAGGGCATGTGGCTCATCCTTTCCGAGCATCTTCAATGGTTATCTGCTGACTCGGCCCCGAGGACCGGAGAGCCGGCGCTGGTCCGAATCGGCGTGCAAGCGTTCCACTCAAGTGGGCGTGTAGATGTCACGGACAAGGGTTGAGAGCGAGGGGGGACGCGCGAACACGGGTAGTATGGCGATTCGTCCCGTAAGATAATCGTGTACCACCCTCTGTCAAGGAGGAAAAATGGCAGCGGATGACACCGGTACGCACAAGGGAAGGCCCCAGTCGGCGCCGCTTCCCTACCCCGGTGGGCCGATGGACACGTGGCTCACTGAGTTGTCCCCGACTGCTCACCACATACTCAACGCTGCCCGCCAGCTCTTGCTGGCCAAGGGATTCGAGGCACTGACACTCGAAGCCGTCGCGCTCGAATCTGGCGAGAATCGCGGAACGATCACTCGCCACTTCGGGAGTAAGGCCGGACTCATCCACGCCTTGTTTGACGACATAGGCAGTGACATCTTCGAGGATCTCAACACACGCGCCTCTTCCCTGCCCGCCGGTGACAAGCGCATGCACGTGCTCATCCGCAGCTACAGCAGGCTCGCGTCAGACAGACAGCTGGCGTTGGGCATGTTCGAGCTGGCTCCGCACATCATTCGCGATCAGATCCTCCGCGACCGCCTCGCGGCGTTGTACGCGTGGTATCTGAAGACGATGCTGGAGGAGTCCGGCATGGACGCTGCGCTCAGCACCATCCCTGCCTACGAGGACCGCCAGGATGTCGCAGCGCTACCGTCCCTGATCCTAGCCGTGATCGATGGCATGTCTTTGCAGATGAGTCTCGAGCCGCACTCTGACCGCTGCGAGAGAGTGTTCACTCTCCTCGATCTCCTCGTAACAGCAGTCCTCGACGGACGCTTGCGAACCGGGGGCCGTATCGGCGCGTCCGACACCGACTGACGCGGGGTCAGAACATCCCGTTGGGGTTGGCAGCCCTGACCGGCACCTCCTGGATCACGTCCCAGTGCTCCACAACCCGTCGAGCTTCCAGCCGAAAGATCTCGACGATCGCGCGATTGTTCGTTCCGGGGGCCCTCGTCGAGAGCACATGCAGGATGACGTAGTCGGCGTCAGCGAACACCCTCAACACCTCGCTTCTTGCTTGAGGAAAGCGCTCCCTGAGGACGTCAATGAACTCGCGAAGCCCCTCGCGACCGTCACCCACCAGGGGGTTATGTTGAGTGTAGCGGTCGCCCAGAAACGTGCTCGCCGCTGAGAAGTCCTTTCTGTTGACGACCGCGTCGTAGAAGTCCCTGACGACCCGTTTGTTGGCCTCGAGCGACGAATCCACGGTGATTCACACCTGCCTTCAAACTCGCATTCCTCTGACGGGGCGTGCAGAGTGGACGCAGACCTGACCTGCCCCCATTCATCGGCCCACCTTCCATGTTAGTCCATGACCCCGGCCGAGGTCAGTGACGGCGACCGTCGTTTCGCACGGCAGGCGGATGCTGTTGGAGGTTCCGCCGACCTGTGCTCCCGCTTTTCTGCCCTGAAGGTCTCACAAGCCCGCGACGCGCTTGTGCGAGCGCCAGTGCGTCCCGGCGGAGCGCATAGCTTGCGACCGGTCAGATCGCTTCAGGCATGCCGCGGAAAGCGGCGTGATGAGGAATAGACGCACCCCTCAGGGGCCGTGGCGCCGCGCCGCCCCCCGCTTCCATCGCCATGCCTCCGCTGTACACTGGAGCCGTCTCGTTACGTCGAGGGCAGGGGGTAGGGTGCACACGGACGGGGACACGATCCACCACATCTCCATCGGCAGGTTCGCCGGGCTCACCGGCATCTCGGCCAACACCCTGCGCCGCTACGACGAGATCGGCCTGCTCTCACCGGCGTTCACGGACCCGTTCACCGGCTATCGGCTGTACGCCATCGAGCAGCTCGACGTCGGCATCCTGATACGCCTTCTGCGCGACCTCGACGTGCCACTCGACGAGGTCAAGTCGCTGATGGCCCGCGGCGGACCCGATGAGGTCAAGAAGGTCCTTGCCCACCATCGCCAGCGCATTGTCGAGCGGCACACCGAACTCGGCCGCATCCTGGCGCGCATCGACACGGCCCTGAACGAGGAGCGCGGCTTGCTGCCCTATGAGATCGAGCTCGTCGCCCTGCAGCCGCTGTGGGTCGTGAGCAGCAGGACGACGACGATGCGGGCCCGGCTCGACGAGGAGCTCGATCGCTGTCTGGGGAAGCTTGAGGACGAGCTCGCCGCCCACGACGCCCACGCCACCGGCCGCGAGCTTGTCCTCTACCACAACACCATGCAGTGGTACCTCGGCCTCGACGTCGAGGTCTGCCTGCCGGTGAAGCGTACAGTGGCCCAGGCCCTAGGCGGCCGGCAGCTGCCAGGCGGCAGTGCCATGCAGACCGTGTACCGCGGGCCATGGGACGACATCTGGCTGGCACACGTGGCGATGCTCGGTCGCATCGCACGCAGAGACTACGAGATCTCAGGCCCGGTGCGCGAGTTCTACTTGGTCGACGAGCGCGAGACCGACGACCCCCAGCTCTACGTGACGGAGATCACCTGGCCGGTACAGCCTCGCGCGACCTCCTCCGACTGATCCTCTCCAACACTCCCCCCTTGACCTTCGCCCAGGGCGAAGGTTCAGCCTGTCCCCAGACGACACGGCCACCCGCAAGGAGACGGTCAGTCCGAGGAGACCGGGTGCGGCAGGCCGTCCGTCACGAGGGGAGGGGGTGGTACCTCACAAACACGATCCCTGGGAAGAGGTCGTCGTGCCCGCGATCGCAGGGAAGGGGAGTGCCGTCGCTACTGCGCGCCCTGCCCGGCGAGTGTGGGCGGCGGCCCATCAACGAAAACGGAGGAGCGATGCGCAAGAGTCTGCTTGTGTACACGAACATGCTGCTCATGACCTGCGCCGTGCTGATAGTGAGCGCCGTCTCTGTGCCCGCGGCCACGGCCAGCACCATCCCGTCACCACTGAGCTTCTACCAGAGCGCACCCAGCGGGTGGCAATCTCAGCCCGTTGGCACATTGCTCAAGTGGCAGTACGAGCCGGCCTCGTGTTCGGCCTTGAACGGTCTCACAGGCTACCGCGTGATGTACGTGAGTACCGGCGCCCTCGGGGCGAAGGTCTTTGAGACCGGCATGGTCTACTTCCCCACCAGCGGCACTGTGCCGGCCGCAGGGCGTCCCGTGGTAGCCTGGGACCACGGCACCTCGGGAGTCGGCGACAGCGCCGCGCCCTCGCGCTATCCCTGGCTCTATCCGGAGCCGGTGAGCGACCCGTGGGACTGGTACGCACAGTGGGTCGGCGGGGTAGGCCGCCAAGGCTACATCGTCACCTGCCCCGACTACGAAGGACTCGGCACGCCGGGTCTGCACACCTACCTGAACGCTGCCGCGGAGGGAACCGCGACCATCGACGCCGTGCGCGCCGCCAGGCAGCTGGCGTCCACGCTGGGCGTGCGGGCCAGCACCCGCTGGGGGGTCAGCGGCGCCTCACAGGGCGGCCAGGCCGCGCTCGCGGCTGCCGAGATGGCGTCGACATACGGCAAGGGTCTCTCGCTGCAGGCCACCGTGGCCGTCGCCCCGGCCGTGGAGCTGGGCACGATCATCCCTGGATCCGCGACTGACCCCATCGGCTACCCGTACATCGGCTACGTCGCCTGGGGGATCAAGGCCATCTGTCCCTCGTTCAACTTCGCCACCTTCTGCGGCTCGTGGATCCTGCCGGTGATCAACCAGGCACCGGACTGCTACTTCGACCAGTGGTGGGATTTGCTGCTCTCCGCGCACCTGGACGCCAACGGCGATCCCCTGGCGCCCGGCCCAGGCCAGGCGGTGGCCAGCGGCTGGAACAAGACCGCGGGCTACAAGCAGTTCCTCGCCGCGGCCAACGTCGAGAGCACCAAGGCGACCGGCTCGGTGCTCGTGCTGCAGGGCGACCAGGATGAGGACGGCCTCTATCAGACACTGGGCACGCTCACGAGCAAGCTCAAGGCCGTGGGTGATAACCTGCAGGTGGTCGTGCTTGCCGGCGCGGATCACGACGGCGCCGTCCTTGCCGGCCTGCCGTACGCGCAGGCGTTCTTCAGCAGCAAGCTACCGGTCAACTGAGGTCACAGGCTCAAAGCAACGGAGACGTGATCCGGCCGCGCCGACCACCTTGCAGTGGTCGGCGCGGCCGGATGCACTTCACCAGACCCCATGCGTCAGTCCGGCATCTGCGTTGGTCAGGGAGCCCGGCCGAGGCCAGTGACGGCGACCGTCGTTTCGGAGAGTACGCGTGGATGTTGCTGGAGGTTCCCGTGTGGTGCAGAGGGAGCAGAAGGGCGCTATGTTCAGGTTCTCTCTCCCAGCCGCCGACGCAACGCCGACGCCCGAAACGATCGCCTGTCCGGGCGTCTCGCTGGCCGACTACGTAGCCCCGTTCCCTAGGCCGGAGATGGCCAGGGAACCAGCATAGAACGTGGACCACTGAATGGGGGCAGGCCATCAGCCCGGCCAAGGCGAGTTCGTCTCTCGGAGGGAGGGCCGGCGTAGAGCCGGCCCTCCCTCACTTTTCGTGTGCGCCCGCTCCTCTGACGCAGCGCACGCTGTGTCGCGCTATCTCAGCGCGTTGACCTGGGGCGTCACCAGTTCCAGCGTGGCGCTCATCGCGTTCAGGCGTGAGTTCAGGTCACCCAGGTCCTGGTCGCGCATCGCCTGGAGCGGAGCGATGGTTTGACCATTCCAGGTGCCGGCCTGGATCGCATCGTACTGCGGGACGACGTCGAGGGGTCGAGGTCCGCGAGCAAGGTGTGCGCACGGCGGCTCAGCACCCATTGCGGCTCGACTTCGACCAGCCGGATCTCGTAGGGCATGAGGCCGCGCTTCCCGGCCAGAGCGTGGTTCAGCCGGGCAAGGATGAGCTCGGTCTTGCGAAGGCGCTCCTGCATTCGTGCGCGGTGCTGCTCAAGAACCATCTGCGTTTCCCCCTCATCGGGGTGCCGCAGCAGCGCCGCGATCTCGACCAGCGGCATGTCGAGGTCGCGTAGCAGACGGATCAGCCAGGCGTCCTTGACCTGGCCGGGGCGCAGTAGCGGTAGCCGGTATCGCGGCCAGTGACGACCGGACTGAGCAGTCCCAGCCCGTCGTAGTGTCGCAGCATCTTGGCCGAGACTTCGGCGAGCTCGGCGAAGGCACCGATGGATAGCAAATCGTCGCGACTGGCCTCCACGGCGATGATTCTACGCTAGCCCGCGAGCCTACATCGACTCCGCGATCGACCCTGCGTACCAGGCGGTGAAGGAGCAGACCGCGTAGGAGTCGAGGGTCAGCCTTGATGGGCGGGGGCGGGGCGCG
>Ga0209777_10004079_pt1 | contig 17507 bp, 16 predicted proteins | sample FrelakmetHBP12HB_FD_187147 | JGI IMG/M metagenome (GOLD analysis project Ga0209777, IMG submission 187147) | Freshwater lake sediment microbial communities from the University of Notre Dame, USA, for methane emissions studies -HBP12 HB (SPAdes)... | ecosystem: Environmental > Aquatic >...
GGCGTCGAGCTCTTCCGCCGCCAGTAGATCATCAACCGAGAGGAAATCTCGCGTGCCGAATTCCTTGGCGATGGCGCTGCCGCGCGCCGGGTCGGCGTCCACTACGGCGACCAGTTCGACAGGTTGTTCCGAAGCAAGCTCGCGCAGCACGCGGGCATGGTTGCGCCCAAAGGCGCCCACGCCGATGACGGCCAGGCGAAGGCGGGAGAGAGAGTCAGGAGTGCTCACGCAGCCATTCTCGCAGATACGCGCTTCCAAAGCAGCTTGAGAAAACGGGGAAGCAGATTCGTGACGGAAGCTCCGCCGCCGCGTCTCTGGTCCACAGGACCGCCGGTGGAGGCGCTCTTCCTCGAGCACCTCCGCGCCCAGGGCGAGCGCGAGCAGCGCTGAGGCCCTGCTTCTCCACGGCTCCTAGCATTGCTGTAACGACTGAATGCGAAGTACCAAAGGCGGTTTCATATACCGTGCATGATGCCGGGAAAGTGCTTCCTCAGCGGCTGAAGCCAGATTGCTTGCGGCTCTGGAGGGCACGACCAAGGTCGTGCCCTGACACGAACCGGCTTGAAAAACAAGGTCCAGGAGAAAAAGGCTTTCTCTCCAGACCTTTTCTCTGGAACCCCTCCGATTGTTACCGTACATTCACGTTCGCGTAACAGTTCGTTAACTGCCGTGGTGGAGAATTCCTCCAGGTGAATACTTAGGAGGAATTCGAAAAGTGATCCGCATCTCGAAGACGTTGCTGTTGGTTTCCGTAGTGCTGTTCGCCGTGCTCGCTTCGGCGCAGACCAAAGTGAACGCCGCGGGCGCCACCTTCCCTTACCCCATGTACTCGAAGTGGTTCAGCGAGTACCACAAGTTGCACCCCAATGTTGAGATCAACTACCAGCCCATCGGCAGCGGTGGCGGTATTAAGCAGGTGCAGGCCGGCACAGTGGACTTCGGCGCCAGCGACGGTCCGATGAGCGACGAGCAGTTGGCCGCTACGCCCTTCAAGCTGCTGCACATCCCAACGGTGCTTGGCGCCGTGGTTCCGGCCTACAACATTCCCGGCGTGGGCGGCGACCTGAAATTCACACCCGACGTTCTGGCCGGAATCTTTCTCGGCAAGATCACGAACTGGAACGATGCTGCCATCGCCAAGATAAATCCCGGCGTGAAACTGCCCAACCTGACCATTCAGGTGGTTCACCGCGCCGACGGCAGCGGCACCACCTACATCTTCACCGACTACCTCTCCAAGGTGAGCCCGGATTGGGCCTCCATAGCGAGCAAGGGAACCAGCGTCAAGTGGCCCTGTGGAATCGGCGCCAAGGGCAACGAAGGCGTCTCCGGCATGATTCGCCAGATTGACGGAGCGATCGGCTACATCGAGCTGATCTACGCCGTGCAGAACAACATCCCCTACGGCGTGGTCAAGAACCATGCCGGGAACTTCATCAAGGCCTCACTTGAAAGCACCACCGAGGCGGCGGCCACGGCGAAGATGCCGGCGGACTTCCGCGTCTCCATCACAGATGCCCCTGGAAAGAACGCCTATCCCATCTGCAGCTTCACCTGGCTCCTCATCCCGCAGACCGCGAAGGACCCTGCGAAGGGCAAGATCATCGCGGACTTCCTGCAGTGGATGGCGACTCAGGGCCAGAGCATGGCCCAGCAGTTGACCTATGCGCCGCTGCCGAAGGCAGTCGTGGACAAGGTGTTGGTGGCGATCAAGACCGTTAAGTAGTCACAGCATGCGCAGTGCCTGCCCGGCGCGTCCGGGCAGGCGGGGCGCTGGCATCACAGGCCAAAAATCCTTCACCGGAGAACTGAACATGAAGCTCTATCTTCGTGCCGCAATGGCGGCCCTGGCGCTGAGCACCCTGTGCTTTGCGCAGGCGCCCGCGACCAAAGCGCAACCGAAAAAGAAAGTAACAACGACCGCAACCGTCAGGAAGTCCGCGCCCGCGACCAAAGCCGACTTGGAAAAGCTGCAGGAAGTGCTGAACGCGCAGGGCGCGCAGTTGGAAGCCCTGAGACAGCAGAATGCGACGCTCAGCTCGCAATTGCAGCAGACACAGACTCAATTGAATGATGCACAGACGGCCGCGCATGACGCCCAGACCAAGGTGGCGGCCCTCGAAGCCGAGCAGCGCCCGGTGGTCACCAAGCTGCAGGGCGATGTGACCGACATGAAGAACGCGCTGGTCAACACCGTCAACACTATGCAGGAAGACCAGAAGCGCGTCACTGACCTGGAGCATCCCACCACCCTCCACTTCAAGGGCATCAGCATCACGCCGGGCGGCTTCCTGGCGACGGACGTCATGTACCGCTCGCATGCCGAGAACACCGACGTCATCAGCTCGTTCAACGGCGTTCCCTTCAACGCTGACCCGCGAAGCAAGCTCTCCGAATTCCGCGGCAGCGCGCGCCAGTCGCGCATCTCGCTGCTGGCTGAAGGCCAGGCCGGCAAGGTCAAGCTGACCGGCTACTACGAACTGGACTTCCTGGGAGCCGCGCCCACGGCCAATGAGAACCAGAGCACCAGCTACAACCCGCGCATCCGGCAGTTGTGGGGACAGGCGGGGTTGCCCGGCGGCTGGACCTTGACCGCCGGCCAGACCTGGTCGCTCATCACCATGAACAAGTCGGGCATCGCCACCCGCGGCGAGTGGGTTCCGGCAACGATTGACGGCCAGTACGTGGTGGGCTATGACTTTGCCCGCCTCATGACCGTGCGCATCGTCAAGACCACGGCCGGCAAGCAGTTCAGCTTCGGCGTGGCGCTGGAGAATCCGGCGACGCTGGTCTCGATCAAGTCCGGCGACACCGGACTGGTGGCCGGCCTCTCGTCCCCAGGTACGGGCACGTTGGGCAACACGACCGTTTCCAGTTGCACCTCGTTGCCCTGCAGCGCATCGCCGATGTACTCCACCAACCTGGCGCCTGACGTCATCATCAAGGCGGCCTTCGATCCCAAGCACTTCCGCGGCCACTATGAAATCAAGGCCGTCGGCCGCTTCTTCCGTGAGCGCATCCTCACGCCCGGCAATGTTGGCCTCGGCCAGATTCCCGGCAACTACACCACCCCGGGCGGCGGATTCGGCGCAGGCATGATCATCCCGATTGTGCCCAAGAAGGTTGACTTCATCGCTGAGGGCAGCTACGGCTGGGGCCTCGCGCGCTACGGCGACTCCTCCAACGTGGACGTTGTGGTCCGCGATGTGACCGGTGTTCGCACCGACCTTCACCTCGCCCCGGTGGAGAACTTCCACGTCATGGGCGGCCTCGAGATCCACCCGAACCCGAAGCTCGACTGGTACATCTACGGTGGCGATGAATACCTGGGACGCACCTACCAGTACGGTCTCACCACCAACGACTATCACAACTGCTGGCCGGCGTCGGAGACCGCCTTCAGTTGCTCGGCCAACATGAAGAACATCTACCAGGCCACCACCGGCTTCTGGTACCGCTTCTTCAAGGGCCCGTACGGCACGCTGCAGTACGGCGCCCAGGCGTCCTGCACGCAGAAGGTGGCATGGTCGGGTGAGCGTGTGGTTTCTCCCGTGACCTTCGGTACCGCCAAAGGCGGCGACACCATCATCATGACGTCGTTCCGCTACTACCTCCCCTAGGCGGACTTCCGGGGAAGCGCGGCGAGCGCTTCCCCGCATGTTGATCCTCCGGATTCTGCCGCTAAACGGCGGCGGACACCTCAGGCGGCCGGCGCAGCTCCACTCAGGTTGCGCCGGCTCTTCTTCGCATGCGGTTGCGCACCATCTGTCGAGGCCGGACACATTCATCTTCTATTAATAATAAGTTGTTAGCCTTATGACGTGACTGCGACAGCGGAGAATCCTGCTCCGAGAGCTCCCCGGCGCATCGTTGAGATCAAGGTCGGCCCGCGGCCGCCGGAACGGCCGGACGGGGAACGCGGCGCAAGGCCACGGTTGGTGGCGCGTAGGCGCCGCCTTCCGGAGCGTTCCGGCTGGCTCTCACTGGTGACCGAGACCGGCTTCCGCTGGGCAATGCTGGGCTGCTCGCTTGCCATCCTCGGCATCCTGGTGCTGTTCTTCGAGCAACTGTGGGTGCACTCGCGCCTCTCCCTTCACAAATTCGGATTCGCGTTCTTTACCGGAAGCGACTGGGATCCCATCAGGGGCGAGTTCGGCGCCCTGCCATTCATCTACGGAACACTGGTTTCATCCTTCCTGGCCCTTGTCCTCGCCGTGCCCCTCGCGGTGGGGGTGGCGATCTTCGTCACCGAGCTCTGCCCGCGCTGGCTCCGGACCGCCATCTCGTTCACCGTCGAACTGCTGGCGGCCATCCCCAGCGTGATCTATGGCCTCTGGGCATTCCTCGTGCTCTGTCCTCTGCTGCGGAAGTACCTGCAGCCCTGGTTGGCGAAGAGTCTCGGCTGGACCGGCCTGTTCAGCGGGCCGCCCTTCGGCATCGGCATGCTCGCCGCCGGTATTGTTCTGGCAATCATGATCATCCCCATCATCTCCTCCATCACTCGCGAGGTTCTGGTGGCTGTGCCGCAGCACCAGCGGGAGGCGGTCTATGCCCTCGGCGCTACCCGCTGGGAGATGATCCGCATGGCGGTGCTGCGCAACGCCCGGGTCGGCATCCTGGGCGCCATCATCCTCGGACTGGGACGCGCGCTGGGCGAGACCATGGCTGTCACCATGGTCATCGGCAACACGCCCCAGATCTCCAAGAGCCTCTTTGCTCCGGGTTACACCATGGCCGCGGTGATCGCCAACGAATTCAGCGAGGCCACCAGCGATCTTCACCTCAGCGCGCTGGTCGAGATCGGCCTGGTGCTGCTGCTGGTGACCGCGGCGGTCAACATTTGTGCCCGCCTGCTGATGTGGAGCATCACGCGCGATACGCCGAGGTCCCATGGCTAAGCAGAACGTCGGTCTCCGGCGACGCCTCGTCAACTGGTTCATGACCGGTATGGCTGCAGTTTTTTCGCTGATCGTGCTCATGCCGCTCTTTGCCATTTTCATCTACCTCATCTACAAGGGCATCGGCTCCATTGATCTCAACTTTCTGACCAAGCTGCCGCAACCGGTGGGCGAGAAGGGCGGCGGAATGGCCAACGCCATCGTCGGCTCGGGAGTCATCCTGGGCATCGCCAGCGCGTGGGGAATCCCGCTGGGCATCGGCGCCGGCATCTACCTGGCGGAGTTCGGCACGGGCAAATACGCGCAACTGGTGCGTTTCACAGCCGACGTGCTCAACGGCGTCCCCTCCATCGTGATCGGCATCGCCGTCTACTCCCTGATCGTGCTGCGTCAGGGACACTTCTCGGCGCTCTCCGGAGGCGTTGCGCTGGGCATCATGATGGTGCCGACGGTTGCGCGCACCACGGAGGAGATGCTGCTGATGGTGCCCAGCAACGTGCGCGAAGCCGCCCTGGGTCTGGGGATCCCGCAATGGCGGAGCACGCTGTCCATTTCGGTACGCACCGCGGCTTCCGGCATCATCACCGGCGTGATGCTGGCCTTCGCCCGGGTGGCGGGCGAGACCGCACCGCTGATGTTCACGGCTTTGGGCAACGATTATTGGAACAGCGATCCGCGCCAGCCCACCGCCGCCCTGCCGTTGCAGATCTTCAACTACGCCAAGTCGCCCTATGACGAGTGGCATCGGCAGGCGTGGGCAGCCGCCCTGGTCCTGATCGTCTTGATCTTCATGGCCGTCACCGCCGTGCGCATCGTCGCCGGCCGCGGCCAGATGCGCCACAGTGCCTGATACGAACAGAGGAGAGCGCCACATCATGGGTGTCGGAATCGAAGTCAAAGAGCTGAATGCCTGGTTCGGCAAGGCACAGGTTCTGCAGGACATCGAGATGACGGTGGAACCCAACAAGGTCACGGCCGTCATCGGCCCCTCGGGCTGCGGGAAGTCCACCTTCGTGCGCTGCCTGAACCGGATGCACGAGGTCGTTGCCGATGCGCGCGTGACCGGCAAGGTCAAGATCGGCGACGTGGATGTTTACGGCCCCAGCACCGCCGCCGTGGACGTGCGACGGCGTATCGGCATGGTCTTTCAGAAGGCGAATCCCTTTCCCACCATGTCCATCTATGACAATGTGGCGGCCGGCCTCAAGCTCAATGGTTTTCGCAACCGGAGGCAACTGGACGAGATCGTGGAGCGCTCGCTCAACATGGCCGCGCTCTGGCACGAGGTCAAGGACGTGCTGAAGAAAAAGTCGGGCGCCAGCCTCTCCGGAGGACAGCAGCAGCGCCTCTGCATCGCCCGCGCCCTGGCCGTCGAGCCCGACGTGCTCGTGATGGATGAGCCCGCCTCCGCCCTCGATCCCATCTCCACCGGCAAGATCGAGGAACTGGTCAACGAGCTGAAGGAGCAGTACACGGTGGTCATCGTGACCCACAACATGCAGCAGGCGGCGCGGGTGGCGGATTTCACCGGCTTCTTCCTGATGGGCAGACTCATCGAGTTCGACCGCACCGAGAAGATTTTCACCACCCCGTCCGACAAGCGGACGGAAGACTACATCACTGGCAGGTTTGGATGATGCGTACACGGTTCCAGCACAGCCTCGACGACCTCAAGCAGCGCCTCCTCGAGATGGGTGGCATGGCGGAGAGCGCCATCGAATTTGCCTGCGAGGCATACCAGAAACGCGACGCCAAGGTCGCCCAGATGGTCTTTGCCCGCGAGAAGAACATCAACGACCAGGAGCGCGCCATTGACGAACTCGCCGTGGACCTGCTCGCCATGCAGCAGCCCATGGCCAGCGACCTGCGCTTTATCCTCGCCGTACTCAAGATCAACGCCGATCTCGAGCGCGTGGGCGATCAGGCCATCAACATCGTACAGCGCGTGGTCAGCCTCATCCAGTCGCCCGAGGTCGAGATTCCCGTGGACATCCCGCGCATGACCTCCGCCGTTTCCACCATGGTGCGCCGCGCCCTGGAGTCTTTCCTCTCCGCCAAGGCCGAGGTCGCCGACGCCGTCCTGCAGATGGACAACATTGTGGACCGGATGAAGGATGAGGCCTTCGTCACGCTGGTGCAGAGCATGAAGACCGATCCTCAGAACACCCCGCAGTATCTGGATGCGCTCCTCATCACGCGCAACCTGGAGCGCGTGGCCGACCACGCCACGAACATCGCCGAGGACGTCATCTTCTGGGTGCGCGGCGCCGACGTACGCCACGGTGCGGCCCTGCACCGCGACGAAGCCTAGCCGCCTGCACGCAGGCAGCGCAGACAGTCATGCCCAGCCACCACGGCTGGGCATGCTTCATTGCAGCTTGGGTTTTCTCAGCTCTGCTCGGGATGCGCGGGCGGTGGAACAGGTTTGTGCGGAGATGCCAGCAGTGGCTTCAGGTTCTGGCAGGAGGCCGCCGCGCGATAGACCGGGCAGGTGTAGCAATCTCCTTCGTGGGCGCAGTTGTGGTGCATCCAGCAGGGTTTCGAGGCGTCGCGCGCCGACGGGCATGCGGCCCTGCGTTCCTCGGGGCAGTTGCGAATCTCCCAGCAGGGAATCAGCGCCAGCAGGCGCCGTATTCCAGCAAAGTTCAGCCGGGCTTCTCGCACCAGCCGGAGCAGCGTCTCGATCCAGGGGTAATCCTGCTCCGTGAAATAGCGCGTCCCCTTCGGCGATTTGATGGGGATGAGCAGCCCCTCACGCTCGTACAGGCGAAGCAGGTCAACGGAGATATTGAAATGGCGCGCCACCGCGCCGATCTTAAGTCGAGGAGTTTCCTCTTTCATGCTGCCAACTCGTCTCTGCCCGGACGTCGGATTCCGGACGCACCACGTCTCCTAACTGTTTTGGCAACTGCGGGGCCACTTCCATCCGCAGGCCAATAGATGGATAACGTGCATGGCATCAATAGGTTATCAGGCTAGGACCCACTCTGACTTTCTTGATTGAGAACCCAAGATATCGCGAAATTCCCCAATCGGAGCGTGATTTCGCCCACGGCCGCACGCCGGAGCGGCTGACCGCCTAAACGCCGACGCGGCCGCAAGCCCCCGCCCGTTGCACCCTCCGCGGGTGACGCGTCTCACTGACCTGTGCAGGCCCGGTGTCTCATGCTGCTCGGTTGCTCTACGGAGGGGTAGGCCTTATGGCAAATGTGGCAGCCGATTTTTCCGTCGTGATATGCGGCTTTGAAGAATTGCGCGGACTGGCGCGCCGCTTGGGCCCGCGCCGCGTGGCCGTGGTGATGGCCGAAGACGAGGTCGCCCTGCAGGCAGCGGCCGGAGCTTTGGAGCTCGGCATCGCCACGCCGGTGCTCATCGGTGACCGGGAGCGCATCCAGAAATGCGCGCACGAAGGCGGCCTGGAGAAGCTCATCGCGGGGGCCGAGTTCCGCGATGCCGCCTCCTCCACCGACGCTGCCGCGCTGGCCGCGAAGATGGCACGTGCCGGCGAAGCCGACATCCTGCTCAAGGGCCACCTCCGCACCGACGAGCTGCTGCACTGCGTGCTCGATCGCCAGTATGAGCTGCGCACCGACCGCCTGCTCAGCGACGTTCTTCTCTATGAGGACACCCTCTCCGGCCAGCGCCGCCTGGTCGGCATCACCGACGGCGGGCTCAACGTCGCGCCCACGCTCGAGCAGAAGCGGCAGATCCTGATGAACGCCCTCGAGGTGCTGCGCGCCATCGGCATGGAGCGTCCGCGCGTCGCCATCATGAGCGCCACCGAGGCCGTCACCCCGGCCGTGCCCTCGACCGTGGATGCCCAGGCGCTCACCCAGGCCGCCGCCGCCGGTGACTTCGGCGCCTGCCAGGTCTTCGGTCCGCTGGCGCTGGACAACGCGCTGACCGAGTGGGCCGCCAAGGCCAAGGGCATCACGAACCCCGTCGCCGGTCACGCCGACTGCATGTTGGTGCCCAACATCGAGAGCGGCAACCTGCTGGGCAAGGCCGTCAAGTATCTCGGCGGCTCGCAGTGCGCGCACGTGGTGGCTGGCGCGCGCGTGCCGGTGCTCATCCCCTCGCGGGTGGAAAGCGCCGACGACAAGGTGAACGCCATGGCACTGGGCGTCATCTACAGCGCATACGCCACCAGCGTGCGCAAGTAGAAAGTTGCCGCAAGGCGGAGGAGGCAGTTCATGACTTCCGGATTCAGGATCCTCGCACTCAACCCCGGCGCGACCTCCACCAAGTTTGCCGTCTATGACGGCGAGCACGAGCTGCTCACGCGTACACTGCGCCACGGCAACCAGGAGCTTGCCGCCTTCAAGGACAAGCCCATCCTCGATCAATTCGACTTCCGCTCCAAGGTCATCGAGAGCGAGCTGGAGACCGCAGGCTTCGACCTGCGGAGCTTCCAGGGCATCGTCGGCCGCGGAGGGCTGCTCAAGGCCCTGGCCAGCGGCACCTACACCGTCACCGGGGCCATGCTCGACGACCTCAGGAAGGCCGAACGCGGCGAGCACGCTTCCAACCTCGGCGCCATCATCGCCGATGCGCTCGCCAGACGCTGCGGCGCGCGCGCCTTCATCGTTGACCCCGTCAGCGTGGACGAGTGGGAGGACGTCGCCCGGCTCTCCGGCACGCCGCTCATCGAGCGCCCCTGCCTTTCGCACGCGCTCAACACCAAGGCCGTGGCCAAGCGCTTCGCCCGCGAGCAGAAGCGTCCTTATGAACAGCTCTGCCTCGTCGTCGCCCACATCGGCAGCGGCAACACCGTCAGCGCCCATCGCGGCGGACGCATGATTGACGCCACCAACTCGCGCGAGGAGGGCTCCATGTCTCCCCTGCGCGCCGGCACCGTCCCCGCCATCAAGCTCGTGGAGCTCTGCTTCCAGGGAGAGAAGTCGGCGCGTGAGATCGAGGCGCTGCTCTGCAAGGAGGGCGGCCTGAACGCCTACCTCGGCACCAGCGACCTGGTCGAAGTGGAGAAGCGCATCGCTGCCGGCGACGCCCAGGCCGCGCTCGTCTTCGACGCCATGGTCTATCAGATCGCCAAGGACATCGGCGCCATGGCCACCGTGCTCAATGGCGCGGTGGACGCCGTCCTCATCACCGGCGGCATGGCTTTCTCGGAACTGGTCGTGAGCAGGCTGCGCGAGCGCGTGGAGTTCATCGCCCCCGTGCACGCCTATCCCGGAGAGGACGAGCTGCGCGCCCTGGCTGAGGGCGCACTCCGCGTCCTGCGGGGAGAAGAGACGGCCCGCGATTACGCCGCCGCAGACAAGAAGGCGCCGGTGGTGGCAGGAGGCTAGCGCCGAACCGCATTTTGCTCTGATCCGAGTCCAGAATTCTCACACGAACGCGCCCGCCGCGTGCCGCCCTCCGCCGCTCCGGCACAGCGGAGTCCCCGGAGCAGCGCGGCTATTTCGCGTGGTTCAGCTGGTGCGCGTGCAGCCGCTGCGCGGTGAGGAAGGCGTAGTGCAGCCCGGAGGCGACGGTGAATCCGAAGACGCCGTAGAGCAGCACCCGGCGCGCCATGAACACGGCGGGATGCGGCAGGACCTGCCACAGCAGCACGAAGAAGATGGCGCCGACCTGGCAGATGGTGTTGATCTTGCCGAAGATGCTGGGACGGAAGTCGTCCAATTGCGTGGTCATGTAGAGAACCACCGCCACGGCGAGAATGGTGGCGTCGCGCGAAAAGACGAGTACGGTATACCGCCACGGGATTTTGTGCGCCACCGAGAGCACCAGGAACATGGTACTCAGCATCAGCTTGTCGGCAATGGGGTCAAGATACTCGCCGAGCTTGGTGTGCTGGTGCAGGCGGCGGGCGAGCAGGCCGTCGAGTCCGTCGCTCACGCCGGCAAAGACCAGCAGGCCCAGCGCCCACCCGAAACGCTGTTCGAGGACGCAGATGGCCATGAACGGCACCACGCACATGCGCAGCAGTGTCAGTTGGTTGGGGGTAGTCCAGACCTTCGCATTCACGGCCGCACCTCGCCGCCGAGCAGCGCCGCTGCCGCGTTGAGTCCAGTCTTGCCGGTGAACTGTTCCGCAAGAGAGGGTGCCTCCCCGCAGGGCTCGTCCGCTTCGAGCCGCTCCAGCCGGTGCATGGGAAAGAACACGGTGCTGACCGACGACGGTTCCTTGGCGCGCGTCAGCCTGACAAAGTCATCGAACGACTCCAGCGAAATGCCGCGGAGCACCACGCCTGCGGCGGCCAATTCGAGCAGGACTCCCCAGAACTTCTCGCGCGGCGAATTCAGCGTCGCTAGGACCATGGCGCCACGGCGGAACTCACCGTCTTGGAAACGGTCCTCATCTGGAGTGGCGGACAACATGGCACGATTGTGACGTGGGACGGCGCAACATGCAACCAAAGAAAGTGCGGTTTCGCCGTGAGATTGACGCGCACGCATGCCGCGCAGAGCAACAACCGGGCCGTAGCCGGGTTCACAGATGAGGAGGATTCCGCCGGTGAAGCTTCGGATTCTCATCCCCGCCATCCTGGTGCTGCCTGTCCTGCTGTGTGCATCCGTATCCGCGAAAGACCGGTCTGCGTACAGCCCAGGTGATCACCAACTCCAGCTCAAGGTGGGCGGGTATGCGCGCACTGCCGTGCTGCACGTTCCTGCCGCCTACCGCCGCAGCGCCCCGCCGCCGCTGGTGATCGGGTTGCACGGAGCCGGCGGCAACGGCGCCGACTTCCTCGCCGGCGACGGCTGGTCAGAGCTCTCCGAACGCGAGGGCTTCCTTGTCGTTGCGCCGGACGGCCTCCCAGCGCGCCCGGACTATCCGTCCAACCTCGTGCTGAATCCTCGATTGTGGAACAGCGGGCAGCTCGAAGCCTCGGGGCCCCGAGCGAAGATTGACGACGTCGCCTTCATCCGCGCGCTGATGAAGCTGATTGCACGAAAGGTCCCTTACGACGCTCGACGCGTCTATGTCACCGGGCACTCGATGGGCGGTGGCATGACCTTTCGTCTGGCACGCGCGATGGGCGACCGCATCACAGCCATCGGCACGGTCGCGGGCATTGCCAGCGACGAGGCCCCGCCACTGCCGCGCCCGGTCCCCACACTGTTCATCTACGGAGAGCTTGACCCGCTGATGCCGCTGGAGGGCGGAAGATCGCGGACCCCATGGGGCAGCCGCACAACGCTGCCCGTTCCGCAATACGTCTCGCGCTGGGCAACGGCCCTGGACTGCGACAGCACGCCGAACGTCACGCGCGACGACGGGCAGCTTCGCATCGCAGAGTTCCGCACTGCGCAGGGCGAGATGCGCCTGCGCTGGATCACCATCAAAGGCCAGGGCCATGCCTGGCCCGGCGGGCAGAGCCACAAACTGCTGCGCCGCTGGTTAGGCCCGGAGACCAACAACCTCGACGCCACCGCGGCCATCTGGCAGTTCTTCGCAACCGCGACGCCGCTGCCGATTGCTCCGGCGTCCGGGGGCGAGTAAAATAGGCAGGAGTGGAAGCTGCACCGCCCGGTGCGGCATTGCGTAGGCGCGTAGCTCAGTTGGTTAGAGCGCTACCTTGACACGGTAGAGGTCAGGAGTTCGAGTCTCCTCGTGCCTACCATTTTTCTTCCCTAAGTCATTGAATCCGCGTAGTAGGCATCCGCAGATTCTGCTCCTTAACTCCGAACTCGTCACCATTCGTCACCAAATCGCCGAGCTTTTCGACTACTTCCCGACGACGAGCGTCGATGGGAATGGTGTAGAGCTCCAGAGAACCATGCCAAAAGCATGACGGGCGTTTCCCGCATCTTCAACGGAATCAATGTGGAGACATTATGGCAGAGAAGGTAATTCACCCCGGCAGGCTGCCGTTGTTGATCGTATTCGTGCTGTGCGTGGTCAGCGTGCCTGTGCACTCGCAAGACTGGAAGGACGAGCTAAGGGCTGAGCAGTCGAGGAACGCCGCCAGAATCGTCGAGATTGACAGGGAGGGTTTGGCGCTTGACGCGCAGCTCAAGCAGGTCAAGTCAGAGATAATAGCGCATAACGAGCGAGGCTGTACGTATCGGAAACACCATGAGAAACAGGATTGCGGGGCCTGGGAAGAAGAGGGAAGAAGCCTGGGTGGGCAGCAGGAGGCCATTCTTGCAAAGCTCAATCCCCTCGCCAAGGAATATGATCGCCTGATTGTGCGCAACTTGGAAATTGCCCAGAAACTATTGGAGAAGAGGTGATCCCAAGAGGCGGACCGCTGCACGCGTTGCGTGTGCTGGGCTACACGTTGTTCCACGGCCTGTAACAAAGGCGACGCGGCATGTGCCGACCACTGCTTGAGGTAAGGAGTGTTCCCCGTCAGCGTAAGTGGGACCATGGAGATTGAGAAGTTAAGCTACAGTTTGGAGTTGGAGTCACCTGAATCTGGGGTTAGACTGCCGCAGCGAGCCGCACGCAGTCTCAAAGGTTTTCTGAAGACGGACACTCCTATTTCCCGATGCAGAACCTGCAGAAGATGAGGTCTTAGCGCCCATGCCCTATGAAAAGTTGGCCTCATGAACTCTGTCAGATGTGAATCGCGCGCTCCCCTCACGGTGACCGCCAGACTCAGCTGGCTGGACACGCGCAGCGAGGAGAAATCCGAGATCGTCAGCACCATTGACATCAGCGCCCACGGCATGCGCATTCGACACTCGGGTCTGCACTGTCATCCAGGAGACGAGGTGACTCTCTCCTGCGGAGCCGGCTCCATGCGCTTCCGCGCGGTGTGGATCGGAAGTCCCGGAACGCCCTCCGAGGGAGAAGCGGGGCTGTTGGCGAGCATTCCCGGCGAAGACCTCGGCCAGTTCGCTCTGCACCTTGCCCACGCACGGGCGGGGTACTTGGACCAGAGCGCAGTCGCGACACCGGGTCATGAGCGCCGCGTGATGCCACGCTATCTGTGCGAGGGTCCCGCACAGCTCTGGAGGTCGGGCGAGATGTCCTCCATGGAGGGTACGCTGCGCGACCTGAGCCTCACCGGATGCTACGTCCGTCTGCGGAAGCCGTTTGCCGTTGGAACGGAGCTCCGCCTCTCAATGTCGCTGTTCGGAATGACGGTACGGGCGGAGGGCGTGGTGCGCAACGTGGTCGAGAACGACGGCATGGGAATTCAGTTCACCGCCCTGCAGCCGCAGGATGTCCTTCCTCTGAATACCGTGCTGGCCGAGCTCACTCGCAAGTAAACGGAAAGAGCAACCCGCATCCGCCTTAGGGTGTTCCCGTCAGCGAAAGTGATCGGCTCCGAAGAAATTAGGCCAGGACGAGAGTTATTCCTCTAGCGGGCTATGCGACAAGAATGGTCCCGTCAGCGGATGAATTTGACACGCCAGGTTCCGGCGCTCCACTGCCGGTGCACCGTGCCATATTTCCTTCGACTTACCGTCCAAGCCAAGTAGGATGCTACCAAACAGTACCAACCAATTTATGGAGAGCGTGCATGAGGATTGCAAGTAGCGCAGCAAGAGTTGTTCGTCTTCAGAGCCTTTGAGACTGCTTGCGGCTGGCGGCAAGCTGCGGTGTCGAGGATTGAGCCGCTCGCGTCTCTAGCAGACGATTTTAGAACTTTCCGCGGATGGCGAGTTGACGAGGAACAGACCCGAACAAAATTGCATTCGAGTCTGGCAATTCGTGTTATAAGTGTCTCGTTCTTCAGTTAAAAAACAACCCACGTTCATCATCCCGGCCCTCTGTACCGAAGTTAGCGGACCGAAAGACAAATTCGCAGTCACCGGAGGAGACAATGGGATCCAATAGGAAACTGTTTCGGTTCGTCATTGCAGCAATCATGGTTCTCGCATTGGCCTGCCTGCTGGGCTGCGGCTGGTTCGACCTCTTCGGCGGCAAGGCGAAAACCACCACCAAGTACTACGCGACCTCGGAAACCAGCAACAACCGCGTTCTCATCTACGATGCCCCGTTCAGCACGGACGAGAACGCTAGCGTCGTCCTGGGCCAGGCGGACTTCAACCACGGTACATCAAACCGTGGGGGCTCCCCCGCGCAGAACACCCTGAGTTCTCCGCAACAAGTTGCGGTGGATTCCTCTGGGAATCTCTGGGTTGCGGATTGGGATAACAGCCGCGTGCTGGAATTCACTCCGCCTTTCACCAACGGCATGAACGCCAGCCTGGTGCTCGGGCAGTCGAGCTTCACCACCCGTACTACGGGCGGCGGGCAGAGCGGTCTCGCTGACCCGAACGGAGTGGCGTTCGATTCCAGCGGCAATTTGTGGGTGGCGGACTGGGGCAACAACCGCGTGCTGGAGTTTGCTCCGCCTTTCAGCAGCGGCATGAATGCCAGCAAAGTGCTAGGGCAGCCCGACTTCACCACGTACACTGCCAACACCACACAAAGCGCCATGAAGACCCCACTTTCACTGACGTTCGATAGGAGCGGCAACCTCTGGGTGGCGGACGAGGGCAACGCCCGGGTGCTGGAGTTCGTTGGCCCTTTCAGTAACGGCATGAATGCCAGTGTGGTGCTGGGCCAGGCTGGGTTCAACACGGCCAATCATGGCGACACCCAGAATACCTTTGGGTGGCCGGGCAACATGAAGGCTGATTCCAGCGGCAATCTGTGGGTGTCCGACAACGGAAACAACCGGGTGCTGGAATTCGCTTCACCTTTCACAAACGGCATGAATGCAACGCTCGTCCTGGGTCAGACCAACTTCACTAGCAATTCTTGCGCCCTTACGCAAAGCGGCCTCTGCGAGCCCCTCGGCCTGGCCTTCGACACAAGCGGCAACCTGCTCGTGGACGACTTCGACTACAGCCGGGTCATGGTCTTTTCGCCGCCGTTCGCAAACGGCATGAATGCGACGACGGTCCTCGGCCAGCCCAACTTCACCTCCGGGTCGGCAAACCAAGGCGGCAGCCCGGGCGCGAACACCCTGTACTACCCACTCTACGGCTTCACCTTCTGACTGTTTCTTGTCGCCCGACCGGCGGCCTCGGCACTCGCTGGGGCCGCGTTTTTGTGTGCGGTCGCGCCGGGCTCAAGCGGCGATTCCTCTTCAGATCCTATGAGACTGCCTGTGCCCAGCTTCGGCAGTCTAACCCTAGTTTCGGGGTTACTCCAACTCCAAACTGTAGCTTAACTTTCCAGTCTCGGCGGTCTCACTTTGGCTGACGGGGAACACGCAACGCCTCAATTCCCACGTTACGCGCCGCGCGCCTAACATAAGGGACCCGCACCTTGGCATATATCTAGGAGGTCGCTGGAACTCGTCCGCGCCGCCGTGCGTAACACAGAACGTGCAAGCCGCCAGCGAATTCCGTTCGAGTGCGTTTGTCGCGGGCTACTTCGCGTTGTGGGCGGCGACGTTTGTCTTCCTCAAGAGTCGTTCCAGCTTTGGAGTTGAGGAAGCCCTTGCAGCATTCGTGATTCTGGGCCTGATCTTTCCGGCGCTGGCCCTGCTGACCACGCGCCGCGCAACGCCTCTCTCGCATAGCGTGCGCCGCCCCGGTTTCGAGACGGCCATTCTCATCGCTTGCCTGGTGGCGATCACGATCATCGTCGTCTGCGGATTCGCCGGAGCAGTGCGCATCACAACCGAGCCGCTGCACTCCGTCGTCCTCCTCGGCGCCAAGCTCATTATCTTCGTCGTCTTCCCCGCGACGGTGCTTGTAGCCCTCGGCCGGTACAGGCTCAGCGAGCTGATCCCGACATCCTTCCGCTGGGCCTCCCTCCGGCCGGCGATGTGGATGGCGCTCGCTGGGCTGTTGATGGAATCAGTGCTCGGGCGCGGCCTGCGCGACATTCACAGCGCGCGCCCGCCGGCCGGAGCGCTGGCGCTCGCTGTGCCGCTCTGCTTTGCCTGGCTGGCGGTGGAAGTGGGAGTGGTCGAAGAGTTCTTCTTCCGCGCTCTGCTGCAGGAGCGCCTGGCCGCATGGCTGCGGTCATCTTGGGGAGGCTTGATCATCGCGGCGCTGCTCTTCGGCCTGATGCACGCCCCAGGCTTCTACTTGCGTCCAGCGGCGACACAGGAGATGCGTGGCGCGCATCCATCGCTGCTTCTGGCGATCGGGTACTCGATCATCGTGACCTCGACCGCCGGGCTCTTCCTCGGCGTCCTCTGGATGCGCACGAAAAACTTTGCGGTCGTGGTCATCGTGCACGCTGCCTGTGACCTGCTTCCGGGTGTTTTGCCTTGGGCGAGAGCGTTTCATCTGGTGCAGTAATCCGCTGTTCTCCCGAGCTCCCGTTAGGCGCTGCGTGCCGAACGTTGCGCACATGCCATCCAGTTTAGCGTTAGAGCCCCGAAAGTAGGGTTAGACTGCCGCAGCGAGCCGCAAGCAGTCTCAAAGGTTCTGACGACGAACAGATTGATTGAATCCTGTATCTGCTCGGTGAGCCACGCATTCGCTTCGTCCGCCTCTCGAACAACGCATACGGCTTGGAAGTACGGCGCCACGTAGACTTCGAGCATGCGCGCCATCCCGAACATGGCATCACGGCCGGCAACGATGGCGCAGTAGCCGAACCGGATGCTTTGTTGCATCGCTCCGATCGCTGAGCTCACGGCCTTGATCTGGGTGCTGTCCGGCAGGGTGCTGGCCGCGCTCAGATCCAGCCCGGCCTGCTGCGGCCGACGCTGCGGGGAGGAGG
>Ga0209777_10004080_pt1 | contig 17507 bp, 14 predicted proteins | sample FrelakmetHBP12HB_FD_187147 | JGI IMG/M metagenome (GOLD analysis project Ga0209777, IMG submission 187147) | Freshwater lake sediment microbial communities from the University of Notre Dame, USA, for methane emissions studies -HBP12 HB (SPAdes)... | ecosystem: Environmental > Aquatic >...
CCAACCCTGAAAAAATTTTGGCGGAGCTTGTCAGAGTGGGTAAGCCTGGCGCTCAGTATTTAATCACAGTGCCTGATTACCGATCAGAAATGCTGCAAAAGCCTTTTGCGAATCCTACCTACTTTTCTAAACCGAACCATATTCAGATTTTTAATAAAAAAAGCTTTGTCCGGTTGGTGAAAAATTCAGGATTAAAAGTGGAAAGATATGATTCCTGGGGCTTCTATTGGACTGTTTTTATGTCATTATTTTGGATAGTTCAGCAGCAGGAGTGCTTTAATGGTACCATCCCGGAATATAACAAGCCGCCTTATCATCCTGTCTTGCAGAGTTGGGCAAATACCTGGGCGGGATTGCTGGAATTGAATGGCTCTGAAAAACTGTTAGAGTCCTTCGATAAATATTTGCCAAAAGCCCAAGTCATCATTGCAAGAAAGGCGTAATTCTGTCGAGAGCGGGAGAATCTCGAATTCTCTATTTAATATCGTGATCGATCAAGATCAGCTTAACCGGTCAACTGGGGGTTAAAAATGAAGTATGTAAGGAAAATCGTCATTGTCCTTACCGCTTGCTTAATTACTCTGGTATTTGTTGAATTGATTTATTCTACAATGCATATGAACGTTTATCGAGAAGAAAGTTCGCAGACTGAAACCTGGCCATGGATAATTTATGATCCATTGATGGGATGGATGAATAAGCCCATGTATATACGGCCAGGTCAATTCCAAATCGATGAAAATGGATTTCGGATAACTGAATCATCTCCTAATAACAGAAAACGACTCATCGTATGCATGGGTGACTCCGGTACTTTTGGGATATGGCAAAAACGGGTAGGAATATTTGAATTTGATAGCTTTCCATCGTATCTACAAAATATCATTTCCCGAAACAATGATATGGTAATAAATGCCGGAACACTTGGGTACACTTCTGCTCATTTACTTCGACAATATATGTCTTCGATTCGCCGGCTGAAACCTCAAATTATCGTGATCCGGATCGGCCATAACGACCATTTACCGTCCTCGGATACACGACTCGATGCCCAACAGCCGCGTAATGTCATTCTAAGATATCTCTACAGCACTTTCCCCTCTACTTTAACAGTACAAACAATTGCTCGCTATATATTTTTGTTCAGACGGAAAAGCATATCTGAAACTTGCAGCACTCCGGATCAATATGAATATAATTTACAAACATTGATCACCACTGCGAATAATGATGGAATTAAAGTTTTTCTTGTAGATTACCCTTTACGGCCGTTGGGCATCCCGCCCGCCTCGGAAGCAGACGATCTAAAACATTTGAAATTAATAATGAATTTGAAGTCACATGCGGCTTACATCGAACTTCATGAAAAATATATGCAAAGGATGGAAACTATCGCAAAATCAACCGGCACCCAGATTATTAGAACGGAACACCAGCTGGAAGACCCGAAAGAAAAAGCATTTTCTAGATGGGACCAAGTGCATCCCAATAAGCGAGGTATGCAAATAATTGCCGAGGAGATTGCGAAAGTCTTAAATAGAGATGCAGGGAATCAATAACCGGGTATCGGGAATTTCAAGGTAAAAAAACATTTGCTGAAACTATAGTGAACACGATAGCGAGTGATCTTGGTATTATGTTTCTTGACTGTGATTTAATTTCAAGTTACCGAGATGGATAGCGGGATTGCTGGAATTGAATGGTTCTGAAAAACTTTTAGAGTCCTTTGATAAATATTTGCCAAAAGCCCAAGTCATCATCGCAAGAAAGGCATAATTCTGTCGGGAGCGGGAGAATCTCGAATTCTCTATTTTAATATCGTGATCGATCAAGACCAGCTTAACCGGTCAACTGGAGGTTAGAAATGAAGTATGTAAGGAAAATCGTCATTGTACTTACCGCTTGCTTAATTACTTTGGTATTTGTTGAATTGATTTATTCAACAATGCATATGAACGTTTATCGAGAAGAGCCGTCGTCGGCTGAGGGTGTTTGGCCATGGATAATTTATGATCCATTGATGGGATGGATGAATAAACCCATGTATATTATGCCCGGTCATTTCCAAATCGATGAAAATGGATTTCGGATAATTGAATCATCTCCTACTCCTGATAAGAAAAAACGTCTCATCGTATGCATGGGTGACTCAGGTACGTTTGGGATATGGGTAGCGCGACAAGACCCTGTATTTGGTGGATTTGAATTTGATAGCTTTCCGTCGTATCTACAAGATATCATTTCCAAAAACAATGATATGGTAATAAATGCTGGAACAATTGGGTACACTTCTGCTCATTTACTTCGACAATATATGTCTTCGATTCGTCGGCTGAAACCTCAGATCATTGTGATCAGGATCGGTCATAACGACCATTTATGGTCCTGGGATAAACGACTCGACGCCCAACAGCCGCGAAATGTCATTCTAAGGTATCTCTACAACACTTTTCCCGCTACTTTAACAGTACAAACAATTGCTCGCTATATATTTTTGTTCAGACAGAAAAGCATATCTGAACCTTGGAGCACTCCGGATCAATATGAATATAATTTACAAACATTGATCACCACCGCGAATAATGATGGAGTTAAAGTTTTTCTTATAGATTACCCTTTACGGCCGTTGGGCATCCCGCCTGCCTCGGAAGCAAATTATCTAAAACAATTGAAATCAAAATTCCGTTTAAAATCACATGCGGCATACATTGAAATTCATGAAAAATACATGCAAAGGCTGGAAACTGTTGCAAAATCAACCGGCACCCAGATTATTAGAACGGGACACCGGCTGGAAGACCCGAAAGAAAAAGCATTTTCTGGATGGGACCAAGTGCATCCCAATAAGCGAGGTATGCGAATAATTGCCGAGGAGATTGCGAAGGTCTTGAACAAAGATGCAGGGAATCAATAAAGGGGTATCAGGAATTTCAAGATATGGTATCTTTTATTTGCATTGAGGTTTTAATGATATGATTTCTTCTACCATATCTTCCCGAAGTCAGCTTTATCAAAGGAGTAATTGCGTTCCTTATGCAAACTGTTCAGTTTGTCAAACTTTGAGGATGTAGTCCATATTATCCTTAAAAAAATTGGAAAATTAAATGTCAAATAGTTTAGATGCTTTATTAGTATATCAATCACAACATCCAAAAATTAGATTGGGCTCAATGGGGGATGGCGGATATGTAATAGCGGATGATATACAATATGATCTACTACTTTCTTGCGGTATTTCAAATAACGTTGATTTTGAAGAACATTTTATTGAAAAATATAAAACTAAATGTTTGGCTTTCGATGGGACTATAAATGATATTCCCAATAATTTAAGTAATATAGAATTTATAAGAAAAAATATAACAAATACAGAAGCAGAAAATACAACAAACCTTTTAAATATAATTGAAAATAATGACAACATATTTTTGAAAATGGATATTGAAACAAATGAATATCAATGGCTAGGCGTGTTGGAAAATAAACATCTTATGAAATTTAAACAAATCATTATGGAATTTCACTTCCCATTTGCAGAAAATCGTGATGATTTATTTGAAAGATTATCATATCCCATAAGTGTAGAAAAGAGATTGCAGTGTTTACAAAAAATTGTAGATACTCATTATTTGATTCATTTGCATGGAAACAATTATGGTGGAACAATGATATATAATAATATTTTAATTCCCAATGTTTTTGAATGCACATATGTTAGAAAAGATTTATGCAATAATATAAAATATAATAATAAAGAAATTCCTGACACTGCATTGGATTATGCAAATAAGCCTGGAGTGAATGACATCCACTTAAAGGGATATCCTTTTGAAGGAGTAAGACCCATATTATACAAAAGGATTTTTAGAAGTAAAATTTTGTAAGTATGGCCATTTAACACCAGAACAAACGGGATTGATTTATCCTTTACTGTCAAGCGAGGAAGACATGCCATTGCCCGTGGAAAACATATTTCTTGACCGTGATTTAATTTCAAGTTAACGACACGGAGAAATGATAAAAAAGGGAATACGATGGACTCAATACATTTGCATGAAGACTTATCCCGGCAATCGGCCGAAGAAAAATCAAGCGAACGTAGACTTGGGGTCACTTTTGCTGTCGTATTTTCTATTATAGGTTTTGCGCGGTTATATCAAGGCCATGATTGGTGGGCGGTATGTCTCTCCGTAGCTGCTGTATTTCTTTTTCTTGCCTATTTCTGGGTAGCACCGTTACGTCCGCTTAATAATCTTTGGCATCGTTTGGGCTTGCTTTTATTTCATGTAGTAAACCCTGTCGTCATGGGAATCATTTTCTTTTCGACTATTTTCCCGATTGGGTTATTGATGCGGATCTTCGGAAAAGACCAGCTTAAATTGAAATTCGATCATGAAGCACAAACGTATTGGCAAAAGCGGACACCTTCCGAGGGTGTGTCACAAGATATGAAGAATCAATTTTAAGGGGTATCAACTATGTTGAACATCATACGAGAACTATTAGTTTTCCTGTTTGCTCGAAAGAAGTATTGGCTTTTGCCAATCATACTGATGCTGGCCTTGTTGGGCGCGCTGGTTGTTTTTAGTAAGGGTTCCGCAATCGCGCCCTTTATCTACACCATATTCTGAAACACGAAAGAATAGTCATGCGCATCTTAGGAATCTCAGCGTTTTATCACGACAGTGCCGCATGTCTGATTGAGGATGGCCGGATAGTAGCCGCTGCCCAGGAAGAGCGTTTTACCCGCAAGAAGTATGATGCGAGTTTTCCACAGAACGCGATTCAGTATTGCTTGAATGCAGGGGGAATCCGGCTTGATCAGATTGACCATGTTGCATTTTACGAGAAGCCTTTCTTGAAATTCGAGCGACTTCTGGAGACGTATGTTGCCTTTTCGCCGCATGGCTTTCGCTCGTTTCTAATGGCGATGCCGCTCTGGCTGAAAGAAAAGCTGTTTCAGAAAATACTGCTGCGGGATGAGCTGAAAAAGTTGGGCGCGGATGCAGATATCGAAGGTCGTTTGTTATTTGCTGAACATCACCAAAGTCACGCCGCCTCCGCTTTTTTTACTTCGCCATTCGAGGAAGCGGTTGTACTAACAATGGATGGTGTCGGCGAATGGACAACTACTTCAGCAGCGATAGGGCGTGGGAATTGCCTTGAGATGACGAAAGAAATCCATTTTCCACATTCGATAGGCCTCTTGTATTCTGCATTTACCTACTATCTTGGTTTTAAAGTTAATTCGAGTGAATACAAGGTGATGGGGTTGGCTCCGTATGGAAAAGCAAAATATACCGACGTTATCCTGGACAAGCTTATTGATTTGAAGGCTGATGGTACCTTCCGGCTTGATATGCAATATTTTGATTATTGCACTGGCCTTAAGATGACAAACGAGAAGTTCAATGAGCTTTTTGGTGGTCTGCCACGGAAACCCGATGAGACTTTGACGCAAAAGCACATGGATCTTGCTGCCTCGGTTCAATGGGTTACAGAAGAAATAGTGCTTCGACTGACGCGCTCTCTTTCCAGTGAAACCGGCAGCAAAAATCTTTGTCTTGCCGGAGGCGTTGCTCTTAATTGCGTGGCTAACGGGAGAATCTTGCGCGACGGCAAATTTGAGCAAATTTATGTTCAGCCTGCTGCGGGAGATGCCGGAGGTGCTGTTGGTGCGGCTTTGGTGGCTTACTACACTCACCTTGGCATGCCACGCCTAACGATTGGAAGAGATGCAATGTCCGGCGGTTACCTTGGGCCGAGTTACGAAAATAGCGAGATTGAGCAGCAACTGTCTGCCGGCGGCGCACGCTTCGAAAAGCTTAATGATTCCGATTTGATTGTTGCCACCGTAGAAGCCCTGACGGCAGGGAAAGCGGTGGGTTGGTTTCAGGGGCGTATGGAGTTTGGCCCGCGTGCTCTCGGGGCGCGCTCCATACTTGGAGATCCCCGCAGCGTGACAATGCAGCAGACCTTAAATTTGAGAGTCAAGTATCGCGAGAGCTTTCGTCCTTTTGCGCCAGCAGTATTACGAGAGGATGTGGCTGACTGGTTTGAACTTGATCGCGACAGTCCATATATGCTTTTCGTCGCAAATGTAGTGAAAAATAAACAAAGACAAATGACCGAAGAAGAGCAGGCACTGTTTGGGATCGATAAACTTAACGTGCCGCGTTCTGAAATACCTGCAGTGACCCATGTCGACTATTCCGCAAGGATACAAACTGTGGATCGTGAAACTAATCCGAAATTTCACGAGCTCCTGTCCGTGTTCAAGGATCGCACGGGCTGCCCTGTTCTCGTGAATACGAGCTTCAACGTTCGTGGTGAGCCTATTGTTTGCAGCCCACAGGATGCCTTTCGCTGCTTCATGGGGACAGAGATCGAATTGCTGGTTATTGGTAACTGTATTCTTTACAAGGAGAAGCAGGATACCCGCCTGAAAATGAATTACAGTGCTGCGTTCGAGTTAGACTAGGAATGAGAAGGGTATTCCGCGCAACTTGGAAAATAGCAAACTTGAGGAGCGACAAAATGTTATTTGATGAAAATATCGTATGTCCAGCAACAGGCGAAGCACTGGTTCTTCAGCAAGACAAATGGCTGGTATCGTCGTCAGGCAGGCAGTACCCGATCATCGATGAAATTCCCTTGTTGTTTGTCGAAGAGGACGGTGCGACTCCTGCTGAAACGGCTAAGCTGCTTGGCACGGATGGGAAAGTAACTCATGCCGTACAGGATTTTTACGAAAAAGCGCCATTTCCGAATTACAGCAGCTTTGACAATATAGCTTCATTCGTGAAGCGGGCAGACGCCGGCATTTTTGCGCGCTTGCTAAGACAACAAATCCCGATTAATTCCAATGTTCTTGAAATTGGGTGTGGCACTGCTCAGTTAAGTAATTATCTGGCTGCAACAACGCCCACGCGTGTTTACGCGGCTGATATGACTTTGGCTTCTTTGCAATTGGGGCATGATTTCGCGAAACGTAATGGAATCGAAGGCGTTCGGTTTATACAAACAAACTTGTTTATGCCTCCGATCAAACCGGAGTCCATGGATATCTTGATATCAAATGGTGTGTTGCATCATACCTATGATACGAAAAAGGCCTTCATGAGCATAAGCCGGCTTGTTAAGCCCGGCGGATACATTATCATTGGTCTCTACAATCATATTGGCAGGTTGCGCACCGACATTCGTCGCGGTTTGGTAAAGATATTCGGCGAGCGCGTGTTATTTCTCGATCCTCACCTGCGGAATAATCTGTCTCCGGAAAAGCGCCGTGCCTGGATTAATGACCAATATTATCATCCGCAGGAACGAAAGCATTCAATTTCAGAGCTCATGCGGTGGTTTGATGAAGCAGGGTTTTCCTTTGTATCCTCGATTCCGAAAATTATTGGTGATTTTAGTGATAATGAGCCACTCTTTGAACCACAAAACCCTGGCACACCTTCTGATCGCCTTGCCGCTGAAATCAACATGCTCTTTTCCAGCCTGGGAGGTGAAGGTGGCCTGTATATATGCATCGGGCGTAGAAAACCTACATGCTAAGCCATGGCTCATTTTTCCATTACCACTCTTACCATGGCAGAATAAGGTCGAGGATTTAAGATAGTATTTCCGATTTTTAGCGTTTTCAAATAGATCCAACTGTGGATCCTATATAATTGTATTATGATTATCGTCTTTCAAATATAATCTCCATTGATTTTATAAAGGATTCAAAATTAAGTGCGGGTATAAACGTTACCTGCGTCCTGTACTGAAGCACAAGGAATACCAGGATAAGTGACATAATAAAAGCCTGGGTTACTATTGTAGAAATCCCTATTGTCACATAAATTGCCCATCCTGGAATGGGCAGGTCAGTAAAAACCCTTACGACAATAACCGTGAACAATCCGCATAGCTCTAGTGCTATTAGCCAAAGAGTAAATAATAGTAGACGGACAGCAACAATATCTGTACGCACAGATATTGCGCTTAGACCGTGCAGGATGAGGGAAACAAGATTCATCTTAGAATCGCCAGCGTAACGGTTACCGCGTTGTGTTGGCACTATAGAAAAGGGAATCCTAGATCTATTAATGCCTGCTGAAAAATGGTTCCAAATTTCTGAATGGTGTACTACATTATCAAGAAGTTTTTTAGGAATCAAACAAAAATTACCGAATGATATTGACGCGCCAGTCAATACCCTATAAACTGTCTTGTACACAATGTATCCTAACTTAAATAAAAAATTCTCTGACCTTTTTACTCGTTGAGCAAAAATGATATGGTTTGGTTTTTTTTTGCTAAAATCTATGAGAAGGGAAATATCTTCCGGCTTATCCTCGCCGTCTGCATCCATCACAACTATATAATCACTAATGCCTTCCTTCCAACAATACGACAACCCCACCGCGATTGCGCGCTGATGTCCTATATTTCTGGTTAGATTAAGTTTTTGAATGCGCTTTATATTCCGCCAATCTTTGTTCATGTTAAAGCTGGTGGTTGACCCATCATTGACTGCCAGAACTTGCACCTGCAAGTTCTTATTAGTCATTTCCGTATCAATTCGCTGAAGCAACAGAATAAATGATTCCCAATCGTTAAATATAGGGATAATAACAGTTAATATTTGAGATTTGATCACCAGTTCACCTCTATGCAAGGGGAAAAAATTAGGGGTCTTGAAATGTCAGTTGTCCCCCAACTCTTTTATTGCCTTGCTGACTGTACCATAATGAATTCCCAGGTAATCCGCAATCTCTTTTATACTGTAGCCATATTTTATATGGGCGGTAAACATCCGTTTATTTATTTTATCTTTTTTATTTTAAATCACAGGCAGAAACAAGCAGTGATGAAATCCGCCACTTTTTTTTCTCAATATTTTTATCTGCAACACGGCAGTCTTTTTCAATAAAATAAACTCTTCTGCCTTCAACGGTATTATTCGGGTATTTGATGGAGAATATGGCAGCCTTACCGGGAAAATCAGTATCTGAAGGGAGAAATAAAGGAATAGGATCATTCATTTTGTTATCTATAAAAACGGCAGAACCTTCTGGATATGCCCTTATTGTTCTTTCAATATCAGTAATAGTGTTATAATATATTTCTTTTGCCTTTACTGATGTATTCGTAAAGTCAATTCTTTTCGCCAGATCAATACTGGGATAAATAGAAATTGCGATCACAATTAAAACAATTGGTACTATTACTTTTGCAATTTTTGGGAAAATATCCAACAGCTCATCGGCCATCGATGCTAGTATTAAAATAATAATGATAAAAATAACATAATAATACCGTGACTGAACAGAGCAAAAATTGATAGAAATATTCAATATTTCACAAATCGGAGCTCGTCCGTATGCGGTCAGACCTATTAATCCGAGAAAAAATATACTTAAAACAGCATAATGCCGCCTGTATTCTTTTGAACGGAAAAATAGAACAATAAATAATATTACAACCGGAATCGATATGAAAATTGCGGCGGTCGGATATTTCATTGGCGAAAAGAAGAAAAGCATAGGGAAAGCAGCCATGCAATAAATGCCGTACGCCCACATCCCTATAAACATTTTCAGAATCAATTTGTAATAATTCAAAGCAACACCTAATGCAACAGGATTTGAATGTTGCACTTCTCCGCTTAAAAAATAATAAATTGAGTCTTTGAAAATAAATAAAAGCAAAATTAACGCAATGACAGGGAGCATCGATGCAGCAATTTTCCATTTCTTATTATTCTCCCAGAGAATAATCACTATTGCAATAGGAGACAAACATGCAATGGCCAGCCCGGTACCGTAAGAAGCTGCCATCAGGAAAAGATAAATTGACCAGCGGATCACTATGTTCATAGAAAATAAAATCTTTCCCTTTTCAATCCGGAGAAGATCATATAAAAACAACAGAAAGAAAAAACCTATAATTACCTGACCGTATGCAGCGTACCATGACAGCGTTGCGTAGTTAACAGGGCAGATTCCCCATATCAGCATGCCTGCGGCAGCTAACGATGGTTTGTCTGTTAAAAGATAAATTATTTTATACAGAATGTATGAGCTGCCTAAATGTGTAAGCAGCACTGTCAAAAAATATGCAACTGAATTCAGACCAAACAGTTTAAACATACAATAGATTATCAGATTTCTGAAGATAAAAAGATGGCCGCCAATATTAGAAAAAATAAATTCAAGAGGATGCCAGTTAGAGATCCGATAGAAATGAATAAAATCATCCGAAAAGAAAAATGTAGAAAGGAGCTGAAAATTTACAATTAGTACCACCGCAAGCGAAAGAACCAGCATCAATCTTTTAGCATTAACACGCGCTAAAAGATTATTTTTAAATTTTACTATCTGCGACAGAACTGTCATATATAACCCCAAAGATTTTTATCAATTTATAATCAGCCGTGCATTCGTCAACGTCTAATAAATTTAAAATTTTTATATTATAACAGAACATAACAAAATGTGATTATATGTCAACCTGTAAAATCTATTGACAATCCATCAGATTCCCCATAATTTGATCTATAATAACTAATTGATTTTCGTTAATGAATAAAAGAATAGCATTGCGATAGTTTCAGAATTAAGAGGGAAGTTGATGAAAAAAGCATTAATTTCCGGACAGGAGGGGTGGCTAATCTTAGAAGTAACGAATGAGCAAGTAACTTTGGTGGATGAATCCATATGAAAATAGGTATTGATGCCCGACAGCTTTCCCGTCCGTTAACAGGAATGGGGCGTTATACGCTGGAGATATGCCAGTCGTTATCGAAGATAAAAGAGATTTCTCTTTATCTGTACAGTCCGGCTGCTCTCCGGTTTGATTTCCGAGGGGTGGAACAAGCACATGTCCGGACGAAAAACTGGGATGCGGGAATATTGAGGCAGTTTTGGACAGAAACTTTTTTACCTTTTTGGGCCGCCCGTGATCGAGTGGATGTTTTCTGGGGTCCTGCTCATCGAATTCCTCGATTCTTGCCAGAGACAATGGTCAGGGTCGTAACCATTCACGATTTGGTTTGGAAATACGCAGGCGATACGATGCCCCCGTTGAGGAGGAAGCTGGAACAGATTCAAATTCCTTCGGCCATTGCCCATGCGGACTGGATTGTTACCGATGCTTTAGCAACGGCTGCTGCGTTAAAAGATGAATATCCTGCAAGTGAAAACAAAACTTCTGTTATCCATCCGGGAGTAACTTATCAGGACTGTCCGGCTTCAAAGAAGGATTTGGAGCTGTTGGGGATTAATCAGAACTACTTTTTGTTTGTCGGTACACTGGAGCCACGGAAAAACTTGCTTCGTTTGCTGACATCGTATTCGCGGCTTCCTGTATCTGCTAAAAATAAGGCGCTTCTCGTGATTGCCGGCGGGAAGGGTTGGGGCGGAATTGATATTAAAAAAACAGTCCGCGAGTTGGACTTGGAAAGGCATGTCCGGTTAATGGGCTATGTCGATGACGCGATGCTTGCTGCGCTTTATAAGCATGCGCTTTTTTTGGCGATGCCCTCCCTTTATGAAGGATTCGGTCTGCCTCTTACGGAGGCAATGGCGCATGGCACGCCTGTTTTGACGTCGGATAATTCTTCCATGCCGGAGGTTGCGGGGGAAGCCGGGCTGCTGGTCGATCCGCTGAGTGGGGGCTCCATTCAGGAAGGTTTGATGGCGTTGATTTCGAATGATGAGTTGAGAAACAGACTGGCTTCCCATGCAAAAGATTCAGCGAAGCGGTTTGATTGGGATGTCTCGGCGGCCAAATTGGTTGATGTATTTAAAAAGACAGTTGATGCCCGCAGAAAATGATGAAAACGGCTTTGGTACGCTCGGGAAATCAGGCGGCAAACGGAGAAAACAAACATCAACCTGTAGCATCGGAAGAAACCAATCTACTCAACTTAAAATCTGTGAGTGATTTTAAAAATGTTATTTGATTCGCCTTTATTCCTTTTTATTTTTTTACCCGTATGTTTTTTGATTTATTTTTTGACTGGCAAAAACTATAAGAATCTCGCCGTGTTGTTTATGAGCTTGTTGTTTTATGCTTGGGGAGAGCCCAGATTTGTTTTTGTCGTTATTGCATCTTCCCTGCTTGATTTGATTTTAGGGAAAGTGATTTATTCATCGCCGAATAGTTTCAAGAAACGGGTTGTGCTTACGTTAGGCCTTTTATCAAACATCGGAGTTCTCGTATACTATAAGTATGCAAATTTTATTTTTAGCAACGTCAATCGTTTATTAGCGGATATGCATCTTAATCCTATTCTATTAACATCCATTGTGCTACCGATTGGAGTATCCTTTATTATTTTTGGAAAAATCACTTATCTTGTTGATATCTATCGTGGCGTGGCCTCTCCAGCTCAAAAAGTCACTTCGTATTTTACATATGTATTTTTGTTTCCCAAGTTACTAGCGGGACCGATTGTAAAATACCATGAGATTGAAGGGCAAATAAGTGAAAGAAAATGCAGTCTCGCGGATATTTCACTCGGCGTATGTCGTTTCTCATGGGGATTGGCAAAAAAGGTATTTATTGCGGATACTCTGGGAGCTTTAGCGGATCTCATTTTTAAACTTCCCGCAAACGAACTCGGTTTATTAAATTCTTGGTTCGGCGCAATCTGTTTTGCTGTACAAATCTACTTTGACTTTTCCGCTTATTCAGACATGGCCATCGGATTGGCAAAAATCATGGGATTCCGTATCTTGGAGAATTTTAATATGCCTTATATTTCTTCTAATTTTACGGAGTTTTGGAGAAGATGGCACATCTCCTTATCCACATGGATCAGGAACTATCTGTATATTCCTTTGGGCGGAAACCGTTGTTCCAAATCACGAATGTATTTTAATTTATGGTTTTGTTTTCTTTTGTGCGGGTTATGGCATGGTGCAAACTGGACTTTTGTGCTTTGGGGAGCTTATCATGGTATTTTTCTTGTAGCTGATAAAATATTTGTTTTACGGATCCAGAAAAAGCTCCCCCGGATATTTAATGTCGTAATAACCTTCATCCTTGTTACGATAGGTTGGGTAATCTTCCGTTCCGGCAGTTTTGAGCAAATGAGTTACTACCTTACCGCAATGTTCAATCCCAACGTATGGCACGGGAGACTTATATTTGTAGCCAATGATAGTATATTTTTTTTAGCATTAGGATTATTTCTTATCTTCTTTCCGCTTACTAATATCTATTCGAAACTTGAAAGGTTTTATCTTAAGGCTACCGTTAATCGAAAACTGGAAATTATTGTGGCTTCTGTTTTATTACTCCTGTCGATATTGCGAATTTCGACATCTACCTTTAACCCTTTTCTGTATTTTAGGTTCTGATGTTCCATGTGGAGTGTATTTAATGATTAACCGGATACAAAAAACGATGATCGGTCTAATTATCGTTTTAATGATTGCTCCTTGTTTTTTCAACTTCATTCACATGATAATTCCCATCAAAAGATTGACTTATTCCAGTCTGGCCGGTATCACTTTTTCGGAAAAGAGACCTCATTTTACTATCGATTCTTGGATTAGTGGAAAATATCAGGAACAATTCACCAACTGGTTTAATCAACGCTTTGGTCTGAGGGAAATTTTTATACGGTTGAATAATCAGATCTACTATATTTTATTTGATAAATCTTACATGTACAATCAAAGTATTATTATCGGAAAACAAAAGCAGCTTTACGAACGGGAATATATCGATGATTATACAAAACATGTCGTTCCTATGGCTCCTGTTCAAATGAACAATTTAGTTGAGCAAATCGCCGAGGTCCAAAATCTATTCAAAAAACACGGAGTCCCCTTTCTGGTTTTAATTACTCCGAGCAAAGCATACACTTATCCAGAATATATTCCTGATGCTTTCTTTGATAACCCGATTAGCCAACAAAGAAATTATGACCTTATCCTTACGTTATTTGAACAACATAAAGTCAATTATATCGACGGTCAGAGAATAACATTGGAAGCAAAAAAGATTGTGACCTATCCTTTATTCTGCCAAGGCAGTACACATTGGAATTATTTGGGCGCCTACTACACTATAGTTCCCTTAATAACTAAAATTGAAGCCCTTACTAAGGAACCCATTCCTCATATTCAATGCAGCAAAGTGCAGGTTGATACTAATCCCACAGGCTGGGATAAAGATCTAGCTTCGTTAATTAATTTAGCGATTCTTCCCTCTAACTATATCTCGCCGCATCCAGGTTTCATAACCACCGGGAGCAAGGGAAGTTATGAAAATAATGTCGTTTTTGTTGGCGGCAGCTTTACGCAGGCTATCATTGATATTTTATGGGAAAATAAAATATTCAATCAAATTGACTACTATTACTATTACAAAATAAATTGTTCTGTATATCCTAAAAACAAAGAAAAAAGCACTCATGAAGTGAACAGCATCAATTGGAATACTGACTTTCTAAAAAAAGATGCCATTGTTTTAGAAATAAATGAAGCAAACTTTAATGGAAATCATATCACGGAATTTGTTAAAGACGCATTAAACCGTTTACGATAACTATTGCTAAATATTATTTATGATTAAGAAAATCAAATGACATACATGATGTTTCATCAATTCTTTCCAGAGATAGCGGAAACAAAAACCCATGGGGGCCAGGTCTTGCAATCACACATTTTGTCCTGATAAGCTACCCCAGCAGCCTTACCGGCTTTCCTAAACAAAGCTTATCGAGTTGCGGAAAGCAGTCAAACGTATTTTACGATCTATACACCACGGTATGCACCGGATCGCCAATAAATCCGCCCCCCGGCGATGCCTGTTATAATTTGTTTCAATCGGTAAACCTCGCCATTTTATTCAACTGAATCTGTTTAGTGTAGATGCTATACGTAACAAAAAGGTAAAAGAAACCATTAACTCGTAACTGATAGTTCCTAAAAGATAAACCACAAGCTATGAGTTTTCTTATCGCGCGCCTTCTTTTTTTATTACCGCATATATGGTTTTTATAAGGATAACGACATCCAACCACAGGTTCCAATTCCTCACATACCATGCGTCGAGCGTCAGGCGTTGTTCATGGGAGGAATCGCTTCTTCCGCTCACCTGCCATAATCCGGTTATCCCTGGCTGCACGCAATTGATGGTTTCGCTGTACTCTTTAAGCCAGTCCCACTCACGCGGGACGTAAGGACGGGGGCCGACAAGACTCATTTCGCCTTTCAGAATATTAAGTATCTGGGGTATTTCATCGAAAGAAGTTCTTCGCAAAAACATTCCGAACGCGGTAATCCGCGGATCATCTTTAAGTTTCCAGTAAGTCTCCCATTCTTTTTTTGCTTCAGGATCATTGGCCAGGATTACTTCCAGCCGTTCGTCAGCATCATGATACATAGTTCTAAATTTGTAACAAATGAACGACTTGCTGTTTTTGCCTATGCGCTCCTGTTTGAGGATAGCGGGCCCTTTGGAAGTCAACCTGATCAGAAGAGAAATGATCCCGATGGGGATGATGAGCAGAATAAAAAAGACAAAGCCTAATACATAATCGAAGAGTCGTTTGGTATAATAATTAAGGGGCTGTGCCAAATTGTTCTTGATTTCGAGGGCAAATGCCTGATCTTGAAAGAAGTGACGGAGTTCGGTGCCCATAACCACCATCCCGGAAAAATCAGGAAAGTAAAGGATGCTTGTGGCCTTATGTTGAAGGCGGTTGACTAAATGAGAGAGTTGCTCTTTATCGAATTGCGGTAGCGCGATCACTATATCCTGGACATCGCCGTTTTTTAGATAGCGTTCCACACACTCCATGTGGCCATGTACTTTAATCCCCTCAAAGTATCGTTTTTTCATCTTCATCAGATCATCGACAAAGCCGATAACCCGATAGCCGAGGTTTTTCTCTTTGAGCAGGGCGTTGAGGGCAAGACGTCCCGTATCGTTTGCGCCAAGAATAAGGGTATTACTTGTTGTGATGCCTAATTTAACAAGCCCATGTTTAACCGCTATTCTCAATAAAGGGAATATAAATATAGATAATAATCCGATAATGACTATGACGGTTCTCGACACAATATTGCCCATTTTGCCAAGAAAAAAGACAGCAAGAATGGTGAGCGTTGAAAAGAGAGTAACCTTCCAGAGCATCCTAACTTCGTCCCAGAAAGAAAATTTTCTAGTATATGCTCCTTCGTATGTCAGAATCGATATCCATATCGGAAAAAACCACCAGCTGTAATTGATTTTTATCGACAAAGCGGGAAATCCGGAGATGATGGAAGGGAGAAAAGTACGAATAAAAACAGCCAGAACGGCGATAAAAAAAAGAATAACAAGATCCGATAAAAATAAGATAATTATACCCCATTTTCGCCTATATGAACGCATCAATAATTCCTTCCAAATAATTTGATTAATAGTGATTTTGAATAGGAATAGAATGCTGGGTCATATATCACAGGCAGGCAAGAAAGACAAGATACGTAATGGTAAAGGAAACTAATTCTAATGAGAAGATGCCCTTATAACCTCGTCGCAGATAGTGCTTGATTCTTTTGTTTTATCGATAATATGAAATTTTTTTGGCAGTCTATTTTTTTCAGGAAGTCTATGTCTTAAAAAAAACACATTGCGGTTTTTCTTTTTTTATAGGATCGAGCAATTTCCAGCTGCATTATTTACCTCTCACGTAAGTGTTTTACCTCTTCCACAAGCATGACGGGAATATCATTTTTGACTTCATACGGCAATTTGCACTGATTATAAATTACACCACCGAGTTATTCATCCCACCTCGCGTTGCCGTGGCATTGCGGACATGCCAGAATTTCCCAAAGCTTCTTATTTGAAGCCATTTCTCACTCCTCCATCAATTTTTCCTCAATGGCAGCTAAGACTTGCTCGGGCAAAATATCTTCCATACATTTTCTTGTCGAACATTTCTTCAAAAAGCAGGGACTGCAGGATAGCCGCGCCGTAATAATAGTATGCTCTTTACCATACGGTCCGGTTCGAGCCGGATCGGTAGGCCCGAAAAGAGCAATGACTGGTGTTCCCACTGCAGAAGCGAGATGCATCGGCCCGGAATCGGTTGTTATCACCATTTGCGCTTTTTTATAAAGATAGGCGAGATCAAGAAGTGAAGTTTGTCCGCCTAAATTAATTCCTTCCGTAGTCATTCTTGAAGTTATTCCTTCGATGGACTCCTTTTCGCTTCCCGTAAAAACAACTTTCATTTTCAATTTATTATTGGCTAAATCGGCTAAATGGGCAAATTTTTCATTATCCCAGAGTTTTGTTTTCCAATAGGCCACAGGATTAATCGCAATAAATTTTTTATCATCCAACTTGTATTTACCCATTAAGAGATGAACTTTTACTGCGGCATCGTTGTTTGGAGGTAGAATAAATTCAACATTGTCTATCTTCGCGCCCAGATAGCGGGGAAAATCCAGGTAGCGGTCAACTGCATGTATATTCATGTCCTCGGGGATTTTCCACGCTATCTG
>Ga0209777_10004081_pt1 | contig 17506 bp, 15 predicted proteins | sample FrelakmetHBP12HB_FD_187147 | JGI IMG/M metagenome (GOLD analysis project Ga0209777, IMG submission 187147) | Freshwater lake sediment microbial communities from the University of Notre Dame, USA, for methane emissions studies -HBP12 HB (SPAdes)... | ecosystem: Environmental > Aquatic >...
TGACGAGCCGAAGGTCGTCGTGACCGTGCGGGGAGTCGGCTACATGTTTGCTGAGGCCGACGAGCGCTCGTGACGACGAAATGACGAATTCCGAATGACGAATGACGAATCAAACACCAATGACGAAATCCGAATGACGGCCACGGCAAGGTTCGGTCCTTCATTCGTCATTCGTCATTGGTCATTGGTGTTTGATTCGTCATTCGGAATTCGTCATTCGGATTTCTCGTGTATGCGCAACCGGCATTCGTTCATTCAGAAAGATCTGGTATGAACCGCCCATGGCAAACCCTACTCGCCTTCGCCGCCTGCCTGGCGGTCGTCCTGGCCGCCATGGGCTGGGCGAGCGTCCAGGTGCTGCGCCTGGACCGGGCCGAGACCGAGGCCAAGCGCGTCGCCGAGCAGGAAGAGAACGTGCGCCTGGCGCTCTGGCGGATGGAGGCGGCGCTCGCGCCGCTCCTGGCGCAGGAGATCGCGCGGCCGGCGCAGGACTACTGGGCGTTCTACGCCGCGCCGACCAACGTCAAGGGCAAGGTCGCCGTCAAGCCCGAACCATCGGCTGCGGCGATGCTGCCGTCGCCTCTCCTCTTGGCCGCGCGGTCGCCCCTCGTGAAACTGTATTTCCAGGTGGACGCGGCAGGCCGGTTCACGTCGCCCCAGGCACCGGCGGGCGCCGACAAGATTGAGGCCGCCGCCACGGGCTCAGAGCCGCAGGACGCCGCGGCGGCGGAAGCGCTCCTGGTGGACCTGCGCGCCCGCGTGTCGCGCGCGGACCTCGAGAAGGCGCTCCGCAAGACGCCTCAGCCGCTGCCCGTCGAGGTCCAGTCGTACCAGTCCATCGCCTCCACCCTCAACCAGCCGGCGCAGACCGAGGAACTCCAGGTGGCCGGGCAGGCTGCCGACGTTCAGCAGGGCCAGCCCCAGCAGCAGAAGCTCCAGCAGCAGGAACCCGTGAGGCAGGGGCAGGCCGGCCAGCAGGCGCGCAATGACATCGAATACAACGCCCGGGCCCAGCGGGTCGTGACCGCCAATGCGGACAATAAGTTCTTCGGCAACTGGGTCCCCCTCAACAATGACGTGGCGCCCTCGAGCCTGCGCGCGACGTGGGTTGGCCGCGAGCTTGTCCTCCTACGCCGCGTCGACGCCGGCAAGCAGGCCATCCTCCAGGGCGTCTGGCTCGACTGGCCGGCCCTGCGCCAGTGGCTCCTCGACGGTGTGGCCGACCTGGTGCCACAGGCCGATCTCGTGCCCGTCGGCGCGGGCATCGAGCCGCCGGCGAAATCGAGCAGCGTCAGCCGCCGCTTGGCGAGCCGCTACGCCCCCGACGAGGAGGCGGGCGCCGAGTCGCGCGGCCGGATGCTGGCCTCGTTGCCCGCGCGGCTGGTGGCGGGCGAGCTGGCGGCGGCCCCGGCGATGGCGCTCTCGCCCCTCGTCCTGACGCTCATCGTCGCGTGGATATGCGTTCTGGTGGCGGCGGGCGCGGTCGCCGGGCTCCTCTGGGGCACGGTTGCCCTCAGCGAGCGGCGCGGCGACTTCGTCTCGGCCGTCACGCACGAGCTGAGGACGCCCCTGACGACCTTCCGCATGTATTCCGAGATGCTCGCCGAGGGGATGGTCGCCGACGAGGCCAAGCAGCGCCGCTACTTGAATACCCTTCGCATCGAGGCCGAGCGGTTGAGCCATCTCGTGGAGAACGTCCTGGCGTACGCGCGGCTGGAGCGCGGCCGGGCGCGCGGCCGCGTCGAGCCCGTAGCAGTTGAGGACCTTATCGCGCGCGTGCGCGATCGCTTGGCCGAGCGGGCGCAGCAGGCGGGTATGCAGTTCGTCGTCGACGAGGCGCCGACCGAAACTGTCGTCCTCGCCGACGCCTCGGCCGTCGAGCAGATCCTCCTTAACCTGGTCGACAACGCCTGCAAGTACGCCGCGTTGGCGACGGACCGGCGGATTCACCTGGCGGCCGATGAGGGCGGGTCGAGGCCGGTCCTCAAGGTCTGCGACCACGGACCGGGGATCTCGGCCGCCGATGCCGCGCGCCTGTTCAGGCCGTTCTCGAAATCGGCCCGCCAGGCCGCCCACTCAGCGCCTGGGGTGGGCCTGGGCCTGGCGCTTTCGCGGCGCCTGGCCCGCGACATGGGGGGCGACCTCGTGTACGAGCCGCGGCCGGGCGACGGGGCGTGCTTCGTGCTCGGGTTGAAGCGCGCGGGTTCGGCGCAAGGCTGAGAAAAAAGGCGAGCGGCGAGCAAGCTCGCCGGCGAAATGGTTTTGACGTGCCTTTACTCAGTCACTCAGTCACTCAGTCACTCAGTTACTCAGTCACTGCTGTTCTCAATGATCGAGTTGCATTACTCGCTCGCGATAGTGCATGTAGCTCGCGAGCGACACGTCCTCCGGCACGGCGTGGTCTTCGCACGGGATGTACCGGCCGCGTGCCACCATGACGGGCATGATGCGGTCGAGCATGCGGTCGATGGCGTCGGGCCCGGCGGCGAGGATCCGCTTGTCGATGCCGCCGCGGATGTGGAAGGCGGGGTACTGGCGGCCGATCTCGACCACGTCGCAGCCGCTCGCGACCTCGAAGGGGCTCATCGCGTCGACGCCGATCTCCTGGAACACGGGAATGACCGGCCGGCAGTCGCCGTCGGTGTCGATCTCGAAGTGAAGCGTTTCCTTCTGGCCGGCGCGCAGCGTCTGGTAAAGGTCGCGGTAGTAAGGCATGAGGAACTCTCGCATCATCGCGGGCGAGATCAGCGGCCCGTGGTTGTAGCAGATGTCCTCGCCGAAGTAGAGCCGGAAGAACGGGCCGACGTCGCGCTGCACCCGCGTGAGGCCCGTGATCATGAGGTGCCGCCATGTCTCCATCAGCGAGTGGACGAGCTTCGGGTCGTCGTGGAACAGGTACAGGAGCTCGACCGGCCCGACGAGGCTCCGCATGTACATGTAGCCGCCGATGACGCCCGCGTTGTGGAGGAGCCCCTCGCCGGCGATTGCCTGGCGGTTGGCGGCCACTTTCTTCTCGTAGTCCTTCCACCGGGCCGGCGTCTCGGGGTCGAGGCGCGGGCGGACGTCGTTCTCCCAATCGGCCCACGACGCGACGGCGTGCTTCAGGTAGGTCGGCATCACCTGCTCGCGGACGCCTTTCGGGTACTCCTTGATGCGGCCGACCCAGTCCTGGACGATCTCGTGCTCGCCCTCGACCCGGAGGATCTTCTCTTCGTACGTTGGCGAGACCGGCGCCTCGCACCAGCCGAGGTCGACGGCTTGGCCCCCCCAAGGGCTTGGATCGAAGCCCATGAGCGCGCCGAACTTCGACCAGTCCTTGAGCGTTTCCTCGGGCAGGCCCTCGCGTTTCCACCGCGCGAAGGTCTGGGGAAAGTATCCGAAGCCCACGCGCGGCAAATGGTCGACCGGGCCGCCCTCGAACATCCTGCGCATCCGCTCCACGGCGTTCATCGGGATCCTCCCAATGAAAGAGGCGGGGTGACTTTACCAGCCGGGCGCAAAGTGAAAAGTGAAAAGTGCAAAACACCACTATGGGTTGGCAGGCTGTTTTCCTTATCCGAGCCGCGACCGTAAGGGAGCGGTGCCTTCGGCCGCGACAAACACCACCGCTCCCTTACGGTCGCGGCTCGGATAAGGCATGGCTCCCTCACGCGGCCACATGCCCGCTACCCACTGGAATTCCCGGCCCCTGGTCGCTACTATTCGGCACCGAATGGTCGCACCGGAACGCGCGCACGAGAGAGCGGAGAACCGTCCATGCAGATCAGCAAGCGAGTGGCCGCCATCCAGCCTTCGATGACCCTGGCCGTCAGCGCCAAGGCCAAGGCGATGAAGGCCCAGGGGATCGACGTCGTCGGCTTCGGGGCGGGCGAGCCGGACTTTAAGACCCCCGAGCACATCTGTGCCGCCGGCATCAAGGCGATCCAGGACGGGCACCACGGGTATGTCGTGCCGGCCTCGGGACTGGCGGAACTCAAGGCCGCCGTCGCGGCCTACCTTAAGAGAAAGTGCGGCCTCACGTACGAGCCCGGCCAGGTCATCGTGACGTGCGGCGGCAAGCACGCCCTGTACGAGGCGTTCCTGGCGGTCCTGGAGCCGGGCGACGAAGCGATCATCCCGGCCCCGTACTGGGTCTCGTATCCCGAGATGGTGCGCCTGGCGGATGCCCGGGACGTGATCGTCAAGGCGGGCGCCGCTCAAGGGTTCAAGATGACGCCCGCGCAGCTCAAGGCGGCCATCACGCCCAAGACCCGGGCGGTCGTCATCAACTCCCCCTCGAACCCGACGGGCGTCGTCTACACGCGCGAGGAGCTCGGGGTGCTGGCCGACGTGCTCCTGGCGCATCCTGATATATGGATTTTCTCCGACGAAATCTACAACGAGCTCGTCTACGAGGGCGTCGACACATGCTCCTTCGCGGCGCTCCGCGACGGCCTGATGCCGCGGACGATCACCTTCGGCGGCGCGTCGAAGACCTGGGCGATGACCGGCTGGCGGATCGGCTGGGCCGCCGGGCCGGCCGACGTCATCAAGGCCATGGGCAACCTTCAGGACCAGTCGACCTCGAACCCGACCTCAATCAGCCAGCACGCTGCCGTGGCCGCCGTCTCGGGCGACGAAGAGCCGCTCCGCAAGATGATCGTGGAGTTTGACCGCCGCCGCCGGTACATGGCCGACCGCCTGGCCGCCATGCCGGGCGTCAAGGTCGTGCGGCCGCAGGGCGCGTTCTACTGTTTCCCGGACGTGAGCGGTGCGTACGCCCGCGTCCTCGGCCCGTCCGTCCAAGGGCCGAAGAGCGGGGCCTTCGCGGCGAAGGTGCTCGAATCGGTCCACGTGGCCCTCGTGCCCGGCGCGGCCTTCGGCGACGACGATTGCGTGCGGCTGTCGTTCGCGACGAGCATGCCCGAGATCGAGAAGGGCCTCGACCGGCTCGAGAAGTTCCTGAAGGGGTAGGCGTGGTGTCACGGACGGGAAAAGCGGCGGTGGCGGTCCTCGTGCTCGCCGGCCTCAGCCTGGCCTCGCCCGGCGCCTTGGCCGCCGACCGTGCCGCATGGGACGACTCGGTGGCGCTGGCCAAGTCCCTGGTCTCGCAGGGCCGATACGAGAAGGCCGAGGAACTCTACAAGCAGGCCATCAAGGAAGCCGAGGGTTTCACGGACGACGACGAGTGCCTGCCGGCCGTCCTCAACAACCTGGCGGAGGTCTACGGCCTCCAGAAACGGTACGCCGAGGCCGAGTCGCTGTTTCGCCGCGCGATCACGGTCCTCGACAAGTCCGGCAAGCCCAACAAGGATCGCATCGCCACCTGCTACAACAACCTCGGGATGATCTACCTCCAGCAGGAGCGGTACGCCGAGACCGAGGCGCTCCTGAAGAAGGCCCTGGAGATTCGGGAGAAGGCCCTCGGGCCCGACAGCCAGGAAGTCGCCACGTCGGTCCATAACATGGGCATGTACTACCTGGACCGCGGCCAGTATGCCGAGGCCGAGCCTTTCTGCAAGCGGTCCGTCGACATGGCGCAGAAGCGGTACGGCCCCGAGCACCCGGAAGTCGCGTCGGCCCTGATGAACCTGGCGACGCTGTACCGCGTCAAGAAGGACTATCCGAAGGTCGAGCCGCTCCTTGCGCGGGCCCTGGCCATCGCGAAGAAATCGTTCGCTCTCTATCATCCGGCGGTCGCGACGGTCCTGGGCGGCTACGCCTCGCTCTACAACGACCAGAAGCAGTTCGCCAAGGCGGAGCCGTATTGCCGGCAGGTCCTCGCGATCAACGAGCAAGTCTACGGGGAAGACGCGTCCTCGGTGGTCCTCGCGCTGACGGGCCTGGCGGAGAACCTGTGCGAGCAGGCGAAGTTCGACGAGGCCGAGCCGCTGATGAAGCGGGCCCTGGCGATCCACGAGAGGAACCTCGGGGCCGATCATCCCACCGTGGCCGCCACGTGCGACAACTATGCGGCCGTCCTGCGGAAGATGAACCGCGGGGCCGACGCCGACACGATGGAAGCCCGCGCCGCGGCCATCCGGGCGAAGGCGGCGAAGGAAGCGAAGAAGGCGGTCACGCCAGCGCCTGCTCGATAAGTTCGCACACCCGCGGCGCCAGGGCCTTGAAGTCGAATTCCTTCACGGCGCGCTCGCGTCCCTTGTGGCCAAGCCGCTCGCGCAAGCGCGTATCGGCCGCCAGCCGCTCGACGGCCTCGACCCACTCCTTGGGCGACCGGGCCCAGAGGCCCGTCTTCTCGGGCGTGACGTACTCCGCATTGACCCCCACCGGGCTCGTGATGACGGGCAGCCCGGCCGCCATGTACTGAAGCACCTTGAACCCGCACTTGCCGCGCGTGTACGGCGTGTCGGGCAGGGGGGCGATGCCGACGTCGGACTCCGCCAGGAGGTGCGACTCGGTCTGGAGCATCCAGGGGACGTTCTCGACGGCGAGGCCCGGCACTTCGAGGGACGCGTCGGCGATGATCCGCAGGACGACCTTCGTCCGGGCCTGCGCCAAGGCCTCGAACATGTCGTGGAACGGGGCAAGCTGTTTCAGCGTGCTGGCGCTTCCGACCCAGACCAACCGTAGCGGGTTGTGGGCCGAATAAGCCTTCTTGGGCGGGAACCGCGACGTGTCCAGGCCCGTCGGGACGACCTCGACGTGCCGCCCGCCGCTCTTCCGCGCGCGGTCCGCCAACAAGCCGTTGCCGGCGATGACGAGGTGGGCCCTCTGAACCGTGCGGCAAAACCGCCGCAAGCGCGCGGGGTGCGGCTCCTCTGGAGTGCGGGCCTGGTACATCACCGCGTCGTCGAAATCGTAGATGAGCCTCCGCACCGCCCCGCGGAGCGACCACTTGTCCCAGAGGGCGAGGGTCTTGCGCTGAAGGAGGACGCCATCGAAGTCGTGGGCCCGCCGCATCTGGCGGCTGCGCTCCCAGGGGCTTTTGGCCATCTCGACGACCTGCGTCTCGATGCCTCGCGCGGCCAGCGGTGCGAGGAACGGCTCGACCCGCTGGCGAAACGCCGCGTTCGTGCGGTCTCGCGTCAGGATCAGGAGACGTTTCGGCTTGGCCATGGGTATCCTTCCGGCGGCGATTATACGGGAAGGCGGACGAAAGTCCAAAGCCCAACAACAGAAGGGACGAAGGCACGAAGGGACGCAGGCACAAAGGGGATGTCAACGGACTTCATCATGATGAAAGATGTTGACCTTCCCTTCGTCCCTTCGTGCCTACGTCCCTCCGTCCCTTCCGTTCTTAGACTTTGGTATACGGCACCCCGATGTCGGCCAGGATGACCTCGCCAGTGTACTGGCGGGCGTTGGGGTTCTCGAAGCCCTTCTTGAACGCCGCCAGCGTGACGGTCCGGGCGGCGAGAATGGCCGGGCCGAGGGCCTCGCCGGTGTCGGCATCGAGGCCGCTCGGGACGTCGATGGCCAGCACGATCCGGTCGGCTTCGTTGACCGTCTCGATGACGGAAGCGAAGGGCTCGCGGATTTCGCCCTCGGCGCCCGTGCCGAGGAGGCCGTCGATCACGAGGTCCGCGGGATGCAGGAAATGCGTGAGTTCCTGCACGGCCTCCTCGACGGGTCCGGCCAGGTGGACGACCTCGAACTCCATCGCTTCGAGGATCTTGAGGTTCGTGTCGGCGTCTCCCTGGATCTGGTCGCGCGGCGCGAAGACGACGATCTTCGCCCAGACGTCGTCCAAGGCCAGGTGCCGCGCGGCCACGAAGGCGTCCCCGCCGTTGTTGCCGCCCCCCGCCAGAACAAGGACGTGCGGCGTCTCGCCGACGATCATCTCGCGGGCGACCTCGGCGACCTGGCGGCCCGCGTTCTCCATGAGAACGATCCCGGGGACCTTGAGCTCGCCGATAGCGAACTTATCGAAGGCGCGGATTTCGTTGCGGCCGGCTACGGGGAGGGTCATGGGCAGGCTCCTTGTGCTAGATAAGCGTCTTCAGTATCTCGATGAGTTCGCCTTTCGTCGGCGTCCTCGGATTCGCCTTCGTCGACCCGGCGACCAGGCCCTCCTCGGCGATGGGGTCCATGGCGCCGGCCGTCAGGCCGAAACTCGTGAGCGTGGCGGGCAGGCCGCATTCCGCGAGCAGCCGGCGCGCGTACGACGCCGGGTCGCCGCCGACGAGCTTCTCGATCGTTGCGAACTTCTCGGGTGCGGCGGGGCGGTTGAAGTCGAGGGCCGCTGGCAGGAGGACGCCGCAGGCCAGTCCGTGAGGCACGTGAAATCGGACGCCGAGCGGATGCGCGAGGCCGTGGACCACGCCCAGTTTGGCGTTGCCCAGGGCGATGCCGGCCATGGCGCTGCCCCACGCGGCACGGGTCCTGAGGGCGATGTCGGCGCCGCGACGGACCACGGCCGGGAGCGCTGCGACGAGCTCTTCCGCGGCGCGGAGCGAGATGGCCTCCGTCATCGGCGTCGCGAAACGCGACAGGTACGACTCGATCGCCTGGACGAGGGCGTCGATGCCGCTGGCGGCCGTGACCGACGGCGGCGAGGAGACCGTGACCTCCGGGTCCACCAAGGCGACGGTCGGCACGAGCGACTCGCTACGGATACTGGTCTTAACGGACCGCTCGCGGTCGGTGAGGACGGCGTTGTTGGTCATCTCGCTGCCGGTGCCGGCGGTCGAGGGAACGCAGATCGTCGGGAGTCCCTGCGTGCGGATGGGGCGGCCCTGGTGGAAGACGCGCGTGGCCTCGACTTCGCGGGCCAGGCCGGCGGCCGCCTTGGCCACGTCGAGGGCGCTGCCACCGCCGAGGCCGATGAGGAGGTCGGCCTGGTGGTGGCGGACGACCTCGCGGCAGCGGTCGACGGTGGCGACGTCGGGCTCCGGCTCGGCCTGATCGAACAGGGCGGCCTCGACCCCCGCGGCCGCCAGGTTCGCGAGGCACCGGCCGGTGGTGCCCGCCTGGGCCATCGCGCGGCGACCGGTGACGAGCACGGCCCGCCGGCCGAGGGCCCGGGCTTCCTGACCGAGCGTTTCGATCGAGCCGACGCCAAAGATGAACTTCCCGGGTGTGCGGAAAGTTGAGAGGGTCATGGGTTCGATTATAAGCCCGGCCGCCGAGGCAACGCAATCTCGGTTTCGTTGACTTTGCCCGGCGGGCGGTCTATCATGCCGCTTCGCCAGAACAATCTGCGAGCGAGGAAGGTCGTGCCGACAAAAAAACATCGCGTCGTGCTGGAGCCGATGGGCCGCACGCTCCAGGTGCCCGATGGGCAGACGCTTATGGAAGCAGCCCGCGAGGCCGGTATTCACCTGGAGGCGCCGTGTGGCGGGAAGGGGTCGTGCGGCGGGTGCCGCATCGAGATTCCCGAGTCGCCGCCCGAGCCGTCCGAGACCGAGCGCAAGTCGCTCTCCGGCGAGGAACTGGACCGCAACGTGCGGCTGGCGTGCCAGGTCCGCGTCCACGGCGACATGCGCGTCGCCATTCCCGAAGAGACCCTCCTGGGCGACCAGGACATTCTTGAAGAGGGCGTGGAGCGCGAGGTTGCGGTCGAGCCGAACGTCCGCAAGGTCGCGGTCCATTTGCCGCGCCCGTCCGTGGCCGACCAGCGGGCCGACGCCGACCGTCTGATCGACGGTTTGGCGGAGCAGGGGCTGGCGGACCTGCGGATCGACATGCGGACGATCCGCGACCTGCCGGACCGCCTCCGCAGCCTCGACTTCCATCCGGCGGCGATCGTCATCGGCGACGAGATCGTGGCCATCGACCGGCCCGACCAGTGCGACGCGTGCTACGGCTTCGCAGTCGACATCGGGACGACGACCCTCGTGGGCTACCTGGTCGACCTCCGGACGGGCAAGACCGTGGCCGTCGCGAGCCGCACGAATCCACAGGCGGCCTACGGCGACGACGTGATCGCCCGCATCGAGTACTGCATCCGCGACAAGAAGAACGGCCTGCGGACCCTGAACGGCCTCGTCATCGGGGCGCTCAACGAGATCCTGGCCGAGACGTGCCGCAAGGCCGCCATCAAGCCCTCGGTGGTCTACGAGGCCTCGGTCGTCGGCAACACGACGATGAACCACATGTTCCTGCGGCTGCCGGTGGAGCCGATTGCGCTGGCACCCTTCGTGGCGGCCTCGTCGCAGGCCCATTCGGTGCCGGCGAAAGAACTGGGCCTCAAGATCAGCCCGCACGGCCGCGTCTTCACGGGTCCCCTGATCGGCAGCTTTGTCGGGGCCGACACGGTGGCGGTCATCGTTGCCACGGGGATGTACGAGAGCGACCGGCTGCGGCTGGCGATCGACATCGGTACGAACGGCGAGATCGTCCTGGGGACGCGGACGCGGATGCTCGCGTCGTCGACGGCGGCTGGCCCGGCATTCGAGGGCGCCCGGATCCGCTACGGCATGCGCGCCGCGGCGGGGGCCATCGACCGCGTAGACCTCGTCGACCCGAAGACGGTCCAGATCCACACGATCGGCAACGCCCCGCCGCTGGGCATCTGCGGCACGGGCCTCATCGACGCCGTGGCGGTGCTCCTGGAGGCAGGCGTCATTCGCGAGACGGGCCTGATGAAGACCCGGGCCGAGTTGGGGGCGGAAGGATCGCCCCTGGCGGACCGGATCGTCGGGGCCGACGGCGACGCGGGGTTCCTCCTGGCGTCGAAGTCGGAGGCGGGCGGCGGGCACCCGATCCTCCTGACGCAGCGGGACATCCGCGAGGTCCAGCTCGCCAAGGGGGCGATCGCGGCCGGCATCGGGACGCTCCTCGAGACCTTCGGCGCGACGCTTGACGACGTCGACGCCGTGCTCCTGGCGGGGGCGTTCGGCAACAAGATTCGGCCCGAGCGGGCCCGGGCGGTCGGCCTGATTCCGCCGCTGCCCCTCGAGAAGATCCGCTTCGTCGGCAACGCCGCCGGCGTTGGCGCGAAGATGCTCCTCGTGAGCCGCACCCTGCGCCGCGTGGCCGACGACGTGGCGCGCGGCGTCGAGCACGTCGAGCTGTCGTGCCGGCCGGACTTCCAGATGCGGTTCGCGGAGGCGATGTTCTTTCCAGCTTAACGGCAGGGACGAAGGGACAAAGGGACGCAGGGACGAAGGGGATGTCAACGGCCTTCATCATGATGAAAGATGTTGACCACCCCTCCGTCCCTTCGTCCCTCCGTCCCTTCGTCCCTTTTCTTTCAGTCGCGCGTGCCATTTGAATCACCTCCACAATCTCGCGGTTGTCGGCTACACGATCATCGGGCCGATCGTGGTCCTGGTCGGGCTGGGGTATATCTTCGGCCGGCGGATTCCCGGGGCGGCCGTCGTCCTGACGAAGGTCTTCCTCTATATTCTCCTGCCGGCGTTTCTCTTTCTGAGGGTGCTGGCCGCCAACGTCGAGACGAGCGCGTATGGCTACATCGTGCTCTTTTCGGTGGCCATGCTCGTCCTGATGTACGCGGTCTCGCGCGGCCTGAGCCTGCTGCGCCGGCACGACCGCCCCTTGCGCGGCGCTTTCATCAACAGCGCCATGTTCTACAACAGCGCCAACTTCGCCATCCCCGTGATGACGCTGGCGTTCGGCGCGGACGAGAAGGTGCAGAGCTACGCCATCGCGATCCAGTCGGTGGTGGCCATCTGCCAGGGGATCGGCGCCTACACGATCGGGGGCCTCATTGCGGCCGCCGGGTCGGGCCGCGCTGGCCACGCGATCATGAAGGTCCTGAAGATGCCGTACCTGTACGCCATCGCGCTGGCGTTCCTCTTCAAGGGGTTCGGCGGGACCGAAGAGGCGCTGAAGCAGGTGACGATCCTCTGGGAACCGCTGCGGATCGTCTCGCCGGCCTACGTGCCGGTGGCGCTGATGTCGCTGGGGGCCCAGATCGCGACGACGTCGGTCGTCCGGATGCCGGCGGACCTGTCGATCATCGCCGCGGTGCGCCTGCTCGTGGGGCCAGTGTGCGGCCTCGGCCTCGTGCACCTCTTGGGCCTCTCGGGGACGCTGGCCCAGGTGCTGGTGATCGGCGTGGCGGGTCCGACGGCCATCGCGGCGGCGGTGGTGGCGTTTGAGTTCAAGAACCGGCCCGATTTCGCCTCCAGCGCGGTGCTCGTCTCGACCCTGGCCGCCGGGCTGACCGTGCCGCTGACGATTTTTCTGGTGCGGAATCTGCTTTAACACGAATCGCCCCGCAAGCGGGGCGGCGAAATGTGTTGCGTTTCCCCCTAAACTACCTTTCTACCTCTGCCGATAGAAGAAGTGGTCATCCGCTGCCCTACGCGACAAGATGCCGTCGGTCTACGCTGCCAGGAGATGGCGGATGAACACGCCTCATGAACTCTTCGAAGGGTGCCGGCACGACAAGGCCCGGCTGGTTCGGGTCGGCAAGGTCTTTCGCGGCGGCCGGAACGTTTACGTCCTGATGTGCACCGAGTGCGGCTTCATGGTCTCGACGGACGAACTGCGCCGCCTCCGCGTAACCCGCCACACGCCCCCGCGCGCGCCGTATGCGGCACGCCGCACCGGGCGGCCCGCCGGCCGGTCGCTTCTGGAGGCGTTGGGTCTGGGGCTCGAATAACCGGCCTAGCTCCAAGGTCCAAAGTCCATGTGCGTCGCCGTTCCGGCGACGGCTAAACACTTTCAATCCCCCGCATACATGGCCGCGCGGCGGCGCATGGCGTCGAGGAGCTCTTCGGGGCTGGTCTGGGGATGCAGGTTCCCGCGGCGATGGCCGGGCCGTTCGTCGAGGAGGCCGAAGCCGAGGGTGATCTCGCCCGTGCTGCGGCCCGGGGCGAGGACGTGGAAGTCGGACGAGTAGCTGGCCGCGAGGAGCGGCCCCGCGGCCTTGATTTCCCGGCGGGCGATCCTGGCGTTCACGTCATCCAGAAGTTCGCGCCAGATGCGAACGTCGGCCCCTTCGTCGCGGGCGCAGCCGATCTCGATGCCGTCCAGGCCGACGTCCTCGGCCAGGTACACGATGGTCTTGGCCACCATGCCGAGGGACATCTTGCCCTTCGTGACGAGCTCTTTCGGGTGGCTGAGGATCGCCACGGACCCGCAGTTCGACCGCCGGATGGCGGCCAGTTGCTTGCGGACCTCGTCGACGGCCTCCTCGAGGCCGATTCGGCCCGGCGTTTCCATGACGCGCTTCAGGGCCGGCGTCACGACCTTCGTGTTGAACGTCCGGGGATCCTGGATGCCGAGGGTCTCTCGCTGTTCCGGCGCGAGGCGCTTGAGGCCCAGCACCGCCAGCGTGCCGGGGTAATAAGGCTTCTGGCCGCCGAACCACTTGTCGAGCTCGATGTCGGTGATCCCTTGCTCGTCCGGGATGCCCTGGCGCTTGAGCCACCGGTTGACGCTCTCCAGGACCTTGAGCGTGGCCTCGTGGACGGTTTCCTGCTTCGACTTCAGGTACTTCGCGAACTTGTCGCCGCGCGGCGTGGTGAGGAAATCGAAGAAGCGGCCGACGTCGGGAAAGTAGAGGAGGACCTCGAGCCCCGCCTGGCCGGTCGACAGTTCGACGGCGGGGATGGCCGTGTTCCCGAGGAGCATCGATTCGCCGTAGACCTCGCGTGAGCCGCCGATGCTGTCGTGGTCCGCCAAGGCGATCGTCCTCAGGCCGACGGCCTTCGCGAGCCACGCGAGCTTGCGGGGCGGCACCTGGCCGTCGGAGTGCGTCGAGTGGAGGTGCAGGTCCATCGGCACGGGCACGTCAACTATCTGCTGGACGCGGGCGCAAGGATACCCGTGGCCCTCCAGGTTGGCCTCGAAGTCGTCCCATCGGTCGGAGGCCTCGAGGGCTTCGCGAACCTGGTAGAGCGCGGCCTCGCGTGCCCGGTAGGCCGCCAAGTCGCTGGCTGTGTCGGTTGCAGTCTGTGGCGTCATGATGGTCGCAGTTCCTCCAGAAGCATAGCGAACGAAAAGCGGGCGGTCTTTTCAAGCAAATTCGCGGGCCGGATAACGAAAGTAGCCGGGCGCCCACGATTGAAGCCATACCGGTGCGGCCCCATCTCGCTGGACAAACGCCCTTGGCTTCCTTATAAGTTCGAGAGCCTGGCGTCGCAGGGATCCGACACTGGAAGGAGCTTTCCCATTGCTTGACACGACACGCCGCATGACGAACCGTTCTTGGGCCTGGGCCGCAGGGGCGCCTCTGGCGCTCCTCCTGGCGCTGGCGGGCTTCACGGCCTGCGGCGCGATGGCGGCTGACGCCGAGAAGCCGAACGATCCCGGCAAGCTCATGGCCGAGCCGCCCAAGCCCGCGGAAACCGCCAAGCCGGGTCCCGAGCCGATCATCCCCGCGCCCCTCAAGGAACTCGGCCGCAAGAACAAGGTGCACCTCGTGTACTTCGTTCCGAAGGACCGGAAGCCCACCGCCAACTGGCGCGAGAAGATCACGGTCCTCATGACCTTCGTCAACGACCTCTACGTGCGGGACCTGACCTCCAAGGGGTACGAGACGCGCGGCCTCGACTTCGAGTTCCAGGACGGGAAGCCCCTCGTCCATCTCGTTGACGGGAAGGAAACCGCGACCGACTATAACGGCGACCCGAAGTTCGACAGTGACCGTCAGTGGTCGCGGATCATTCCCGAGGTCGAGGCGGCGTTCGGCAAGGCCGCCGACAACCTCTACGTGATCTTCGTGGAGACGTACACCGAAGGGCCGTGGAAGTTCGAGTTTCCCGGCGGCCTGGCCCTCGGGGCCCGCTATTCCTCCAACGGCGGCGTCGGCATGTTCTCGGCCTGGGTCCTGCGCGACGAGTTCTGCGCGAGCACCGTCGAGGGGCAACTCAAGCTCCTGGCGGACGAGACGCCCATCGAGGGCCGGACGGCCCTGCACGTCATGCGGCCGAATTCGCCGCGCTTCGAGTTCATCGAGGACGGCTTCGGCGCCGTCGCCCACGAGCTCGGCCACGCCTTCGGCCTGACGCACGACTCCCGGGCCGACCACGTGAACATCATGGGGAACGGTTTCCGCTGGCTCCGGAACAATTACATTCCCGCCAAGGCCCAGGGGCCCCGCGTCGGCTTCGTGATGGAAGACGCGAGGCTCCTGGCGTGGTCGCGGTTCATCGCCGAGGACGCGGACCTCTCCGACACGCAGGCCCCGGTGGCCGTCATCGAGCACCCGTCGAAGCTCAAGGTGGGGGCCACGACGCTGTACCTGTCGGGCACGATCAAGGACGACAAGGGCCTCGCGGGCATCCTTTTCTTCGCGCCGAAGCTGGACTGGATCCTCGGCGGCTCGGACCTACGCGGCCGCGAGGTCCGCCTCAGCCAGCCCCTGATCGTCCCGCCGCTCAAGGCCGGCACTTTCGAGATCGTCGTCAACATCTTTGACCGCGGCGGCAACCTCGGCTCGGCGAAGGTGAAGATCGAGGTGGAATGACGCGTTGTTATCCATTACACATTTAGCCCCCGGTGAATACACCGGGGGCTGTTGACTTTGACATGCGACGCAAAGGGATCACGTCTCCCACGGCACAATGAAATCCCATGGCTTCGACGGGCGTCCCCGCGCCAGGTTGTGCCGCTCAACGTATTCGACCCTGGCCCGGACCACCGCGGTATTGTAGCAGTATCGCTTGTCGTATCCCTCGCCCCAGATCGGACGGTTGAGCCGCAGCCCCCAACGCACCGCGTCCTTGGTGCACTTCACGAAGTCACCGACGACCATTTCGCCCGCCCACGCCACAATGTGGACATGCCAAGATTGAACGGTCATAGCCAGGATGCTTGCGTGCAGGCGCTCATTCAGGGACTTGCCGACCCATTGGCCCACCTGAAACCAGGCATCTTCGGGGAAGCGATACTCGGGGTGAGCCATCCTTGCGCGATCGGCGCTCTCCAGAACGGGATCGGGCGGGAAGACGACGCCTTTGTCCACCCATCCCCTCGCGTCGCCACGGAGCCATGTCCCGTAGGTGGTCATGGTGAAGAGAATGGCTTGGACGCGGGGCAAGGGAACTCCTTGTATAGGCGTCGAACAAAGCTAACGTCAAAGGCATGGCCCCCGGTGTATTCACCGGGGGCTAATGATGGCAACGGGTCACGGCTTCGGCGCGTCGGCCCACGACGGCGCATCGATGACGGCCTTGGCGCTGGTCTGCTTGCCGAGGTCGCTCACCTTGTGCCGGAGCAGCCAGTCGAAGACGGCGTTGCCGTCGTACGTGTTGTCCCACGAGTTGTGGCCGACCTTCGGGACCTCGGTGTACCGGAGCTCGGTCGCGCCGGCCTTGAGGAGGGCGGTGACCATGTCCCGCGAGCGGGCGGGGGCGACCGTGCCGTCGTCGGCCCCGTGCCAGACCCACGTCGGAATCGTTTTCAGCGCATCAGCCTTCGCCGGATCACCGCCGCCGCAGATCGGCACGATGGCCGCGAACTGGCCGGGATACTTGGCGGCAAAGCCCCACGTGCCGTAGCCGCCCATCGAGAGGCCGGTCAGGTAGACGCGGTCCTTGTCGCAGGCGTACTCGCCGAGGGTGGCCTTGAGGGCATCCATGGCCATCTGTTCCTGAGTATCGTTCCAGCCGCCCTTGAGGCGGGGCTTGCCGGGGTCGGCCTTCTCGCCCTCGGGGGGCTTGGAGATGGTGACCCGTTCGCACTGGGGCGCGACGACGATGAACTCGAACTTACCCTCGCGCTTGGTGATCTCCTTCGGAAGTCCCTGGATGAGGACCTTCTGGCCGTCGGTGCCGCACTCGCCCGCCCCGTGCAGGAAGAGGATCACGGGCCACTTCTTGTCGGCCGTGTAGTCGAGCGGCACGAAGACCTGGTAGATCCGCTCCGGGCCGTCGGCCATCTTGACCGCCTTCTTCACGTATCCGGTCTTGTGGTTCGGGTCCTTCATGGCCTCGTCGAGGGGCGTGAGCTTGACGGGCGGCTGGGCCTCGCTGGCCTTCGCGGCCGGGGCGGCAGCGGGGGAATCGCCTGCCGGGGCGGCCTGGGCGGCGGCGCCGAGCACGAGGAGCATGAGGCACGCGAGCAGAAGCCGGTCGAGACGCATGGGCCTTCTCCTTGGACAGGGTCGGGGGAATATCTTACGTGCGCACGAAGGCCCGTGCAAAGGATTTGCCTGCGATGAAACGTGCGGCGATCAGGCGTCCTTGGCGGCTTCGGGCGCCGCGGCGGCGGGCTTCGCGGCCTTGTGGCCATGTTCGGCCAGACGGGCTGTCAACGAATCTTCCACGACGTTACCGCGCGGGGTGAGGTCGGGGTGCTTCTCCGGTTTCCTCAGGATCATCCGCAGGACCATGCCGACGACCAGAAGGATCGCCACGCCCCCAACGGCAAGCAGCACCATGGGGTGTTCTTGCCACATCATGTCGATATCGGCCAGCATAGTGATTCCTTTCCCGTCAACGAAATGACGAAGCCTGAACTCGGACGTGAGCGAACGAACGGGGTGGTTCGACGGACCCCCCCGTTGACCAACGGACATGAGGTTCATCTCATTGCATAATACCGCACGACGCCGGCAACCGCAAGGTCAATCGTACTTGGTGGGTAATGCCTCAGTTACGTGCGCCCGGCTGTTGCCTTTATCCGAGCCGCGACCGTCAGGGAGCGGGCC
>Ga0209777_10004082_pt1 | contig 17504 bp, 12 predicted proteins | sample FrelakmetHBP12HB_FD_187147 | JGI IMG/M metagenome (GOLD analysis project Ga0209777, IMG submission 187147) | Freshwater lake sediment microbial communities from the University of Notre Dame, USA, for methane emissions studies -HBP12 HB (SPAdes)... | ecosystem: Environmental > Aquatic >...
CCCGACACGGGTCAGTGACCCGCTCATAGCCAGAATTTACCAGCAGTTGCGCCATAGAATCCGAGTCGACAGTATTCTTCGCACAACCAAGAGAAACTATGTGAAATGTTTTCTTGTTCATACAGGTTCTTTCCGAGATAGTTTAGAGGGTATCATCTCAACTGGAGACACGATAACTGCTGAAATCATCAATCAAGTATAAGGGTCGTTCAGAATTGCTAGACATATCTGCCTCCTTACACTATTTTATTTAAAAGACCGATGTTCTAAACCAGTAGGATAGCGGTGACAGAATAACGAATGCCGCTATATGAAGTAGAAGGAAAATTCCAATTCCCGATATGGCAACCCACCTGCGTTTACCACTTCTCCTTGTCTCCCAGATACGCCAAAGCTGGGAAAGTCCCATCCCTAAGCCGATACAGATAGAGCCTATGGTGGGATAGATATAATACGGATAAGTAATTCTATCGGTAATCAGGACGCCTGGTATCCACGTCAGATAAGTAGCTGTAAACCACAAAATCCCGAAGAGCCCAGCATCACTATGCTTTATCGCCCTTATGAGCATATATACGACACTCGGAACAATCAACACCAGCACACTATAACTAATCACGCCGAGGTAATTAGGATTAAAAGTATAAGGAGTGGCATCGAATCTGAATATCCACTCAATCGGTTTTTGAGCATACGGAGCATTAGTAATACTGGTAAAAGTCAAAATACTGCTCTGTTTCAGCATATAAAATATCCGTTCGAGAGGATTGGTAAACCTGCCGAAGGTGAAAAAGTCAGACAAAGGCATTAAGAAAACAAAGGATATCGGAGCGAAGATGACTAACCCGACGAATTCCCAAACACGGTCCCGCCTGACTATCAACCAGTGCAATAATATGGCAACGATTGCCAGAGCACCATTGAGCTTGGCTAAAGCGCTGAGACCCACTGCCACGCCGGACAAGGGATAATTACCTCTGAGATATAGCCAGAAGGCTAATAACGTAAATGTCATACAGGGCACATCCAGCATTGCCATACCGGAAAAAGTAAAGGTAAGGTTCTCAAAAGCTAACAGAAAAGTCGCCAGGAATGATGTCCTCCGAGACATCGATAGTTGGCGACAGATAAGATACATCAGAATGATACTGATAATTCCTAATATGACTGGGAAAAACCGCCAACCGAGAGGATTATCCCCGAAGAGACGCATTCCAGCCACTATGAAATCTTTAGACAGTGTAGGATGCTCGGGACGGATATCCTCTTTCCCTTCCAGAATAGCCCTGGCATCGTTTATGTAATGGGCTTCGTCAAACACAGGTTTGTCAGGTAGCATAATGATGCTGAAGTGCATCGCCGTCACAATTACTACCAGAAGGCAAAGCCAGCTATATTCCCACCTACTCAAGCGCTTGAGTAGGTTTTTTAATTTTTTCACTTACTCTTTCCTATGAGCATCCCCATATTATACGCATAGTAAACAAAAAATCTTATTTCTTCCCGGGTGAGATTTCTTTCCACACCCACCTTTTTGCGATTACAAATCTGACGATGAAAACGATGAGAATGGCGATGGCCGCCGCCGGTACAGGTGACAGATCTAAAAATTCCACCAAGGTATACAGCATCACCATATCGAAAAGCAGAGTAACCAGCGCCATCGACAGATATCTCAAACCGCCGAATCTCTGCTCTTTCCAGCCTTTAAACGTCCAGATTTTGTTTAATTCATAATTACAAAGAATGGCAATCAAAGAGGAAATTACGAAAGGCGGAAGGTAGAAGCTCTGTCCTAGGAAAGTGACTTCCGATTTAAAAATTATAGTAAGAGGCCAATAGATTAACATATTTACTGCATAACCTATCCCACCCACAACCATAAAGTTCAGCACCTGGAATTTATATAAGTAGAGGCGAATCAGTTGCTGGAGATATTGCCAGATAATGCGTCTCGATAACTTCGAAGAACCGTGGGATCGCCGGGCAAAAGTGTACGGCACCTCAGTCACTGAAGTGAATCGACCGCGCACCAGAATTTCAAGACCTATTTTCCAACCGAGCGGATTCAATAATTTTGAATCTACGGAGGCACGTCTGAAACCGAAGAAACCACTGACACGATCTTTTATCTTGTACGCTAACGGTAATGCCAACAGGTTGGCAACAAGGGATACAATTCGCCTTGGCAACGTCCATTTTCCGGGGCTTCCACCATCAATGTAACGAGATGCCATCACAAATTCATAATTCTTCAGCGCTTTGATGATATCGAGCAGAACTTCCGGAGGGTGTTGTAAATCAGCATCCATTACTACTACAGACGCACCACTTGCGTAAGAAAGACCATCGACAACCGCAGATGCTAATCCCCTCTTATCTTTGCGAACAACAACCTTTACAGGATATTTATTAGACAAACTCGTAGCTAACTCGGCCGTTCCATCTTTGCTATTATCGTCGATAAAAACAATCTCGTAGTCGTATCCGGAGAGAATATTATGTATCCTTTCAATAAGAAGTGTTATATTGTCCTTCTCATTATAAGTCGGAATTATGATAGAGATAGCCTTACCCATCGGCAAGTCACTCCTCATTACTATTTACGAAGTAAATTTTCTTACATTGTATCACACTAGAAGTGGGGCATCGTACTTCCCCCTGACAACCTTCGAGCGCTTCGCATTACCCTACTTAAAGAAAATGGTGAATACTTTTGCTGCTCAAGATATTATTACAGTACTACATCTTGACAATGACTGGATACTCAATTTGCCATACTTACGGGAACTCCCTCCAAGGATGTGTGTCTGCGAACTGGATGGCAAAACCAATATTTTCGACGCTAGAGAGATTCCGAAGAATCATAGTGCATCGCGGGAGATGTACCAGCCACCTTATTCAGTCAAGGAACACCTATTGAAATAGAATCATACTGCAAGAAATTGATTGAAGGAATCGGGAAAGACACCGGTTTTATTTTGAGTACCGGTTGTGTGTTACCTGCCGATTGCAAACCTGAGAACTTTAAAACAATGGTAAAAACTGCCAAAGATTACTATCCTTACGCTCGCAAACCTATCAAAAAAATATTTTAAAAAGAAATTTGACAACCATATCTAGTAGTGGTATTATTAAAATTTGTCAAATATGCCTCACAAGCTTTTTCCCTTTATTTTTTATTTTCCGGTAAGAGTTTCCGTTCTCGTTGGTGTTCATTCAACGTAGCACGTCGTTCTTTGTGCAAAATTTAACGTACTGAGTTAGAGGTGTTTTTATGTCGTTAGCCAGCACTATGCCAACAAAATCCCCGGTTCAAAGACATTCCTATGCCAGATTACCTCAGATATTAGAGGTACCCAATCTCATCGAAGTCCAATTGGACTCCTTCCGTTGGCTTCAAGAAGAAGGACTGAGACAGGTACTGGAAGAAATATCCCCGATAACCGACTTCACTGGAAATAAACTGGAACTCACACTCACGGGCTATGAGTTCAGAGAGCCGCGTCAATCCGAACGTGAATGTCGTCAACACGACCTGACCTATGCCGCTCCATTGTATGTCAGAGCCCGCCTGCTGATTAAAATCACCGGCGAAATAAAAGAGCAGGATATTTTCCTGGGCGATGTCCCGTTGATGACAGCCAAAGGCACCTTCATCACCAGCGGTGCTGAGCGAGTAGTCGTCAGCCAATTACTCCGCAGTCCCGGTGTCTATTTTACAGCCGAAGAGGACCCCGCTAGCGGGCTTCACTTGTGCCATGCCAAACTAATTTCCAATCGCGGCGCATGGTTAGAATTCGACACCAGCAGTTCGGATGTTATCTCAGTCAAAATCAATGGCAAAAGAAAAATCGCCGTTACTACCTTACTTCGTTCTCTTGGTTGTAAAGGAGATAATGCCATAATCAGCATGTTTGCCAAAGAAGACAATTCACACAATCATCACTATATTAAATCAACCCTGGAACGGGACCCATCGATTCGTGATGAGTCCGAAGCTCTACTGGATATCTACCGTAAATTACGCCCTGGTGACCCGCCCAGTATTGAAAATGCCAAGAAATTGTTAGAGGCTCAACTCTTTAATGCCCAGCATTACGATTTGGGTGTAGTGGGACGTTACAAATTAAACAAGAGACTAGGGCTCAATATCCCCGAGAGCCAACGTGCCCTGACAAAAGAAGACCTCGTCGAGATAATCCGCCACATGATCTTGATTAATAATGGCAAAGATTCAGGCGATGATATCGACCATCTTGGTAATCGGCGAATACGCACGGTCGGAGAACTTATTCAAAATCAGTTCCGTATCGGTCTTCTCCGTCTGGAAAGAGTAGCTAAAGAACGTATGAGTACTATACCGGTAGAAGTCGCTACTCCCAGCGTTCTTATCAATACCCGCCCTGTAGTAGCTTCTATACGAGAATTCTTCAGCAGTTCTCAACTGTCACAATTTATGGACCAGCCGAATCCTCTCGCTGAGTTGACTCATAAGAGACGTCTGTCTGCGATGGGACCTGGTGGGTTATCCCGCGAACGGGCAGGGTTTGAAGCTCGTGATGTCCATTATTCCCACTACGGACGTATCTGTCCCATTGAGACACCTGAAGGTCCTAACGTCGGTCTTATTGGTTCTCTGGCTATCTATGGCAAAGTCAACAAATACGGTTTTATCGAAACACCCTACCGTAAAATCACCAAGGAATTGAAAAGCAAGAGTAAACAATTGCTCGGAAAGACTATCCATGAGGCAGTACTCGATGGCAAGGGCAAGAAAATCGTTAATGCTGACACGGTGGTCACTCCAGAAATCGCCGCTAAACTGAGTAAATTATCGCGCAATATTAAGGTTGTGCCTTATGTATCCGAAGAAATTGAATACATGTCGGCAGATATGGATGAGAAATATTCTATCGCCCAGGCAAACGCTCGACTCGATGCAAAAAACCAATTTATGGATGGGAGAGTAGAAGCCCGAATTGGCGGTAGTTATATTCATGAAGCACCTGAAAAAATCGATTACATGGATGTATCACCAAAACAAATATTTAGTGTCGCCGCTGCCTTGATACCATTTCTGGAGCACGATGATGCCAACCGTGCACTAATGGGCAGTAACATGCAACGTCAGGCGGTACCTTTACTTCGCCCCTCGGCGCCTATCGTCGCTACCGGCATGGAATTGGAAGCTGCTAGGCATAGCGGACAGGTATTGGTCGCCGATAATCCCGGGGTAGTGACCTCGGTAACCAGTAATGAAATTATCGTTACCAGAGATGACGGACAAACAGATACTTACGAGCTGTTGAAGTTCGTCCGTACCAATCAAGGTACTTGCATCAACCAACGCCCCATCGTGAACAAGGGGGACCGTGTGGAGAAAAAGCAGGTATTGGTCGATAGTTCATCTACCGAGCAAGGAGAACTGGCACTCGGTCAGAATGTAGTCTGTGCTTTTATGAGTTGGCGTGGTTATAACTACGAAGACGCCATTATTATCAGCAGCCGGTTGGTAGAGAATGACTCCTTCACTTCGATACATATCGAAAAATATGAAGTGGAAGCACGGGATACCAAGCTCGGTCCTGAAGAAATCACCCGAGATATCCCCAATGTTGGTGAAGAAAGCCTGAGAGAACTTGATGAGGAAGGCATCATCCGTATCGGTGCCAAAGTAGGACCCGATGATATATTGGTCGGAAAGATTACTCCTAAGGGAGAAACAGAACTATCTGCAGAGGAAAAACTGCTCAGAGCAATCTTTGGCGAGAAAGCAAGGGAGGTCAAAGATACTTCCTTGCGTGTTCCTCATGGTGAATGGGGTAAAATCGTTAATGTCAGAACATTCACCGGTGACGAACTAGCTGCCGGTGTCAACAGAAAAGTGCAGGTCTGGATTGCACAGAAACGTCCCGTTTCCGTCGGCGATAAAATGGCCGGGCGCCATGGCAATAAAGGCGTTGTCTCAATTATCGCTCCAGCTGAAGATATGCCCTTCCTACCGGATGGGACTCCCGTCGACGTAGTCCTCAATCCCATCGGCGTACCTTCACGTATGAATATAGGACAGGTACTGGAAACTCATATAGGATGGGTAGCCCAGGTATTGGGTTTCAAAGTTCTAACGCCAGTCTTCGATGGTGCTGATGACGTTGCAATTGAAGATGGCTTGGCAAGGGTTTGGGTAGCACAACAATCAGGTGCAGTTGAACTTCTGCCGGATAAGCGTCGTTCTGAGATGGACATTAGCATTGCCAAAGCATGGATAAAAAGACGTGGTTATGACAGTGACAAAGTATTCAATGAAAAATATCACGGACAGGCAACCGAAATTTGCAAACGACTCTGGCTAGAAGATTTAGGCATCCCTACTAAAAACCTGAAGGCGCAAGCATTGGCAGACACTATCCAAAAGATCAAGGCAGAAAAGGGGTTGGCCTCTCCAACCACAGGTAAATTTATACTGCGAGACGGACATACAGGGGAACCTTTCGACCAACCGATAACCGTCGGTAATGTTTATATTATGAAACTCAATCACCTTGTGGAAGATAAGGTACACGCCCGTTCCACAGGTCCGTACTCACTAATCAGCCAGCAACCCCTGGGAGGTAAAGCTCAGTTCGGCGGACAGCGCTTCGGTGAAATGGAAGTCTGGACGCTGGAAGCCTATGGCGTTGCCCATATTCTCCAGGAAATGCTGACCATTAAGTCCGATGATGTTACCGGACGTACCAAAGCTTATGAGGCCATCTTGAAAAATGAAGATATACTCCAGCCCAGTGTTCCCGAATCATTTAAAGTGCTGGTAAAGGAATTGCAGAGCCTCGGACTTGCCATTGAAGTGATTAATGAGGGTGAAGAGGAAAAAACTCTTGCGGCAAAGGGAACTCCTGAAGCACCTCAACTGGAAGTGACCGCCGACGCAGGGACAGAAACTCCTTTGTCTGGCGAAACCGCTAAAGCACCAAAGGCAGAAATTGAAACTAAACCCGAAGAGGTAAAGTAGAATGCTTGAAGTAAATGATTTTGATGCAGTCCGTATTTCGCTAGCGTCACCAGAGCAAATCAGAAGCTGGTCTTATGGTGAAGTGACCAAACCGGAAACTATCAACTACCGCACTCTAAAACCAGAAAGGGATGGCCTTTTCTGTGAAAGAATATTTGGACCAACCAAAGACTACGAATGCTTCTGCGGCAAGTACAAAAAGGTGCGTTTTAAGGGAATTATCTGCGATAAATGCGGCGTTGAAGTTGCCCGATCTAAGGTAAGAAGAGAGCGAATGGGACACATCGAACTCGCCTCACCCGTAAGTCACATCTGGTTTGCCAAGGGCATCCCCAGCCGGTTAGGGCTGCTCCTCGACCTGGCTCCAAGAAATCTGGAACGTGTATTGTATTTTTCTCATTACATCATCACTTCCATCGATGAAAAGAAACGAGAAGAAGTAATTGCCCAGCTAGAGAAAAAAACCGTACAGAAAGCCTCTGACCGTCAGGCAGCAGTTGAAGCCAAAGTCGACTCGATGAAAGAGGCGACTTTAGAAGAAGTCAATCAGCTTCGCCGTGATGTAGTAGAAGAAAATGAAGAGGCGGAGGATCACACTGGCAGTGAAGTAGAAAGAGTCGGAAACTTGCGTGTTCAGAAACTCCTTACCGAGAATGAATACCGCATGCTGAAACAAAAATACGGCCATATTTTTGAAGCAGAAATGGGTGCTGACGCTATCCTCAAAATAGTCAAGGCAATAAATCTGGACCAACTCCGCAGTGAATTGATTCAGGAGGGACATTCCCCATCAGGACAGCGACGGAGAAAAGCGAGTAAGCGTTTACAGGTGGTCGAGGCATTCCGTCGAAGCGGAAACAAACCCGAATGGATGATTTTAACAGTCCTGCCAGTGTTACCACCCGACCTCAGGCCTACCGTTCAACTCGACGGCGGGCGTTTCGCTATCAGCGATATTAACGACCTTTACCGTCGTGTCATCAATCGTAATAACCGACTCCATCACCTTGTAGAAATCGGCGCACCTGAAATAATCATCCGCAACGAAAAAAGAATGTTACAGGAGTCAGTGGACTCTCTAATCGATAACGGAAAGAGAGGACAACCTGTTTCCATCAGCGGCAGTCACAAACTGAAGTCTCTTTCCGATATGTTGCGCGGTAAGCAGGGACGCTTCCGCCAGAATCTACTCGGCAAGCGTGTAGACTACAGCGGACGTTCTGTTATCGTCATCGGTCCGGATCTTAAACTTCACCAGTGCGGTTTACCGCGACGTATGGCACTGGAACTCTTCAAACCCTTTGTAATGCGCCGCCTGATTGAACAAGGGCTGGCACACAATATCAAGAGTGCCCGAAGACAGGTAGAAAGAGCCAAACCCGAAGTCTATGACATACTGGAAGAGGTTGTTAAAGAGCGGCCGGTATTACTCAACCGTGCCCCGACACTGCACCGCCTCAGTATTCAGGCTTTCGAAATTGTACTGATTGATGGCAGCGCTATCCAGATTCATCCGCTTGTCTGTTCGGCATTCAATGCCGACTTCGATGGCGACCAGATGGCCGTCCATCTGCCTCTTTCGAAAGCGGCAGTCAAGGGCGCCAGAGAACAAATGCTAAGTATCCACAATATGCTTTTACCGTCCTCCGGCGACCCGGTGGTTACCCCGACTCTGGATATGGTTTTAGGTTGCTATTATTTAACTAGCATCAAACCGGGATCTAAGGGAGAGGGTAAGCTATTCGGCAGTTTCGAAGAAACAAAACTTGCTTACGACCTGGGTGTCATCGATTTGAAATCAGAGGTTGAGGTGAGAGACCAGAACAACGAAGGTAAGCGAATCAAAACCAGTGTCGGAAGAATCATCTTTAATGAAGCCTTCCCTAAGGAAATCGGTTTCCGCAATTATACAGTCGATAAATCAAGCCTTAAAAAGGTTGTTGCCGATTGCTCCAGGATATTGGGCGATGAAGATATGGCAGAAGTAATGGATAGAATCAAAGAAATGGGATTCCGCTTTGCTACCAAATCTGGTACGACCATTGCAATGAGCGATATCGAGGTACCCAAAGCAAAACCCAAGCTAATTGCTGAAGCTGAAGAAAGGACAGTCCTTATTGAAAATCAATACGAAAACGGACTCATCACCGAAGACGAAAGGTATGATGAGGTAGTCAAGATATGGATGGAGACTACCGATAAAGTTACTTCGGCAACACAGAAGAGTCTTGACCCATTCAGCGGCATCTATATGATGGCAACCTCCGGGGCAAAAGGTAATATGACCCAGATCAGACAGATGGCAGGCATGCGTGGATTGATGACCAATCCTTCAGGTAGAATCATCGACTTCCCCATCAAGGCAAGTTTCAGCGAAGGGCTTAGTGTGCTGGAATACTTCATTTCCACACACGGCGCTCGTAAAGGTCTTGCAGACACCGCTTTGAGAACATCAGAAAGCGGTTACCTCACCAGACGTCTGGTGGATGTTGCACATGATTGCATCATTCTGGAAGAGGATTGCGGTACGCCGGATGGTACATGGTTATCAGAAACAAAAACCGGAGAGTTACTTCCCTCACTCAGCGAACGTATTATCGGACGGTTTGCCGCCAGCGATGTAGTTGACCCGAAAACGGGGGAAATCATCGTTCAACGGAATGAAGAATTCGATGACAAGAAGGCAAGTCAACTTGTTAAGGCAGGGGTTAAAAGCGTTAATGTTCGGTCGCCGCTCACCTGCCAGGCTAAACAGGGTATGTGTCAGAAGTGTTACGGACGTGATTTGGCACGAGGGAAGAGCATAGGCTTAAATAGTGCCGTGGGTATAATTGCAGCTCAAAGTATCGGTGAACCCGGTACCCAGCTGACCTTAAGAACCTTCCATACCGGCGGTGTGGTCGGATTGGATATCACCACCGGCCTTCCCAGAGTAGAGGAACTCTTCGAGGCAAGAATCCCGAAGAATCAAGCTATTATCTCAGAGATAAACGGCCTAGCCAAAGTATCTCAGACCGACGATGGTCAGACTATCAAGATTTCCAGCAGTGAAATGTTCCGTGAGGAACACCAATTACCAAAAGGCTGGAAGGTTGTTGTAAAGAATGGACAACAGATAGAAATGGGAGCTATAATCGCCAACCCGCCATCCAAAAGCAAAAAGACAAAAACCAAGGATGCTAAAGAATCACAGGAGATTGCAGTATCGGATGAAAATAAGGCTGTCATCTCACCAATGGCAGGAACAGTTGTAATTGAAAGCGGGAAGTTATCCATAGTGTATGAGGAAAAAGATGAGCGGGTTTACCAAGTCTCATCAGCCACCCGTCTCCGCGTTCGATCCGGTGACAAAGTTACGGCAGGGCAACAGCTCACCGAGGGTCAACTCAATCCTCAGGATATTCTGAACGTCTCCGGTAAAGAAGCTGTACAGAGATATCTGGTGGATGAGGTACTGAAGGTTTACCGTTCACAAGGTGTGACCATCAACGATAAGCACCTTGAAACTATTGTCCGTCAGATGCTTTCTAAAGTACGCACTGATTCTTCTGGCGATACTGAATTGGTGCCGGGAGAATTGGTAAATCGCTTCCAATACGAAGATATCAATGCCAAGGTATTAGCAGAAGGTGGCGAACCAGCCACAGCTCATCCGGTACTCTTGGGAATCACTAGAGCGGCACTCAGTACCAGTAGTTGGTTAGCCGCCGCATCCTTCCAGGAAACGACTAAGGTTCTGACCGAAGCTGCTATCAGGAGGGCCAGTGACCGGTTAGTCGGCTTGAAAGAGAATGTCATTATCGGTAGATTGATACCGGCGCGCTACAAGCCAATCTCAGAAATGTTGACTGCACCGCCGGCAATCTTAGAAGAAGCTCTGGAAAAGATGGATGAAGAGGCAAGCGTCAGTCCTGATGAAGACATCGAGAAAGAAGAAAACCTATCGTTAGCCCCAGAAACGGAAGAGAATGCAGCTGATGAAATAGCTATAGATGATGATGGTGAGTAATTAAGCCTGCCCGTGTAATTTTATCAAGCGCCCCCTTTCAGGGGGCGCTTTCTTTTTGGCTACACAACAATTAAAATCTGCAACCCCACATTATGATATAATACCGCCATAAAGAAATATCAAACAAGAGGATAGTAGCATCGCACGCATCATATCAGGGAAACCAACAGCTGAAGATAACCCGATTGAAACCAGCCTTCGCCCGCACCAAATGACAGATTTCATCGGGCAAAATAAGGTTAAGGATAACCTGCTCATTGCAATTGCCGCTGCCAAAAAGCGGGGAGAGGCGCTCGACCATATGTTACTTTATGGACCGCCTGGACTGGGGAAAACCACTCTCGCCTACATCGTCGCTGCTGAATTGGGAGTGCAAATCAGAATAACTTCAGGACCTGCCATAGAACGCACCGGCGACCTTGCTGCAATACTCACCAATCTGAAGAAACAAGATGTCCTGTTTATCGACGAAATTCACCGGCTCAGCCGGGCAGTTGAAGAAATCCTCTACCCTGCAATGGAAGATTCCGCTCTCGATCTCATCATCGGGAAAGGACCCGGTGCAAGAAGTTTGCGGCTCAATCTGCCCCCATTCACTCTGATTGGAGCAACAACACGCTATGCTATGCTCAGTGCACCTCTGCGCGACCGATTTGGCAGTGTCTATCATCTCGATTTCTATGACCGGGAAGCCATCAGGACAATCGTCAAACGCTCTGCCCAAATCTTACAAATCAAATCGGAACCTGCCGGGTTGGAAGAAATCGCCAGTCGTGCCCGAGGAACACCACGCGTGGCAAACAGGCTACTCAAGCGGGTCAGAGACTTCGCACAGGTAAAGGCAAACGGCATCATCACAAAAGAAGTTGCCATCGGAGCCCTGTCCAAACTGGAGATCGACCCTATCGGACTGGACGACCTCGACCGCAAGGTATTACACACCATCATCGAGAAATTCAATGGTGGACCAGTAGGATTGGAAACCATTGCCGCCTCCATCAGTGAAGAAGCAGATACCATTATGGATGTTTATGAACCTTATTTATTACAACTGGGATTTATCGACCGTACTCCCCGCGGCAGAGTAGCGACACCGCTTGCCTATCAGCACCTCGGCATCTCTTACAACAAAGATAAAACTGCTCAGCAGACTCTCATATAGGAGGTGGCTGTGCTGACAGAACAACCCACACTTATAACTCAACGTCTCATACTTCGACCTTATACTTTGAGCGATGCCAAAGAACTCCAGAGACTTATCGGTGAGCGGGTTGTTGCCAATACTTTGCTGAACGTCCCTCACCCATATGAGGACGGTGTAGCAGAGGAATGGATAAGTAAGCACCCAAAGGAGTTTGAGGAAGAGAAAGCTGTTCAGTTTGCTATCACTCATCGTGAAAAAAGGTATCTCATTGGGGGCGTCGGATTAAGACTGGATAAGATACATGAAAACGCTGAAATGGGGTACTGGATTGGCAAACCCTACTGGAAAAACGGCTATTGTACGGAAGCCGCTGGTGCCGTCATGAAATACGGATTTGAAGTGCTTGGCTTAAACCGCATCATTGCTCGTCATATGACTCGTAATCCCAGTTCCGGTAAAGTGATGCAGAAAATCGGGATGAAACACGAGGGGCATTTACGACAGGACAAGAAGAGATGGGGTAAGTTCGAGGATTTGGAAATCTATGGAATCTTGAAGAGCGACTACAGCAACTCAAAAGAGTAAAAACGCTTGGGTAAAAATAATGGTCGTCCTTCATTTGAAGGACGACCATTTTAGTTATATCTTGCCCTATTATAGAATTATTACCGAAGCTTTCCGAGTCCGGCACCAGGCACAACTTTGTCCAGAGCCACCGGTCTCTGCGCCCACCATGATTCAATCTGGTTTGCCTCGTCCTGCGTTATCTTTCCATTCTCCACCACTTTGTCTAACGCAGGCGTAATTCTCTCTTCCTTAAGTTCGCTCTTCGCCTGTTTGAAAGCATCCCGTAATTCCTGTTCCGTGACGCCGAGAATTTCGGCGGTCTTCTTCAGTACCAGTCCATAAATAGCACCTGGTTTACCGATTAAATAGGCGTATTGTTTGATTCTACCCGGCGCCTGCCATAAACCCTAAAGAAATCCGGATTTGGCTATCTCTGGCCGTGCTTCCTGCCATGCTTCCCATGCTTCTTTGTCAGAAGGATCCGGTCTCTGTGCTAACCAGTTTCTAATCGCAGTTTCCTCTGTCTCGGATATCTTCCCTTTCTCGACCGCATTGGCAAGCCACTTATCGATTGCCTCATTCGCTACCTGTTCTCTGACTTGTGCCAGCGCATTCGTCAACTGCTGTTCCTTAATACCCAGAATCGCAGCTACCTTAGCAACGAGAGTGGTATTCTGAGTCGTATCTTCGTCATACTGCGCCATAACAGCTACCCCACCACCTATTGCAAACAATACCACTGCTGCTACCACCGCTAACAAAATTTTTAATTTCTTGGACACCTACTTCAACCTCTTTTCGAATAATAAACTACCATTACTGAATGGCGTAATTTATCTGGACCGTGAGACTGATCTTCAATTCACCTGTACTTATAGGCGTTGATGCGCTTGAATCCGCCGCAGACAATGTCCGTACTACGATAGGTTGAGATACTGAGCCATCAGTTTCCGAGATATAAATCGGCTTACCCAGCTTTATATTGGATAATTCAGCTAATTGTGTCGCGGTATCCTTGGCATCAGCCATTGCCTTTTCTCGTGCCTGGTCATAGTAATCCGTCGGGTTATCAATAGTGAATTGAATATTATTAATACGAATTAAATCCCCACCGGCAACAACCACTGCATCTATAATGGTACCAGTTTTAGTCAAATCTCTGACTTTAACCGTTAACATATTGGCAACCTGATAGCCCACAACCACCGATTCTTGTTTAGTATTATCCCATTTGGTCACTTGTTGAATGCTGTAATACTGAGTTTGAATATCCTTCTCAGCCACACCGTTAGAAGTCAAGGCAGACATCACATCGTTCATTGCCGATGATGCCTGGGATTGAGCTCCGTCAACGGTCAGCGCTTGAGCCTGAATTCCTAACTGTAAAATAGCCGTGTCGGGAGCAGCATTTACCTCTCCCGTCCCGGTCACCCAGATACCCGTTTGCTGATTGTTAGATGCCCCTCCCGGTGATGCTTGCTGACAACCATAAAGTGAAACGACCGTCAGCAAAAGAACTGCGACCATAGTGAACAACAGATATTTCTTCATCTTGCTTACCCCCTGAATAATCAACTTCTAATTAGTTATAACGAAAAATCTATCAGATAGTTAGTAGATAACTTTATTGGTCATCAAGATTATCAATAGCATTCTGATAATTGTTTCCTGACGTCTGGAGTGCCCGGCGAAGAGCAATTTTAGCAGATTCGGGGACTTTATCGGAATCCAGTAATTTCTGAATTTTATCCGATTGAGTCGAGGCATAATAGACAAGAATTTGTTTCAATTTTGCTCTGATACTTGCATTGGAGTTTCCCGCTATTGACTTCGCGCCAGTCGTTTCTGCTTGCTGAGTTGTCGTACTGTTATCGGAAGCCAGAGCAGCACCTAGCATCGGGGCTGGGACTGATGCTGTCGTCACAGATTCAGTTCCCGCTATAAAAGATAATTCACCCATCATTGTATAATTTTTGTAAAGCCGTCGCGCTACTTTCTCTATATCCGCCGACTTGCCCTTGGCAACCAAATAATCCAATTCTGCCATTCTTCTATCGGCAAATAATGCATACAGCTCTGCTTTCTTTTCCTCAGAGCCTGTTAGACTTACCCGAACATTCTCGGTTATCAACTTCACAGGATAAAGAGGGTTCCCTGGCATACTACCATCAGCCGCTAACACCGTACCGCCACTCAAAAAGAAAACCAACAGTACAACACATACTGCTACTGCCCATCTCGGAACAGCTGCACGCACACGCTTCTCGGCTTTTGGTTTTGACATTATTGATTGAAGCTGGAATCTGACTCTAGCACGGGCATCAGCGGAAGGCTTAATATCAAATGCCTTTTTCACCGTTACCGCTGTCCGGAGCAAAGATCCAAGCTCGGAAGCATATTCCGGATAACGCCGAAGACATTGCTCTATCGTTTCATCCCCGGCGAGCATATGCTCCAGGCATTCATTCAAAATGTCATTAAACCGTTTATTATTTCCCACCTTATTCCCCCACCAACAAGGTTTTGCGAAGAGCCAATATGGCACTGTGCTGTAAAGCCTTAATAGCGCCCTCGCTCTTCCTCATCGTTTTTGCCGCCTCGGCAATTGACAATCCGCCGGCAAAGCGGAGATTGATGACCTCACGCTGTGCCCCGGTCAATTTTCTGGAGGCCAAAACCACCTTTTCCATTTCCATTTTCACTTCGACCTCGTGCTCCGGATTGCTATCGCTCAACACCGGTAGCGACTCATCGAACGGTACAGTCTTTTTCTTACTTTCTTTCCTGACAAAATCCACCATCTGGTTATGCGCAATACGGAATAACCAGGCAGAAAAAGGTATACCCTGCCAACGATAAGAGTCGATTGACTCATAAGCTTTAACGAAGACCTGTTGAGTCATATCCTCCGCCTCTGCCATATTTCCTATCTTCAAAACCACATAGCGATAAATCTTATCGAAGTGGTTTTCATATAGTTGGGCAAAAGCATCCTGGTCTCCCTGCCGTGCCCGTTGAATAAGATTTTGTTCTTCTTGCACTAGATAAATCCCCTACTCGCCTGACTAGATACAAATCTATTAATTTGTCAAACTTTCTCTCGGGTTTTTACCCCGTGCATACAGTATAACGAAGGATGTCAAAAAAAGATAGGGTTTAGAGGGTGACTAACTACTTGCATTTGGTTGAGAGTGCGATCATGCATCTCAACTATTAATCACACAACCCTTTCGACTTCACTTAGGGGAAGCGACCCACTCCCAACCATCGCCCTGTTCTGGCGAGGGGAAACACAAAAGGAATGGCAAATGCCCTTCCTTTTCTAGAACTTCTACTCCTTCGATATACTTCGGGGAAATCAGCCGTACTTCGATGTGTTCATTATGCTAGAATATTGACTAGAGGATAAAGATGCTTTTCACTGTACGTTTTATGCGACGACAGGATATCCCACAGGTAACAGAGATTGACCGCGAAGCCTTTCCGAATGAATGGCCGCCGACTAATTTTGCACGGGAACTGGTGAATAAGTTGGCATATTATGTGGTCGCTTATGAAACTCAGCAAGCCGACCCCAAACCCGCTAATAAACCTGCCTTAGAGGGGGGAACATCAGGGTTTCTCAATAGACTGCAAAATCTGTTCTCGCGGAGGCAAACTCCCCAAGATACATCTTCCGAGAAAGAGCCTCAAATCCTCGGCTATGCCGGTATGTGGATTATGGCAGATGAAGCTCACATTACCAGCATCGCTTCAAACAAGAATCAGCGCCATCAAGGTATCGGTGAAGGCTTACTGATATGCCTCATCGAAATGGCGATGAAGTACCAGGCACGCATCGTTACCCTGGAAGTCCGCGTCTCGAATCAAACTGCTCAGAATCTTTACTATAAGTTCGGCTTTGATAATCTGGGGAATCGTAAAGGGTATTATCTGGATAACAAAGAAGATGCAGTGATAATGTCCACCGAGTATATCGGTTCACCTTCGTTCCGTGAGAAATTTACACAGGTAAAAAAAGCCTTTCTTCAGAAATGGGGAACTTTCAAGAATGAGGTTTCAATAAATTAAGCGGATAGTTAACGCTCTCCAAAAAATGTTCCCATCAGTGTGGGATATTTCGGGGGTAATTCCTTCTGCCCGGTTTTCTGAACCATCCAATCTTCCAGTTCCTGACGGCATTTTTCCAATAGTTCTTTAAATCTGGTAAGATCGATAGCCTTGTAACTATCGGACTTAGCTTTTTGAGCTTCTTTGATCTGCTTGTTATACTCTTCAACCTTGGCGAAGACCTCTATAAGCATCTCTTTCAACGACTCCCCTAAAAAGCCAATTCTATCCTTGTTCATCAGCCAGTTCACATTTTCGAAGCGGCGGGGTTTTACAATCTCCAGAAAATGTAATGCCAAAGCCTGATTCAATTTTACATCATACAGCAAAGCCTGCACTACTTCCGGGTATTTGGCTGCGCCGCCCCGTCTCCTTAATAAGGAAAAAAATATCAGCACGATGCCTACGATTGCAATTATTACCCAGCTTCCAGTTGCCACAAATCCACCTCACGTAATATTTCTGAATTTCTAATAAATCTGATAGAGGTTTTTTGTTTATTTAGTCTCTGAAGCGAGCTTACCACCGGTTCCCCAATTATGCTTGGGAATATCATTAATGATAACGTGAACAGCTTCGGCGGGAACACCGATTTGTCTGAAGGTGGCGGTGATACCTTCTACCAGAATTTTCTTCTGGTCGATAGTGCGCCCGTCCCACAT
>Ga0209777_10004084_pt1 | contig 17496 bp, 4 predicted proteins | sample FrelakmetHBP12HB_FD_187147 | JGI IMG/M metagenome (GOLD analysis project Ga0209777, IMG submission 187147) | Freshwater lake sediment microbial communities from the University of Notre Dame, USA, for methane emissions studies -HBP12 HB (SPAdes)... | ecosystem: Environmental > Aquatic >...
TTATCGGGATGGTTTGTATGGTTGTTGTTCGTCCGGATGCATCAGTGGTTTGGGTGACTCTCCCGAAGATATCGTAAGAGTCGTAGGTCGTATGTCGACCATAGGTGGGCCATGGTGCCGGGAGATAGTATACATCGATGTGACCGTTGGCATCATAGGTAGTGTCGGTGTAGGTTTTCCATTGTGTTTCGTCTCCGTTGCGCTCATGGGAACATATGGGTCGATTGAGGTTATCATATAATGTTTGCGTAATCGTCTGGTCTTGCGGGTTTGGTCCTGCGCTGGTCGTCGTCGTAACCTGAGAGTATCCGCCGCTGAAGTCATCTCGATAGACTGTTTCCTCTACGGTATTACTATTAATTGTATGGGTGAGTTGTCGTCCATATCCGTCATAGGTGTATGTTTGGGCATCTCCGTTATCAACGTCTTGTACGCAGGTGGTTTGACCAATCGGATTGTGTTCGTAGGCTGTGGTGGTTACTGAGTTAAAGGGATCTGTAGTTGTGATTCTTGAGAGAAACCCGGTATTACCGTCATCGTAGTAGTAAGAAGTGATGGAACCAAGGTTTTCAATAACGTAATTGTGTGTTTGATAGAGAAGTCCATTGGTATAATATTGGTTTTGAGTGAGCTCACCGGTCTGTACCACGTGTTGTTGAGTGATCAGTCCATGGTAATAGGGCGGGTTTGTAGGGTTGTTGCCCGCTGGGTGGATAAGAGGAACACTATCATATTGTATATCTGTCGTTTTTACAATCTGATAGGAGAACGGGTTTCCCGTTGTTCCGAAATAAGATGATGTACCTGTATAATATCCAGCGACATCAAAATAACCAGGCGTGTTATCAGGTGACCAAGTGGTGACTTCGCCTTCGTTTATTTGGGACACAAGGCTGCCAAGTCCTTGTTCGTAATAGGGGAGGTTCACCGGAGTTTGCCCGTCATTCCCCGCTTGGTAAAGGATATTTGTGGTCTGTATTTTCACGTGTGTCGGGTTAGTGAACCACACAAAAAATTCTATGTTTCGTTCCCCGAATAATTGGGTTGGGTCATGAAATTCATCGCTTTGTATGGTCCAGTAGGTTCGGAATCCAGCGAAGGTATCGCGCTCTGGATAGTAGTATTCGTGATGTAATCCGTATCCGTCAATTCCTCTGATGGTGACTTGTGAGGCGCCATCTTGCCAGCTGGTGAAACCCATGGGGCAGATGAACTGCCAGTTGTTCCCATGAATATAAATATTAGCATACTGTTGATCAGTCCATCTAGTATAGTCAGGGTTTAAGTGGTCGTAAATTCTTGGTACATCGCTGTAGAATAATTGGTTTTGTTGTTTAAGTATCCCCGGGTCGTTGTCGTTAAAATTGTCGTCTTGGTATGTGGTGATAGATTTTAGTAACCCGGTAAGCGCTGAAAACCCGTTCTGGCTGAATATTTCTCCCCAAGGTTCTCGTCTGAGGGCGTCCCAGGGGGTATTACTATAGTAGGTGTATTCGATACGTTTGTTTGTTCCTAGATGTTTTTCGATGACTTTATTGAAGCAGATGTGGTCTGGGAGATCGTCATATCCCTCGATGCTTGGATGAACAAGATACGTGTATTCTACTCGTGATGTTTGTCCGTCGCCGTTGATCTGGATGGAACTAACGACATGTAGTGGTTGTCTGCCAATATCTGTTTCGATAGGATATCCATCACGGTCATACCTATAACAGGATGCAATTTGAGACCACCAATAGCTAATTGTTTGTTGTGCTCCGGTATACAGGGTGATTGTGGTGAGTTCTTTATTAGTGTTGTAGCTAAAACTAGTGGTGCGTGGTTGGGCGTTTCCTGTTGGTGTGATGGTGATACCTTCGAGGATGACTCGTGTTCGTGCGTTGTCGATGTCTCCTTTTTGTGTAGTGACCTGTCGTGGATGACCTGTTCCCTCCTCGAGGAACGGTCCGGTGGTGATGATTTGATATGGGTCGGTTTGATCGTTTTGGTAGGTGAAATGGATGGTGTAATCTTCCCCTGTAGTGCTGATGCTGGTGGTGATGTCGGTGAGTCGGATGGTGGGGTAGGAGTTAAGGTTGGTAGGGTCGAAGAGTGGTTGGTCAACGCCTTGGCCGTTTCGGAGGTATTGGGCGGTGAAGGTGATGGTGCGGTCATAGGTGTCAGTGATTATCTGTGGTACCGAGAGAAAATGTGTATACGTTGAATCCGGGTGAGAGTAATATGTTATAGTAACGGTGTTGTCGTTCATATCCCGGATGGATGTCGCTACCCAGGATGCTGACCCGGTCTCCTCGGTGACACCTGGGATGATAGGGGCGATATAGTGTGATCCTCCGCCGCAGGGGTACATTGAATGATGGTTAAAGTTAAATGGATCTAATGTATTAAATTGGTCTCGTACATTTTGGATCCAGAAATCTGGAGGAACTGTTTTTCCTTTTCCAATGGATTTCACTACTTTGTTCACATCGTTGAGGATTTTCGTGAATCTTTCTGCTCCGAAGAGCGATGGTGAACCTGAGGAACCTCCTCCGCCTTCTCCACCGCCATCGGTCAGCAGGATGCCGGCTGGTCCGAACCCGGTATTTTCTCTTCCGAGAAGACCGTTGAGGGTGTTGAAATCATAGCGAATCCCACTAGGTAAAACAACAGTCATGCTGGTGGGATAGGAGTTGGGGCTGGTGCCGTCTCCGTCCCAGGTGACCAGGAGGGTGGCACCTGATTCATCAGCGGCGATGAAATGGGCGTCTTGGCCACTGCGGTAATCCGGGTTGTCGGAGACGAACATGATACGTCCACCATCTGGGTCTTCAAAACTGAATCGGTACCAGTAGTAGTCATGGGGTATGCCACCGTCGTTTTGATGGCATTTATAGCGAGTTCCATAAAGTCTGCCCATGGAGAGCTCAAATCCGAGCCCTACAGGGCTGTAATCCTCCAACCATTGGTGGTTTCCATTCCAGGAGAGTGGCTCGGGGACGCCAGCGATGTTATTGTTTCCTACTGGACCATCTGGGTCTGCTTCCCAGATACGACTCGAATACCGGAGATTCAATTGAACATCAACGCCACGTCCAAGAATATTCAGTAATGGTATCGTCTGATGAAATGTCCCAGACGCAGGATCAACACCAGAACCAGTATCGTCAGACCCCCCAGAATTCTGGCTATTCGTCGGCGTACCACTCACGTGAGTAATCAATGGACTCCCAGCAAACGCAGTAGAGACCAGAATGAAAATGATCAGACAACTCACTAGCCTTTCCAAACTCTTTATTTGATACTTCATGTTCCTCACCTAACATTCGTCAATGATAATATATTACCATTTGGTGGACAAACACCAAAGTGTAACAATCACATGGTTCAGACCATCTGATTTTCTTATCATTTTAAAAGAAACGTTTTCTTGAAAAATATATATAGTTTATTTACTGATTTTCGAACAACAAAAGAAAGAATGAGAGATAAAGACCCGGAGTAACCGATAGGTCTTTTCTCGAAGGATGATACTCAAGGCCGGTATGGCGTCCCCCTGACATAGTGGAGGTGTTAAGGTGGAACCTGTACAAGTCCACTCTACAGTCTTCCGTGGTACACAATACGGGGTGTCTCGTGTTATGGTGCTCCGACCCCGTTAGGATTCTGATCAATGATCTTTACTGTGATGGTCTTCGTGACCGCTTCGTTCCCTGCATCATCAACAGCCCGAAAGCGATACTCAAAACAATGTGTCGGACTTTGAGTATAGAGGTTACGTATTTCTGAAGCAGAGATCATTCCGCAGAATAGTTGTTCTTGTTCATCATACTGTAGTGGAAGAGTCGTCCATGGTGTTGTGTCGTGATTCGTCGTACTATCTTTCGTGACCGCTCGGTAATCGACAAGTGCCTTGGGAATCTTTGTGTGATCATCCGTGATTGTCGCATGCAAGAGGACATCTTTTCCTAGGATTGCTGTTGTTACTGGCTTGAATTCAATAGTAGGGCTACACGTATCATGATACTGTATTTGAATCGTGCAGGGATCGGACAAACCACTCTCCGCCCCGTTACTATCTTGTGCTTTGATGCGGATAGAATACGTCGCTTCCTTCATCCATGCATGAGAGGCATATACCTCTGAGTTGGAATGATATGGGCCGTACCATCCACTAATGGTTCCATCACCCCAATCCCAACAATACCAGACAAAGCCCCCCTCAGGGTCAGTGGTAATGGACGTGAATTCATAGTCGGTATTCATATATCCTGTACCTGGTCCATTCGGGGTTTCAGGGGGTGCTGGTGGGAGATTCACATGGAGGACATTAAGTGTCTGGAATGATGTATTTGTATCACCATCGTCGTCAGTGACCGTCAGCGATACGGAATAATCTCCTTGTGCCATGTACCGGTGAGTTGGATTCTGCTCCGTGGAACTGCAACCATCGCCAAAGTCCCATACCCAGGTGACAATTGTTCCATCGGAGTCAGTGGAGGCATCAAAGAAGAACACTGTATCATGGTCAGTTGGTTCGTTCGGAACTAAGTTTATTCTTGCTTGCGGCGGATTGTTTGAAACAACAATTGTTTGTTCAAAGACGGTATATGCACCGTTGTTATCTGTTATATTCAACGATACAAGGTAAGTTCCATCTTCGGTGTATTGATGAGATGGGTTTTTTTCGGTTGATATAGTGTTATCACCGAAGTCCCAATTCCATGCTGTTATGGTTCCATCGCTGTCTGCTGATGCATCAGTAAATAAGATGACCTGCATATCGGTGGGGTGTTCAGGGGTGTATGTAAAGGCTGCGATAGGTGGCACGTTTGATGGTAGGATCCAACCGTTGAGTTGCATTAATGGATAATGATCTTGATTTGTTCCTTCAGGGATTCCGTATGGTGTGTCTCCGATTCCATCGTTATTTATATCTTCGCCCGTGTAATCATCCCAGTAGTTCCCGCCAGAAGGATATCCATTGTCCCATTGATTCGAACCTCCATATTCATATACATTGCACCCATGATTGAGGAAGTTATTATGGTAGATTTTGTTGTTTTGACAATTATCACAATAGATACCGATACCATAGTTCGACGTAGTGAGGGTATTTTCTATAATTAAATTATTACTTGCTCTTTCAATAAAAATTTCGTAACAGACATCGGAAAAGAAATTTTTCGCTATGCTATTTCCCGATGATAGATAGTTAAGAACAATACCAGTTCCCCAATCAATATTAATCAAAGAGTTTTGGTAAATACTGTTATTAAAGCCAAAAACCGAAATTCCTTCATCTTCTATAGTGGAAATTACATTATTTGCAATTACATTCTCATACGAACTCGTGTCAATACGAATTCCGGTTGGACATTCGGAAATTGAATTATTAAAAATTGAGTCAGCAATGCCTGTGCGCAGTTGAATCCCAATGTAACTATTCGTAATTATATTATTCGAAACATTAACGTTTGTTCCAGTAATTTGAATGCCTGTAAATGAATCTTGTTGAAAACAATAGAGACGTTGATTATTAAATCCACTTAAAGTTACGTCGTCACTTTGGATGTAAATATTCGGCTCCGGTCCCCTATTAAAAATAATTGTCATCTCCTTGTTTTCTCCGATTACGGTTATCGGTTTAATGATAGTCAGACACTCGTCGTATATCCCGCTGTGTACAAACACAGTATCATGGGGACCGACAACTGATATCGCATCGGTAATTGTTGTAAAATCAGCGGTCCCATCCTGTTTTACATACACGGTATGATGAATAGTGCGGACCGTATGCCCGTAATTGAACCGATTATCTTCAACCATGACTTCTCCTGGGACTGGATCAGCGGTTACCGCGAATGAGTACCAGTGGAGGAACCGCTGCGGGGTCCAGTCGAACGAAACGGTTATCTGCTGATTGGGCGACAACAAAGGAATGGTAAGAGAAGCTACGACGGCCTCATCGACGAAAAGATGAACCTGAATGTCAGTTACAGCATCAACCCCTAGGTTTGTGAACACTGCAGTTATAACATTATTTTCGTCTGTGTAGACATATGCTGGGACGGCAACGACGGAGACCGCGATGTCAGACCCAGCGATAACTGTGATATTTGCATTATTATTTTCTGTGTTTTCTTCTCCTTCGCAGGGATCAACCTGGACGCTTACCACGTGTTCGCCAGGTTGAAACGAGCAGTTGAATGAAATGGTTTCTCTGGATCCAGATGGGAGATCAACTATCTCTTGAGATCCTACTGGAATGGTATCGATAGAAAACGAGATATGAACATTTTGTTCATCGGTTTGTCCGTTGTTTGCGATTGTCGCTTGAAGCGGAACTATTTCGTTTGCTGCGACATGCAGATGATTGCCTACTGTGAAGTGGTACACACAGAGGTCATGAGCCGGGGGGTCATCAGGTGATTTGATTGCGAGCTGGGGGTCACCGAAAAGCTCTACTTCATAGTACGCCCACCTCATATGTTCTAAGGCGCCTGCTCCATTGATAAACCCTAAGTTTTCCTCTTTGGAATTCTGATTGGCTGGTCCTAGTTCATGTAAGTACGGTTTGGATGCAGATTCACCAAAAATAGCGTCCCAGAACTGTCGTTGTAAACATAATGCGCATGAAGGCATTCCGAAATTCACATTCCAGATACCTGCAAAGGCACCATGGGGTGTTCTGACTGTGAAATGCTCAGCGATGCTATCATTGTTCTCAAATGCGCCGGCCTCACACCCTTGGGAATAGATAAAGCAATACTTGGTATTCGTCAGATTATCAACCATAAAGTTGTACAATTTCATATTATACGTTATTCCTGAGTGGCCCAGATGATTGATGATATGGACTCCGTTGTTGATCCGTGAGATAAGATCTTCTGGTTGCCACCCTAGGCAATACTGATTACCAATATAATCATCATCGTAAAGCGTCGAAATATTATACGTATCAGAGGGGATACCAACAGTGGAAAATCCGGAATCATACGATCCATCGATGAGCTCATTCATTGCTGTGCCATCACCCCACTCATATTCAGAAGCCATGGTAACATTACGTAGGTATGGGTCGTTCGTTTCTTCATACCCTCGGGTTTTTAAGATGAAATTACCGACTTCTTCTGGCGTGTTGACACACGCACGGCCTACATAGACTTCTGATAGCAGGTCGACGTCGCTGCCTCCAGCTCCATCGGTAGAGTTTCCCCAATAGCGGTCTTCATTGGAGTTAAACGTCCCGTCAAGACAGCTGAAATACACATCTGAAGGACCAAAGTATTCTCCTGAAGGGTGGAAGTTTAGAAACTCATCATAATAACCGAGATAGAGTACACGGGCAGGAACGACGGCAGGCGCATCGCCACCGAGAAGCACATATTCAACCCCCCAGGTCGCATACGCGAAGCGAATAAAATTACGTATCTGAGCAGCTGTGTCATTGAACATCGGGTTGTCCTGGCCATATAACGTACCATCTCCCCATGTGCCATCGACCCAGTATGCTGGGGTGCTTGTTATCTCTTCGACGGTCATGGCACAGGTGCGGGTCCCATGTGCGTTCTTGTAGTCAATAAACGGTTGAAACGCGGTACGGAGTGCCTCTGTTGTAATAATAACGTAATCGAACTGCTCTGAAGGAAGATCACAAAGGGTTGATTGGTGAGGCGTGTCTGTGTACGTCTCTATGGCTCCAAATGTGTCCGCAGAGGATTGTTCAGTTAGAAGTGTATCTTTTTCTACTCCTCTGAAAAAAGGATTCACCATGCTTGTATGGCTAAGGGTGATCGTCATTCTCAATTCCTTTGTGTACCATACTTCACCGGTTTGCGCGAGGTAACGGACTGGATAGAGATTTACAATAACGTATGTGTATCCTCGTTGGGTGTAGGTTCCAATGAGTGTGTACGGCTCCGCTGGATAGAGCGTTGCAGTACCTGACGGTTCATTTGTTGTTGGCTTGTCTTGTGTGGAAGTTAACCCTGTTTCGATTGAAGGTTCCTCTCCTTCTTTTATTCTGAATCCTGCTCCGATTCTGACGTCATTTATCCTTTCGACAGTGATAGATGCTACGGTTGTATGTTGGGGGAGCAGTACTTTAATGGTTTGAAACGGTAGCATTGGTTTGCCTGGGGTAGTGATCGTTGACAATCCGTCCTTGGTGATGTGTTGGTACCCGCCGTCTGTGGTGATTATCGGCTGAGTGAATTGATAGGTGGTACATAGCGTGTTTTCAACGTCTTTTTGGTTATTCTCAGGATATGCTGTTGGAGAGTTCTCTGGAAGTATGCTGTTGAGGGTGTTTTCATGATGAGTGTTGGTATTCACTACAGAGGAGGCATAGGCTTGGCTAAATCCTGAAATAAATAACAGGGCGCAGAATACGAGTGCACTTGATTGTGGAATTAATGTTTTTTTCATTCTCTGTTCACCTCAAATTCATTGTTTTTTTTAATAGTGAAAAAGGGTTTTTTTGAAAAGTATAAATAGTTTATTTACTGATTTTCGAACAAAAAAATGATTCGTTCATTGTTTTATTAAAATGAAGGGAAAAAAGAAAAAGAGAGAGGTAAAGTTTCTTTAATTGTAGTATTGATCCTCATGGTTTGAGGAGTTCTGGTGGTAGAATTCCTGGATATAAGTTATTAAAGTGGGTACAAAATTGTCCAAAATCACTATACATACTATGAATCTCTCCAGGAGGCGTAAATGAGAGAAGATCTATAAATATGCTCTTTGCATTTTCCTGTGTAGGATTATCAATAAAGAATAACAAGTCCATCCCTGTACCGATAAAACCCGCGTATATACCACCTAAAATTCGCTCAGCGGCAAGAATCATTTGATTTACTTCTTGTTGGTGCATTTGCTCAGGTGTATATGGGCCATATACTTCACCAATTGATGCTAACGACTCCTCACTCCATATTTCTTTCATTGCTTCTTCAATTCGTTCATTAATATAACCTATCGTATGAGTACAGGTATCACTAATTTCTCCAGCAGTTATTTCTCTCACAGATTGTTCCATAAGCCAAGAATTTTCACTTAGAACCTGATTATTAAGTTCTCTTAGCCATGCTGCATGTTCCGGTGATTCATATATATTTATGATTTCTTCATAAATCCCGTGGCCTAATTCATGATCACATCTACCTAAATAAGTCTGCCACCAATGCATATTCATAAGTCCAGTCGGATCACGACCCGCTAAAGGATTCCCTTGGCAATACGAATAGGGGTTACTTCCCTCGTTCATGGGATCCATACTGAGAAACACGCCATGTTTCTCGTCGTAGTCACGGGCATATGCATACGTCAGGCCAGTGTTTTCACGAAGGTATCCATCGAACCCGATCTGTCCGACTAGTGGGGCATGTCCGATAAGTTCCCCGAAGGGGGTATACGTCCCCTGCCAGACTGAGCCTTGTGATGCCGCAGGCACGATACACCGGAGATTCCCATGAGGGTCAGTTACTAGATAGCTGAGTGCTCCGTTGTTTTCTTTAGTGGCAAGACGCTGGCCAAACCCATGATAGTTATTCCTGAGAAGAGTACCGCTCTGGTCATACTCCGCAAGAACATCATTTCCTAGATACAATGAATATGTTGTTCCACTCGCAGTGGTTCGTCGCACCCGCATCCCACCCATATACCCATAGTTTTCTACGACGTTGTTGTGAGTACAACTCGTCATCTGACCTAAGCAATCCCGGGTGATACTATCACCGTTGTAATTGGTGACGCTCCCTGATGAATCAAACTCTTGGGTAAATACGGTATTCGGCCCAGAGACGCTTGCTAAATGATTGGTTCCAGGGTCCAAAGTATACACGTAGTAACGTTCTAATGGAGTGTTATGAGCACCAGCATTTTGCACCCATTCAGATGTTCGAGTACCATCTTTATTTAATGTATAATCAATCATCGAATAATAAGTCCCATCACTAATGTGTACGAATCTAAAAGACTCGGTGGTAGGATCGTATCGGACATGATTCAGACAAACCGAAATAAGTCTGCCTATTAGGTCGTACCTATAGCTTTGTTGTAAGACCCCTGCCTGATCTGTCACATCGGAAATTCTTCCTGAGGCGTCATAGGAGTATCGTTCTTGCAGAAGCGTGGTAAACTTGGAGAGAGGCTGGTTTTGTTGTGAATCTTGAGCTGAGCCCCCTGCAGGGTTTTTTATAGTGCTTCCAGGGCTTTTCACCGTCGTGTCAGGGTTTTTTACAGTCGTGAAAGGATCTTTGGCGATGGTCTGTAGGTCTGTTCCAGTGATATCAGAATCACTGATTAGGTCTCCAAGAGGGAGAAGTGGTTCTTGTGAAGCTTCCACTGGCGTATCAATTATAACACCATGGAGGGGGTCAGGAAAAGTGATGACGGAAGAACCTTTATTGTGATGAACGTCATTGGTTGATCTGTCTTGAGATCGGCTATTCGCATCAATATTACTTCCTGAACCAATGAGATTGTCTATAGGAGAGACGGTGCTTCCTCCTGAGGGATTTCCGATTCCTAGTTGGACGCCTTGTGTGAGTGCCTTTTGTGTCACGGTGAACTGGGTGAGAAAATCATCTTGATTGTTGTACGCATAGGTTGTATAGGCGTTGGTGTCGCCAAATGTTAAGGTCGCGATTCGTCGGAAGTTATCGTATTGTGCACCAGCGAGCGGCTGATCATTCAGTGTTATTGAGGTGAGTTGTGACGCTTGGTAGATGTACCGTACCATGTCGCCTTCCGGGTATTGTAATGATGTCATTCGTCCGAGCCAATCATAGGTGAAATGGATTGTTTTTGCTGGTATGTCTCCTAGTCTAAATGTTTCAGTGGCAACCTGTCCACTTTCATCGTAGGAGTAATCGACGCTGTACGTCGTTCCTTGTCGTGATAAATCATAATACGTCGATTCAATAAGACGACCATAGGTTCTTTCAGCGTCATTTGCAGTAAAACCATATCGATGTTCTTCAATCGTCCTCCATGGACCATTCGGTGGTATTGAGAATTCTTTCTTGAGAAGACGACCAGCACCATCATACGTGAATTGAAAATATCCCCGGGCTGTTCTGATTTCTAAAGGTTGCCCAGAAAGAGTAAATTTCATTATCAGTGTATCAGCTGTACCTGTTGGAACGTTTGGATATTGATATCTTATTCCATGGTCGATCGGAAAATTCGCAGTCTCATCTGGAGTATCTATTGCGACCAACCGACTTACAGCATCATAGTAATAATAGGTGATGAGTCCTTCTGGTGAGATCTGTTTCCAGAGTCGTCCTCCTTCATCGTAGTAATAGAAAGTATTTGCACATACTGGGCCCATTGGATTATTTTGAATACGTTCAGCGGTCCAAATAACATGACCTTGAGCATCATAAGAAATAGATTTACATGCTCCTCCGGAATCTGAGATTCCTGTGTATGTTCGTATTCCCAGGTTTGACATCCAGTCATACCCGGGTTCTCCTGGTTGGATCGCATGTGTCTCGGTGGTTATGACTAGTCCATTAGGATCGGTCGTCTGTGTGGCCCTCCCAAGGACGTCATAGGAATTATAAGTAATCTTCCGACCTGGAATGTTTTGGTTTATTGGTGTCGGAAGGGTTTCGGAAGTGACACGACCAGCACTATCATAGGTTGTTGTTGTCATTGTTTTCCAGTCTGAGTCGTAACTTGTTTTTTCATAGCATGAAGTCGGTCGATTCAACCCATCGTAATACGTCAGAGTGGTAATACTAGCGTCAGTTCCATCGTACGTATTAGTTGTCGAAGAGATAGGATAAGAGTCATGATAGCTCGTTTCTTGGACGAGGTGGTCGTTAACTGTATGGCTGAGCAGGCGGCCGTAGTCGTCGTAGGTAAACGTTTCTGTGTTTCCGTTTCCGTTATTCGCATCTTGAATACTGGTAACTTGACCAAGAGCATTTGAAGTATACGTTGTTTGATGTGGGGCATAGAAATCAGGTTGATTCGCGATTGAGATGTATTCCACTTGATTCCTGAGTCTTCCAAGATTGTTTCCCTGGACGTTCGTCTCGTAATCGAAATAGCAATAATCAAAAAGATCCTCTGCAGATAGTGTTCCCTTTTGGACCCATTTGCATATACCGAAGGGCTGTCCGTTTGAATAATATTGATAATCAGTACGTCCGATGACGTCATCCTCGGGATTACCACTCCCGTTCTTTAGTACGTCTTGTACAACCCGACCGAAATAATGATGCGAGGAATCGATATCTTGACGCCAAATCGATGATGTGAGATAAACGTAGCGGTTATCGAGAGAGTTATCATAAGAAAGATTCTCAGTACTAGTAATAATAGGATTATAATCTGCTACCTGACTAGAATAAACTTCAATTTCATGTGCTCCAGGGGCCTCATCTTTTTGAATCTTCTCGACAAGATTCCATATTCCTTGCGCCGTATAATCTAAATCACTAGGACGACTACTAGGATCAAAAGGTCGATAAGAAAAACTAGTAATTTCTAGATTATGTGCAGATATATCAAGGAGTTCTGCATCAAGTTGCTCGCCATCATCATACGGACGTTCGATGTCGCTTCCGCTCAACTCGTACGAGATGTGGAAACCATAGAAATGCTCGAAATAAGTCATTTCCCCCCAGTTATAGTTTGCAATGACGCTCTGTGCAGTCATTGTTGTTTGGCCGTCTTGCCAGACTGTGGTCGCAGCAGGATAGAAGAACTCCCATATGTTTCCGTAATAAACGGCGAGAGGACCACCAGGGGTGTTTATAGGAACGCCACTAGAATAAGCCAGATGTAAAAACTGTGGAAGTACAGAGCAGTAAAATGTTCGTTCCTGTCGTTTCATCACTCTAAACTCATCGTCGTTATAATAAGGGTCATAATAAATTGTCATACTCTTTTTCAAACCTGCCAGAGCTGGTTTATTCGTTGTAATTTCCCTATAATAACAATACCGTCCATGTCCATCTGGATCCTGATAGTACACACGAACTGGGGTGTCGCTGTAATATTCGTATTCTACTCTTTTATGCGTCGACGGTTGATAAGCAATGGTTTTTGAAAAACACATATATTGCGGTGTCCGTGGTTGGTCTTCCTCATCGATGTTTGGATACACCAGATAATGATATTGTGTCACCAGAGGTGAATCCCCAGTGCCGATGGAGAGAGAATCAACAACACGAATCTCCTGAGTGCCATTTGCGAGAGGAGGGTTAATATAAGGGTTAGCTGAATTATCACCACCATGTGTTTCGGGGTTAGGAATGCAACAGGAGGCGATGGAAGTTGACATGTAATGGATATCTTGTCTCGCCCCAAAGGGAAGAGTAATACTGGTAAGCTCGTAAACCCCGTTATACCCAAATGAGACTGTCCTAACACCAGAATTTTGTGGGGTGATGACAATTGAATCAAGGATGACGCGAATACGATTTTCAGAGTCACTTCCCTGATTTGTAGTAATAACCCGTTTTAATGTATGATCTAAAGTATCATCAAATGGTCCACCACGGCCATTATCTCCTATAATCGTATATGGATTATCGCCGTAATTGAATGTAATAGAATATGATGAACCGGTGGCACTCGCATAGGTCTGAATTCCGGTAAGTCGGTAGCTTGGATAGCCACCAATCATTTCTCCGTCTGAAGAGGGTTCAGAATTGAAGGTAATGACATGATTATACGTATCAACAATACGCGTAGGAATGTCAACGAACCAGCCAGCATGTTGTGGATGGGGGTGATAACTGATGTCGATATGATTCCCAGCCAGATCCTTTATCGAGGTACACCCCCATTGCCCTGACCATTGAACCTCATTCGATGGGGTGGACTTGGTCTCAAAAAGACCGGAACCTGTCTGAAACTCATACTGAATCCCATCTTGGTAGACAACTCTAAGAGACGTGGGGCAGTTATTATCAGAATCCCCCCACTCAACAAGAAGAGTGACCCCTGATGGATCCAATCCGATAAACTGATCATCTCTTCCTGTATCCGCGTAATTTGGATTATCGGAGACAAACGTAATTTTCCCGCCATTGGGGTCCTCAAAATAGAACCGATACCAATACCAGTTACCATTAATAGTGTTATGATGTTTCTCACCACGAATCCTCCCGAAGCTTAAATCAAAACCAAGCCCGAAAGGACTGAAATCATTCAGCCAAGTCTTGTCTCCATTGAACTTGAGTGGATCTGAGATACCGATTACGTTTGTATTATCATTAATTTGATTATAGCTACTATATGGATCAGCTTGCCAGATTTCACTATCATACCGAAGAGTCACATCAACATCCAACCCACATCGCCCAGGGATATGCAACAGAGGAAACTGCTGGGTAAATCGACCAGATGCAGGGTCAACACCAGAACCAGTGTCATCCGACACACCTGAATTTGGACTATTCGTCGGCGTACCACTCACATGAGTAATCAACGGACTCCCACCAAAAGCAGTCGAAACCAGAATGAAAATAATCAGACAACTCACTAGCCTTTCCATACTCTTTATTTGATACTTCATGTTCCTCACCTAACATTCGTCAATGATAATATATTACCCTTCGGTGGACAAACACCAAAGTGTAACAATCACATGGTTCACACCATCTGATTTTTATATCATTTCAAAAGAAACGTTTTCTTGAAAAGTATATATAGTTTATTTACTGATTTTCGAACAAAAAAAGAAAAGAAAAAAAGAACAAGTATTGCTTGTTTTCCTTAGAGTAATTTCCAGACTTTAATTTCACTACTCGTGGTGTTCACCGAGTCATAGTACGCAGTGACTTTTATCGTATGTCTGAACAAGGAAACCGTGTTCCACGACCAGATAAACGGGGCTTCGGCATCAGTGAACTTCAATACATTGTCCTTGTAAAACTCAACCTTCTGGATAGCACCGACGTCACCGTTGACGTGTGCTTCGACGTCGATTCTCCCGATGATCATCGTCCAGGGAAACGCTCCTTTATCTGTCCCAAAAAGGTACAAATGTTTTTCTTGAGGGGAAGCGATGACGACACCAGGACGAGCATATTCCTCGCCATACGCCTGGAAGTCTATCCCATGGCCCGCTGGGCCAGAGTACCGGTCTGATGAAAATATGTTCACGGTCGGGTCCCAGTGTTCATGAACACCAAGGCTTTTTGTGAGGTACACCCCGTCGTTCTCAGGGTCGTACACGTTCGCTGGTGGCACCGCAGCCTGATGTAAGTAGTTCTGTGACTCTTCACAGGGGTTCGTCCCCTCAGTGTAGAGAAAGTCATACATCACGGAGTCCATGGCGACTGGGTCTTGGGAGAAGAACAGGCTGTTCGTCCAGTCGTTGTTGAACGGATACATCAGGAACTTCGCGATGGTCTTATGGTCGACCTTGGTCGCGAACGTTCCGTCGCCGATGTACAAGAGCATCTTGCCTCCGAGGTCCTTATCTGCTAACAGAGCGGTCTGAGGTGCCGGGACGCCCATTGTAAAAGAGTCTACATGTGTCTGATGCAGGCCGTCACTGACCGGTTCCATGAAGCAACCGAAGAGGTTCTTCCCGGAGAGCGTGATGCCATTATTCACAGGATGTTTTTTCAGCAAAGGCATATCAAAGAGATACGTGGCTTCGGAGATGCTCGTCGGGAGAGTCAGTTTCAGCCCGGAGTCGTTGTAGACGTACACGTACTCTTGGCTGGGGATGATTATCTCCCGACCCATCGCTCCTCCTGAGTTATCCACGAAGTGAACAAGGGAAAATTCAGGAACGAGCGGCGACGCAGGATAGTCATGGTAATAGACACGATAGTAGAACCAGTCAGGCATATCACGAGACGCATCAAGGACAGTGATGTCTTCCTGTGTGACGCCAGCGGTGTTCACCAGCTGGCGAAGAAGAGCTTTTACGACGTACGGGCTGGCATCCCGATCAGTACTTTCATACGTGTATGGGTTCTGGGTGTGGTACATCACGTTGTTCAGATTGATTTTAATCGCGATTTTCTCGCCAGGCTGGTAACCGATGTCACCGTTGCCGTGACGTTGGTTGAAATCATGGAACAATGCATCCCAGGCTGCGGAGATGTTCGTTTCTCCAGTGACTTCGCAGACTCCTTGGCGAAACATCGCATCGAGAATCGTCTGATTGTTGTTTTGTTCTTCCCACCAGTATCCAGTCAGGTTTTGTGCTGTGGCGGCCGGGTTCCACTCCCAGACCACCCGACCTGGGTTTATCCCTGTCCCATTTCCCATGGGTTGCTTTGGGATAGGGTCCCATGTGGTGATAGCGGGTTGGTTTCCCTGGAAGAACCCTGTGGCAAACACGGCCCCGGTGATAGTAAAGAGAACAACAAAACCAGCAGCGATTGTTGGCATTGTTTTTGCCCATTTTGTTTTGACTTTTCGCATCCAAATGACAAGCCCGGTAAAGAGAATCCCCCAGAATGCGATATATCCAAGCGAGATGGACATGGCGATCTGTTGACAGGGATATTGGGCTCGTTGGGGTTTCGGGACGACTCGGATGAGAAACCAAGCGATAGCGATAATTCCAGCGAGATGGAACCAGATGCCCTTCCAGCCTGTCATTTTCTCCCAAAATTTTGATTTCTTATGATGAATGTGATTCTTCATGAAAGTATCCCCTTATGAAAAGAGTAGCTCGCGTGCTATAAAAAGGTTTGCACCTTAGTGATATATGCCTGGGAAACAAGCGTTTGTTTGTATTACAATACCGTAATTAACAATAGTTAATTTTATATGGTGAGTTCACCATTCATTCTCAAAAAAAAGAGGTGAGTCTATGAAACCAATCATCAAAATAAGTATCCTAGCTGCTCTGTTGTGCATCGGATTCATTCCGAACTCGACAGGAGCAAGTTTTGAGCCAGCGAAAACCGCGTTATACCTTGGGGATGATAATCCTGGTAACTACAGTCTACTGCAGTACGCGGTAGCCCACGGTGCGAATCAACAAAAAAATAGTATTTCTCAAGGGATTCACTTTGATACCAAACCTGAGCACACACAAGGCCAGTCTTTTGATTCGATAGTACTACACCGACTCATGATTGAAGGTCGAGCCTATCATGTCCCATTCCATCTCATCAACCAACTCTTTTCGCAACCAAATAGTGCCGAACAAAGGTAACGAAAAAGAAACCTCTGGCGGTTCTAGAATCGCCGCCATCTCATTTTTTTCATCCATTTGAACCGCGTCGTCCCGACCAGGAGTCGGTCTGTTTTGAACACCCAGACGACGATGCTAATGGTCACCGCTGCAAAGACAGCGACGTACACAATACCTCCAAGAACAAAGGTGTAATCATGGAAGAGCAATGCACGTGATGCCATCATCGGATGGGAGAATGGAATAGCAAACGTCAGCACCTTCAGGCCAAGCGGCAATGTATCAAAATCCGTAAAAATAGTTATGAACATCGGGATCATTGCCAGCATCGTGATCGGGAACGTCAAAGTCTGTGCGCTCTTGTAGTTCTTCGCAAACGTTCCAAG
>Ga0209777_10004085_pt1 | contig 17495 bp, 18 predicted proteins | sample FrelakmetHBP12HB_FD_187147 | JGI IMG/M metagenome (GOLD analysis project Ga0209777, IMG submission 187147) | Freshwater lake sediment microbial communities from the University of Notre Dame, USA, for methane emissions studies -HBP12 HB (SPAdes)... | ecosystem: Environmental > Aquatic >...
TACTTGTCAGCCTCAACAATTCTCCTAGCAACAGCCATTATTAGGGAAAACGCGCAATCCGCGGTCGTTTCTGTGAGTATTCCGGGTGTATTTGTAACGTAGATCCCTCTTTTCGTTGCCTCATCTATATCTATATTATTAAATCCTACGGCGTAATTACTTATAACTTTCAATTTATTGCTTGCTTCGAAAACTTCTCTATCTATATTATCTGTTATAAGGCATAACAAACCGTCAATATCTTTTACTTTTTCTAATAAAAGTTTACGTGGAATGGGATCATCTTCACCTTCGAAGACTTCTATATAAGCATATTCCTTTAATATATTGATGGCTTCTTCAAAAAGTTGTCTAGTCACATAAATCTTCGGTTTATCCATTTCATTTATTGAAATATTCCCCTTCCTTTTTAACAGTTACTATTATAAGGTACTTATTTTTTCCATTCAAAGTTACTAAAAATCACTCGATTACGCTGAAAATTTAGTTCAAATTAATCGATTTCATTTTCTAACTATAAAAGCCATTTGTATTTATACCCTTATTTTAAATTCAAGAAGAAAAAACATAATTAGATCATAAATATGATGCCTCAAAACAAGCTTAGGAAGCTATTAAGGGAGGGAAAACCTACAATTGGGACTCATTACTCATCCACCTGGGCGAATGAGGTGGAAATAATTGGTAACTCACAGCAATTCGATTATGCTGAGTTTACTGGCCAATATGGTCCATATTCTCTTCAGGACTTAGAGCATTTGGCACGCGCATGCGAAATAACAGGATTGGATGCGATGATAAAGATAGACCAAGAGCCAAGGAGCTTCATAACATCACGAGCCATTCAAGCTGGTTTTTCGGCAATGCTTTTCGCTGACTGCAGAACAGCTGAAGATGTCAAGCAATGTGTGCAATCAGTAAAACTCATTCCACAGGGGGGAGTCAACGGAGTCCAATATGGACGAGTAATGGGGTATGGATACGTAAGAGGTGAGTCGGTTACCCTCGCTGATTATGTCAAGTATATCGACGAGATCGTGATCGCCATAATGATAGAAACTAAGACTTTAGCAGATGACATCGAGGAGGCACTTTCTATCCCGGGGATCGATATGGTCCAGTTTGGGCCCAGCGACTTCTCTGTATCTATTGGGCATCCAGATGAAGGCTACAAGAATATTCAGATCACCGAGGCGATGGAGCGATGTTACTCTACAGCCAAGCGGAGAGGGATCCGTGTCAGGGCTGAATGCAGCGTCGATGAGATGCAGAAATGGATTGACTTAGGCTGTAAAGATTTCTGTATCGGAAGCGACACTAATACAATCTCAACATGGGCAAAAAACACTGGAAAGGCTATTAAAGAAGTTATGATCAAGGCTAAACTCCTATAATCCAATTATATAATTACTTTAAATGTGACATTTCGTTTGCTTGGCTTTTTAGAACGTCTCTTGTCTCGCGCGCGCGCGATCCGGTTTGAAAAGTTAATCATAAAAACTATTCAGCATTCGTGCGCGCACACCTGAATCGCACTTGCTCTAAAAGGTCTTCACAATGAAACCCCATAAGCGCTTGAACTCGTATACGCAACTATTTAAAAAAAAGAATTAACAGGGTCCGCGGGTTATTTTACTCTGTTCGGGCAGAACATCAAAGACCTTCGCGTCGATGTCACTCACAGCGGGGTTCTTCATCAAGTCCGCAACAATCTTCCCGCCAAGATAATCCCTAACCGATTCCTCATCCTTGAAGAGGTAAATACCACCTGCTATTTTGTTATCCGGGTCGTGAAGCCACACCTTCCACTCGAGCCCCTTCGTATCCGCTATTGGCTTAGCTAGATCCATGAAGGCCTTTGACAGGACGTCGGCGGGTATCTTGTACTTCATGTTTATCTGAAGGATCTTCTTCGGCATACAGACACCCCTATGGCTGGGCGGCTACGCCCTCCTTCCCCTCGGGTATCGCGACTATGTCTGTTCGACCTCCATCGAATAGGTTAGGCAGCTTATCTTCAAACATCGCAGCCAATGGCTTACTGGACTCGTACACTACTACAAAGCTCTCTGAGACGCCGAAGGGATGACCCCACATGAGCATCTTCCACCCAAGCTTCGCGGTCGCCGCTTTGTACTCCTCCATCTTCTTGTTTCTTTGCTCAGGCGGGAGCTTAGAGAGCTCCTTGGACATGTTTCCATACTGGATGTACCCGTACTTCATCTCAACATTTTCTCCTTAGATTTGGGCTCATACCGGAAAGGTTTCGCTAGGCCTTTGGGAGAGTCGCCTTCTTGCACTCTAAGCACGTTTGAATGTCCTCGATTTTGCAGCTGCCAATGTAGTAAGATTCACATCTAATCAACGACACGGGTGCAGGTTTATTAAAATCCGTTTTACTAATCATTTCAGATTCTCCATGTGGTTTTCTTAAGGTGGAAACCCTAGGCAGAGCCAAGTATAAATTGGCAATTAGACTATAAGAAATGCGAGGACACTCGTAATAATATAAAAATAAGGGAATTCTTACAACTTTAACAATTTAGTTAGTATAAATTAACATTTCTCTGCATTTTCATAGCTGAAAAGCGACTAGTTATTATCAATTAAGCAGGTCGGATTCTTTGAGTGTGTTTGTTATAGGAGATAAAGAATAGCTACTGAGCCTACTCTCATAAGTAGTTGTGTTTCATATCTAACTGTGATTGAATGAGCGACACTAAACCACTTCTCGAAGCAAATGACCTCGTACTCAAGAAGAAGATTCTCTCCCTTCGGGAACACTACGACCTAGAGGATCGGGAAGGAATAAAACTCGGAGGAGCCGATGGCAACCTGTTTCAGCTGCCAGCCAAATTTAACGTCCAAGAAGCTGACGGCGCTGAGGTTATGCGTATCGAGGGGAAGGTTTTCTCACTCCGAAGGCAATTCACCATTCATGACCCTGGTGGAACCGAACTGGGGACAATATCGAAGAAGATCATCAAGTTGATCGGAGAAGAGTTCTGGGTGGAGAAAAACGGCGTGGAGTTCATGCGCATTTACGGGAACTTCACGGAGCATGACTACCAGATGGTAATAAACGGAGCCCAGGTGGCCACAGTTCATAGGAAGTGGTTCACCCTACGTGATCAACTTGGAGTCTCCATAACCGGTGATGTCGACCACAGGGTAGTTCTTGGAGCAGTCATTGTGATAGAGCACATCGAAGTCACGGAAAGAGAAAACAGAAATTAAAAATATGATCAGTGTGATAAGCCCTATTCCTTCAGCGATCTCCTGGGCACCCTCTCATAGAAGACTACTTCCGATAAGGGTCTCCTCTCCCTCTTCTCAGGCCACGAATCTGGGACCCCAATCGGGATGAGGCAGTTTATTGAGTACCTTTTCGGCACCTTGAAAAACTTGCGAACCGTGTCTGCGGAAACAGACCCCGTGATCATCACCGACCCGTACCACAGGGCCCGCGCGGCGAGCATTATGTTCTCCGCTGCCAGTGCCCCATCCTGCTCGGCGTAGCCTCTGTATTTGATGGCGGTGTCGATTAGTACAACGATGTGTAGGGGAGCTCCGAGCAGTTTATCGTAGTGGGCCTTCATGCCCTCGTCGGTGTCTGCTTCGTAGCCGTTGTCGAGGAGCCACTTCTTCCTGCTTCTCCAGGCATAATTCCTGAATTCTTTGAGCTTATCCTTCTCCTGGATGACTAGGAACCGCCAGGACTGTTGGTTACCAGCGTTAGGCGCCTGTCGTGCAGCTTCGAGTATCTGCTCAAGGTGCTGGGGGGGTATTGGGTCGGGTTTGTAGTTCCTGACGGATACGCGCTTCTGAACAACCTCGAAGAAGGTCATCTCATGCTTAGGCTCTGATTTCATGGACATCTTGCATCTGTTCAATAATAAAACCGAATTCTACAAAACATTTTCGTGTGTGAGGAGCAAGATTAATTGACAATTCTTTTTCTTAAAAATCATGTAAACCCTGTATGTATTTTATTTCCTGACCACCGGGAGCACGGAGAATAGCCAGGTCCAATCCCTCTTTCTCGAATTTTCGCAGCTTATCCCTGCACTCCTCAATAGAACCACTAATCGCTACGGATGTCTTTATTTCATCTGAATTGCGGCCTATTTTATTACAAGCTTCCCTCAGCTTCTTCAAATTTAACCTATAGTCCTCGATCGTTGTAACTCTCATCATGTTCCATCCATCAGCGTGTCTGGCAACCACACCAATTATCTTCGGTCCGCTCATGCCGCCAACCCATATGGGTATATGCGGTTTTTGAACAGGTCTTGGGAGACAAATTGCGTCCTTGATCGAGTAGTATTTGCCCGTGAACGTTGCTTTGTCCTGCGTCCACATCCTCTTAATTATCTCTAAACCTTCATCCAGCTTCTCTATTCGAATGCTTGGTTTCAAAGGAAAGGAAATGCCATATGCAACGAACTCATACTCAAAGCCCTGTTCCTCCCCGAGTTTAGCTCTGTTGGTTCCGCCGGCTCCAATTCCGAACTCCAGACGCCCATTACTGATTTGGTCAAGCGTGGTCGCCATTTTAGCTAGCAGAGCAGGGTTCCTGTTGTTTATGTTTAGCACAAGCGCCCCCAACCTGATACTCTTCGTCTCAGCCGCCAAGGCGGATAGAACAGTCCAACACTCCAAGAACTGTGAATCGGCTCTCGGAGAGGCATGGAGATGGTCAAGCAACCAGAAAGATTCCAACCCAGCGTTTTCGGCTTCCAATGCTATTTTACGAATTTGTTCGTAATTTACGCCGTCTTGTGGCAGATGTAATCCTAGTTTCAATTCAGTTGACCTGCTAGGACAAAACAGTGAATTCTTTATTTATTTTGCGTAAAAATCAACGTACCCGAAATTCTTAATCTCCATCCGCAGATTATAATTTGTGGAACTCGGTTTGGATCTAAGTAATTGGTTGTTTGAGCCGGGTGACCCCAGCGTGAGGTATTGGGCACTCAGAGACCTCGAGGGTAGGGAATCATGGGACACTGAGGTGTTAGCCACTCAGGATGGAATAATGGAATCTCCGCAGGTGAAGGCGATCCTCACCGCACAGGATCCATGCGGCTGGTGGGTGGGGGAACGAAATATGTACCTACCCAAGTATACCGCGACTACTCACTCCCTACTGATATTAGCCGAGCTGGGGGCGAAGAGAACGCCCGCCATAGAGCGGGGCATCGAACATATGTTTCGGTTTCAACGTGCATCAGGTCACTTCCTCCCTGACCTCCCCACCACAGAGAAGGGCAAAGCGAGCTCAGTGAAGGACGGTTGCTGCTTCGACGGCAACATACTCTACTACTTGATCCACTTCGGATATCTCGACGACCCGCGTACACGGCTTCTAATTGACTTTAATGTCTCCAACCACGACGACCAAAACGCGGGGTGGAAGTGCCGTAGCTACCCCATTAATCCCGCAGCTGTCTTTCCCAAGAACTGCTACATGGGTGCAGCTAAGATGCTCCGCGCACTATCCATGATCCCATTGAAGGAAAGGGGAGGAGAGATACAGGCCATAATAGACCACGAGGTGGAGAACATCCTAGAGAATGGCGTCTACAGATACATCCGTAATTCCGATGGAACATATAAGGACAAAGCGGGCTGGAAGAAATTTGGATTTCCACTCTTCTACCAGTCCGACGCGCTCGAAGTTCTCGATACACTTACCCGACTCGGCGTCCGTGACAACCGGATGCGAGCCGCAATTGACCTCGTGCTGGGTGCGCAACAACCGGATGGGGGGTGGTTGCTCGAGAACACGTTCAACGGGAAGATGTGGGTAAACATCGAGGAGAAGGGGAGACCATCGAAGTGGATAACCCTTCGAGCCCTCAGGACACTAAAGCGAATGGGATACGCTATCAACCCTTAACACAACATATGCGCAAGATGCATCGAAGAAAGCTCGAAATCCCGAGTTCTCAATTCATACATGTATATTATGCAGCTTTGTGAAGACTCTGATTGAGAACTCTAATTCACACGTTTTTAGTAGGAGACCTCGCGAGTGACCACTTCATTGATTTTCACTGGGGAGCCCATTTCTGTGGAGATTTTGAAGAACATTTCCGGGTCGAGACACTCGGCGCAGATCACGCCTTTATCTGCGTTTCCGTTGATGCACATCTTCGCCCCGATTACCGCGGGTAGCGCGACGCTGGTTATGGTTGTTCCAAGCCTGTTGTAGACGGATTGCCTCTCCTCGGTGGTTCTGTAGAATGAGTTGGGGCAGACTACGCTGTATTTTGTGGCTATCCCGGATATGGTTCCCTTTACTTCGACTACGATGAGGGTCAGTCTGTCAAGTGTCTTTCTGATGCTTTCTTCGTCTTCGGCGAGGAAGGAGTTTACTGGGGGGCGTACAAGCTTGAGCAATACATCCCTTGGGGCAACCTTTACTCCATTGACATCTATTGGCTCGGGGTTTCCGAACCCCATCTTGACGAATGCCCCTACGAGTGCGTCTACTGGGTACTTGAAGTCGCAGTATCTGATTCCCTTGCCGATGAAGTGTGGTAGGGTTATTGGCTCCTGGTGCTGATGATAGCTCAACAGCACTGGTCCAACTGGGTCTGGGAATGGGTACTCCTCGGGGCTTGAGAAGATCGGATACTTACTGTAATGTCCTCCTTCGAAGACTGTTGGCTCGATGGAGTAGCCCCATAAGGCCCTGAATGGGGACCAGGTGGGCGTCCACGCCTTTACAACTTCGTTTGACTCCTCTAGGGCTCGTCCGCCATAGCGTATGCGGATCTCCTCTACACGCTCCATCTTGTTGCAGATGTATCTAGAGATCACGTTGGTTGTCCCGGGGGAGACTCCGCATCCTAGTAGCGCTGTTAAGCCGGCTTCCTTGTACTCTTTGTCGTAGGCAAGTGGTCGTTTCTCTATGATTTGGCTTAAGATGTTGTCTCTTGCGCGGATATCCATCAGGTCTGGTTCACCGAATGATGTGTCGATGTAGTGGGCACCGCTTAGTAGGGTTGCCTTCATGATGTTCATGTCGTAGGCGGTGAGGGTTAGGTTGATCACGGCGTCTGCGCCCTTCGATGCCTTTTCGACTTCTTCGGTTTTGGACGCATCCAGTTTTATTGTTGTGACCTTTTCGCTCCCTATCTTCTTGCTGACCCTTTTGGCCAGCTCGAGGTTTATGTCTCCCAACACTATCTCCGATATTTTCTTTTCTCGGGAGAGGATTGAGGCGCATGGCCCTCCCTGTGCGCCCGCTCCGATTAGCAGTATCTTGCTCATGGTAAAACCGGTTAGATTATCGCCGTTATTCTAGATAACATTTGAGAGTTGAAATCGGTGAACGGTGCGGAGATTTCTTATTCGTAGTATCTATGCTTCTATTTCCTTATCCGCTAGCTTAAGCCCTTCGTCCATGGCGTCGACGCCGATGTCAACTTGCTCCTTTGTAACGATCAACGGTGGAGCGATCACGAAGTGGCTTATCCAGGTGTTGCAGATGACCCCGTTTCTACCCATTTCCGCAGCTACTTTGTCCACCATAAGTGGTGTGCCAGTTATTTTGTCGATCCGTGTGTTGAAGGGTTTTTTCGTCTTCCTGTTCTTCACGATCTCGACCGCCCAGAATAGTCCTATCCCCCTCACGTCTCCGATTGAGGGGTGGCGATCCTTGAGCTCGTTGAGCCTCTTACCCATGTGGGCGCCGAGGTTCTTGGTGTTCTCGAAGAGGTTGAGGCGCTTGTATTCGTTTATCGCGGGGACAACTGGGGCCATGGAGAGGGGGTGCGCCTCATATGTGTGGCCGTGGGCGAAGTAGTTCTCCTCGAAGTAGTCAGCGATCTTTTTAGTTGTGGCCGTTACACCGAGGGGTGTGTATGCGCCGGTGCAGCCCTTAGCCGTTGTGAGGATATCCGGCTTCACCCCCCAGTTGTCGACAGCGAACCAAGTGCCAGTCCTTCCCCAGCCCGCCATCACCTCATCGGCGATGAAGAGCACATTGTACTCCTCAGCTATCTGTTTGAGTCGGGGAAGGTACTCCTTTACTGGGACGAGCACTCCGTTTGTGCCAACTACGGGCTCCACAATGATGGCGGCGACATTTCCCTCGTTTCTGAGGATGTAGTCAACGTATTCAGCGCAGGTAACGCCGCAGGCTGGGTACTCCTGGTGGAAGGGGCACCTGTAACAGTAGCAGTCGGGTGCGAATACCGTGCCATCTACCTTGCTGCTGGGCTCGGCGAACCACCTTCGGGGGTCACCTGTGCAGGCGATTGCCGCCGCGGTTGAGCCGTGGTAAGATGTGTAGCGGGAGATGACCTTGTAGGCTCCCCTAGGCTTTTGGTACATTCTGGCGATCTTTAGGGCAGCCTCGTTGGCTTCCGTCCCCGAGGTCGAGTAGAATATCTTCTCGAGCCCTGCGGGCAGAACCTTGACCAGGGCCTCACTCGTCTTTGCCCTGACGTCGGTGGAGTAAGCGGGGTTTATGTAGGGCATCTTCTGAGCCTGCTCGACTATCGCCTTGATGAGCATCGGGTTCTTGTGACCAAGATTGGAGCACATGAGTTGAGACGAGAAGTCGAGGAATCTCTTCCCGGAGGCGTCGGTGAGGTAGACTCCCTCTGCGTCGACTATATGCTGGGGCTTCCATCCCTTCTGGAAACGCCAGGTTCCATAAGTGTACTTGACAACCTGATCCATGACATCATTTGGTTGCTTCGACAAACTGTATCAAAATGGCAATACACTACAAGGTATTAAAAATAGGGTATAGCAACAAAAATACGCCATTAAATGTAAATAATGTATCTCCTTAGCGAGCTACAAACCAATAGATATGGGAAAATTAGACTTTGCTAGGTTGAAGCAGTCCAAAAGAGTCCACAGTGTTTGCATCCTTTTTACGTAGTCCATAGATTCGTCCAGCGTCCGTGTTTCGTCCAATCGTCCATTTTTTGTCCACGATGTGCGTTCTGCATGGCAAGCGTTCGAGTTTCCTGGCCCACCTCTCTAGGGAGGAGATGTAGAGAGTGTTTGATGCCGTGCACACCATTTGAGGTGCTGCTTGGAGCTTTTGGACGACCGGAGCTGCCCAGCGATTGGTTGGACTGGTAGACTTTTCAGGAATTGACCTGAACGCGTGGAAATGTATTGGACACACGTGCGGTATATCGGAGTAGATGTGCTACCATGGACTGCTATGTTGAAGGCATTCAATAGCACGCGCAATTTTTTCAAGCCCTCGAGTCTCATTCGCGTAAACTTCATCCGGTGACATTCAACGGGAGTGATCTTGGCTAGATTAGCGGTGCAACGTTGTCCATGAAGTGTTCTGCGGACTCGGCTTCGGAACCATAGGGGAAGACGATGACAAAGTGGCTAACCCCGAGATCAACGTAACCTCTGACGAACTCAGCGGCCTCCTCAGCAGTTTTTCTCTCCCATTTCTTGATGCCTGAGTATCTCTCGTAGGGTGCCGGCGTCCCAGATTTTATGCTCTTCAGAGCGAGGTGAAGGCCAGCTGATTTTCTTATCGAGGCATAGTCCACGCCGAAGTTGCTGCAATGGGTTTTGAGGGATTCTAGGCGGCTGGCGAAGGTTTTAAGGTCCATGTTCCATGCGAAGTTCGCGATTTGGGCGTGTTTGGCCGTGACCTTGAGCAGGTTGTCGCCAGTACCTCCAACTAGGACCGGCAAGGGGTCTTGGAGGGGTTTCGGCATAGCGACACAATCGTTTACACTATAGTATTTGCCCTGAAAATTGGCTCGGGGCCTGGTCCACATCTGTCTAGCGATAGTGAGAGCCTCGTCTAGTTGCTTTACCCTAGCTCCCGGGCTGGGAAAGGCATATCCATAGGCTTTGTATTCGACCTCTTTCCACCCTGCGCCAACTCCAAAGTATAGGCGGCCTCCGCTTATTTGGTCTAGGGTAGCTGCCATCTTTGCAGCGAGGCAGGGGTTTCTATAATTTTGGCTGGAAACCATGGTGCCCACTCTCAGTTTCTCAGTGTCGGCAGCGATTGCCGTGATCAGTGTCCAAGCTTCGAGGCAGTCGACGTCGACTGCATCTGGTTGTATTAAAAAGTGGTCTGATGCCCAGAAGCTCTCGAAGCCCGTTGCCTCGGCTCTCTTAGCGACATCCCTGAGATATGTGTACTCGTAGCCATACTGTGGCTCAATCTGGACACCGTAGTCAATCTTCATAGTTCTCAAGTATTGTTTGGAGATTTGGAGTAAAAATGATTCCCCCAAACTACGCACGCAATCTTCACAGAAAGGAAATATTATTAGACTTCCTTTCAGCCACACGCTAAACTTTGCTCAAAGAGGAGGACTAGTTCTTCGTGAATTACATCTTTTGGGAGAAAAGGAGTTGGGTTCCGTGAATATCGGGGAATCGACATGCATAAGCGGCTTCACCATAATTAAGCAAGGATTCTCGGGACCCCAGAAAACGGTTGTTTCCTCGAGGGCTAGAAACCCCATAGCCTCGTAGAACTCCCTTGTCCTTCGATAGCCTTCATCGTGATCCGATGGCCCTAGCGTTTTCACTTGGAGGAGAGAGACTCCCATAACACGCAGGTTGGCTTCAACTGCATCAATCAGCGCCCGCCCGACGCCTCTTCTATGCATGTTAGGCTCGACTGCTAGGACATGAATCTCGCTGGTGTCTCGGTTATTGTGCTTGACTGCGATGAAGCCGACCACCTCACTGTCGACAGTCGCGACATAGGCTGGAAGCGTAGCTAGGCTGCTAATATAGGCCTCATTTGCCTTCTGGATTCCGAACCAGTGAGGCAACGCATGTAGAACGCGTTCACACGACGAAATGTCAGTGGGCTCTATTCGCCTGACAAACAAATTACTTTGCATTGCACTCGTTTACTTTGTTTTGGATGCTGTGTACTATTTGAAATCGCATCATTGTTCACATGGAATTATATCTGAAGTAATTTAAAGGACGGTGAAAGGAAGGATATCTAGACAAATTATGAATGTCCCATTCAACATCGACACAATTTCTAAATGCATTTGCTATAAATGCCCCGTACAAACATCGAGCCCCTGCGCAAAAAAGGGAATAGACGCTGGCTTAAAACTCAAAGAGGCACCTGCAGACAGCAAGCTGAGGAAGACAAACCCCCAACCTCATTCAGTGTCTGGAGTTTACTGCTCCTCAGGCGAGACACCCTGCAGCGACTTTGACTTCAGCAAAATATGCACATGCCCAGTATGCGAGATCTTCATCAGCTACAAGTTACAAAGAAACGATCCCGACTTAATTGAAGGGTTCTTCTGTGGAGAAGGCCCTGCCACCTAGAATTACGCACACAGCTTCAATTTGCTATATAACCCACAAATCTAAAAACGAATGAGGCATCCCTCATATCTAAGTCTGTTTTTGGAGGAGTATAGTTGAGGTTTGGTAAAGTAATTTTAAAACAATCCCAAGACCCATCGATATATCAAAAAGTAATCTCCGAACTATACCTCAAAGCGTCTCAACAGATACGATGATTTTTACAACCGATTCGGGGTCTTTCAGTAGTTGTACGAGCGATCTTGGCATATGTATTGTGGCCTTATCAGCGTGAATCATTAGAGTGCGTTCACATATATAGCCACTCATGCGTGCAACCATATCAGTGGGGTGACCCCAGGTGAGGGCCGGGCCGCCATGCCCTGTTGTTGTGAATGCCTTATCACCCACTCGGATGGTGAGAGAGATGATGGACTCTGGCCTCCTCGAGACCTCCTTCATCTCTGAACTGAGATCGACCAAGCCTTTCTCGGCTCCTATTGCAACGATGCAATCGCCTCTCGTTGTTAGGTGTGTCTCCTTTGTGACCTCGACTGTCTTCTCATGGGTTGCCCGTATGTTTGGGTGTCCGCGTGCGGTGAATGATTGCTCTAGGAGCATCGGCGTCTGCATCCGCGTCGAAGGATAAAAAGAGGAAGGTTTGAGGGTCATCAATTTCTCGGATTTATGATTTAGAAGTATCGAATATTGGCTGTTCTAAACTGTAGGATTATATCAAATGGCTCGCCTCTTTATACTCGATGAACTCAACTAAGCGCCGCTACATCTTGGGAGTGATACTCCTGCTGCTAATGGGTGGTGTGGGACTCGTGATTAACCACCTGACACCAACCATCGCCTACGCCGACTCCGACGCCGCGGCGGCAAGCGTCAACAAATCGGTCGTGGCAGCGAACACAGGATTCGCACTCAGACTACTAACAGAACTACAGAGTGAACAGGGAGGGAAGAACATCTTCATCTCCCCACTAAGCGTCTCGATCGCCCTCGCTATGACGTACAACGGGGCGAACTCTTCGACGCGACAGGCCATGAGCAGCACACTTGGGCTGACAGGCCTGAGCGATGCTGACGTCAACTCCGGTTACTCTCAACTGATAAAGAGCCTCACAAACGTTGACAGCAATGTGAGCTTAAACATCGGAGACTCCATTTGGATTAGATCAGGATTCGCCCAAGGCGTTAACCAGAGCTTCACAGACACCTTGTCGAAAAACTATGTAAGCGATGTATATACAAGACCCTTCGACACTACGACGGTAAACGAGATCAATTCATGGGTGAACAGAGAAACAAATGGAAAGATCACCAAGATACTCGACCAGATTGACTCAGACAACGTCATGTTCCTCATAAACGCCATATACTTCAAGGGAGGCTGGGTCAACCAATTTGACGCAACTAAGACCCAACAAGCGGACTTCAATACATCCGACGGTGCATCAGGAGGAAACGTCGTAAAAGTCGACATGATGAGCAACAACGGCCCCTACAGTTACTACGGTGACAGCAAGGTAAACATCGTCAGACTCCCATATGGGAGAGATAAGATCGCGATGTATGTGTTTCTACCAGCTGGAGACAACACTCTCGAATCACTCATGGCCGGCCTCAGCGAAGCCAAACTTGACACCTACTTAAACCAACTCTCCACAACCGAGCTCGATTTACAGCTGCCAAAACTCAAACTTGACTACGGCAAGGTCGATCTTAAGGAAGCGTTGACTAATCTGGGCATGGGCATCGCTTTCGATAAGAACTCCGCCGACTTCAGCAGAATTGCGAATGTTAAGCCCCAACGCCTCTACCTCGCATTCGTCGACCACAAAGCCGTGATTGAGGTCAACGAGAAAGGCACAGAAGCGGCCGCGGTCACCAATGTAGGAATATCTACAACGGCTATGCCGATGAGAACCCAATTCATTGTGAACAGACCATACATGTTCATAATCAGGGATGATCGATCTGGGACGATCCTATTCTCCGGACTAATCACGGACCCTACCCAGCAGATCTCGCCTTAGTGTATGTATAAAATGAGAGAATCTTCAAACGAGCAAACTAATCAGTGACCAAGTGAGAAGCAGAGAAGGTCAGCTGCTATAACTTCGATCGTCTTACAGAGAACACGAACAGGTTCCAACAGAGTTGGGTTGCTTCCCTCAGACTCGCAGCGCTGAGCCAGATAATTAAACTTCACCCACGCATCTCTGCTAATCAATACTACGGAGTCGCTAAGATCATTCAACTCATTGGATTTCTTCCTCAATAAGCATTGAAGACTGATTCCCTCATCATTTTCAACAATACTAATCCTTTTCTCGAAATCCAACATCTCGTCCTTAATTGCCTTAATATTACACAGCAGGCTAGTAACTTTGTCTCCAAGCTCAATCTCAATCTGCTTTGCAGCTTCTCTCAGGGAGCTGGACAACAGTTATGCCCTCTCTTTTCTACACCTATGCTAATTCTTTTAACACTATTCAACGCACAAAGATCAATGAGGAGAAGCAAATGGAGATAACATCCAAGATGGTCGATTTCCCAAGCGCAAAACTAAGAGGTGCAACTGGAGGATTCCTCGCAACCCCAAAAGACGCAGGGAAGCACCCTGGAGTGCTAGTCATCCAGGAGATATGGGGCCTAGTTGAGAACATCAAAGACATTACACAGCGTCTAGCCAAAGAGGACTATGTCGCTCTGGCAGTCGATCTATACGATGGCAAGATAGTGAATTCACTCGAAGATGGTCGAAGCATACGTGAGAAGATCTCGGAAGACATGATGCTGAAGGACATACGAGCAGGCTTCGAGTACCTCAAGAGTCTACAAAATGTTAAGCCAAGTCGAATTGGCAGCGTAGGCTACTGCATGGGTGGAGGCCTATCACTCCGGCTCGCCTGCGAGAACAGTGAACTCGCAGCAGCCGTTGTCTTCTACGGGAGAAACCCCTCACCGATAGACCTCGTCAAGAACATAAACTGCCCCATCTTAGGAAACTACGCTGGAGAGGACAGAGGCATAACCGAAGCTGATGTAAGCCTCCTAAAGGACACACTCAAAAAATATGGAAAAACACACGACATCAAGATCTACCCAGGAGCGCCACACGGCTTCTTCAACGATACTCGTGAGAGCTACAGACCCGAAGCAGCAAAAGATGCATGGCAGAGAGTACTCAACTTCTACAGCAAGTATCTACAGTAGAATTCGTGCACGAGCGCGAAACGATTTTAGCACCCAAAACATCTCATCTATTATTCCCTCACCGACCCGAGGAGGAAGTGTTAACCTTGAACCCTAGAGAAAGAGTGACCGAAGCCCTGAATCACAGAGAAACCGACAGACCACCAATCGACCTAGGTGGAACCGTCTCAGGAATCCACAACAAAGCATATAGCAACCTCATTAAGGTCCTGAAGCTAGATCTCGACGTAAGAGTCGACCCCAGAGATGCCCAGCAACTGGCGAAGCTCGATGAGGTAATTCTCAAGAAGTTTGGTGTGGATTTCCGACATGTAGGCCTTAGACGCGTACCAAGCTTCGGTGAACTCAAGCCAGACGTAACGGGCAGACCCTATTTTATAGACGAGTGGGGCATTACGTGGGTTCGGAACCCTAACTACTATGACATGATCGATCACCCACTCAAAAACGCAACAATCGACGACCTAGAGAAACATACCTTCCCTGACCCAAGGGATCCAAACAGATACACCGACCTCAGGGAAGAGATCAAGCACCTTGACAGCAACACAGACTACGCTATCCAGGCGGACGCGTTCTTCGGAGGAATCTACGAATGCGCATGGTGGCTAAGAGGCTTCGAAGAGTTCACATTGGACATGTATAGAAGACCAGAATTCGCTGAAATATTCCTAGACAAGATCCTTACACTATACCTCGAATTCTACGGTAAGTACCTGGACATTGTCGGGCCTTACATCCAGGTAATCGACTACAACGATGACATAGGGATGCAGACCGGTCCCCTACTATCACCAGCCATGTTCAAAAAATATCTGAAACCCAGATACGGCAAGATCTTCCAACTAATACGCAGCAAAACCAAAGCTAAGATATTCATGCACTCATGCGGTTCAGTCTACCAACTAATACCCGACCTCATCGAAATAGGGCTCGATATACTGAACCCCATTCAACCACTTGCAACCAATATGGACATAGAGGGCCTGAAGAGAAACTTCGGGGAGAAGCTCTGTTTCCACGGAGGAATCGACATCCAACGCCTCCTTCCAAACGGATCTGTGGAGGAAGTTACAGCTGAAGTAAAGAGAGTGACCCACATAGGAGGTTTCGGCGGCGGTCTCATAATAGCTGGCGCACATAACATTCAGGCAGATGTTCCTCCGGAAAATATCCTCGCCATGTTCGAGGCCGCTGGAAGCATCTTACATAAAGAGTGTGACTGATTTGGAGAAACAGGAAATCCTCAAAGAGATCAGCGAAGCAGTCATCAACTTCGACGCCTCAAAGGCACGTAAACTATGCAGAAAAGCCCTCGACATGGGCATCCTCCCATACGAAATCATAATAAACGGCATGGCAAAAGGGATGGAGCAAGTCAGCAAGAAATACGAGAAAGGAGACTACTATCTCTCCGAACTCATCATAGCCGGAGATACCATGAAACAGGCACTAGAAGTAGTAGAGCCATACTTAAAACATGAAGGCGAAAAAAGAAGGGGCACAGTCGTCATAGGCACCGTCCAGGGGGACCTACACGACATCGGGAAACACATATTCGGCAATCTACTACGAGGAGAAGGGTTCAACGTTGTAGACCTCGGCTTCGATGTATCCTCAAAATCGTTCGCTGATGAAGTAGAGAGGTCTAAACCCGAAATTCTCGGAATGTCATCGCTTATCACAACAACGATGACAAGCATGGCTGAGACCATGGCCGAACTTGAAAAACGCGAAATCAGAAAAAATGTAAAAGTCATCATTGGGGGAGCAGCCGTAGATAGGGCATACGCCTCCAAAATAGGGGCAGACGCAGCCGCAAAAGATGCAGTTGAAGGAGTCTCAATCTGCAAAGATTGGGTAGCTAAATAGACAAAAAAAAGAAAAGGCCGTAGCGCGCGCGAAGCTCGAATCATACAAGCGTATGAAAGAAAATATCTGAAGCCTCCTTCATATTCCTCAGAATCGGCTCAACCAGCTCTGGGGAAGTGGAACCGAAACCACAGTCTGGATGAATATAGGCAATGTGATCTACTCCAACGATCTCAGATATGGCACCGAGTCGCTTACTCGCAGCATCAACTTCCTCCAAATAGGTATTGGAGATAAAGCCCACCCCAAGCCTCTTACCCTCCCCTAGGGAGGCTCTCGAGATCGCCTCTATATTCTTGCTCTCCTGAGTCCTGCTGAAGCCAAAGCTGAAAATGTTGACACTCAAGTCTAGTAGCTCATTGTACACCTGTTTAACGGAGCCACAGACATGGATGCTCACTTTGCCATCATCTATTGCTACGTCGGGCAAAGAGGATAATAGCCTCTCCAAGTACTTCGGAGACTCAAACCTAGCTGATATACCTGGCTCATCTATCTGGAGGAGGGCACCGAGTTCGAGGACCCTCCTCGCTATTGGAGTTAGGGCGTCCGCGCAGTCAATGTAGATGGATGGATCTCTAACATTGTTGTAACCGCTTATGCCACCCATCGCTGAAGTCATCCCCAGCGTCACGGGCCCCGTCAAAGTTATCTTAGCCTTGACACCCGGTCTGTTGAGACTCTCCAAATAGGCCTTAACCACATCGTAATCCTTTATCTTAAAAAAATCCCCTTCATCGTCCATCGGCCTTATCCTTCCAGAGATTCGAAGCCCCCTGTTTCCCCGGCTCAGACCGGGAATCTGCTCGAAGTACGTGATCATATCCGCCCTCTGTTCACCATCTGAAACCACATCAATGCCGTACCTAAGCTGAAGGTCAATAATGTCCCTGATCGCCACCTCGAATGGCTTATCGGATCTCGGGAAGCTGCCGATGGTTGTTCTCTCTATCCTCATTTCCACGGATATAATCCACCTTGAAACTTAAAAGGGAGGCATCTCGCACACGACGAGAGTCGGGTAGCCGTAAAGAAAATGCACCCATCACGACCAGGTTTGGTTTAAAAGGAGCATTTCCATAAAAATAATCCAGATACAG
>Ga0209777_10004086_pt1 | contig 17495 bp, 24 predicted proteins | sample FrelakmetHBP12HB_FD_187147 | JGI IMG/M metagenome (GOLD analysis project Ga0209777, IMG submission 187147) | Freshwater lake sediment microbial communities from the University of Notre Dame, USA, for methane emissions studies -HBP12 HB (SPAdes)... | ecosystem: Environmental > Aquatic >...
CTGATGCGGCGGCCACCGCCGTTTGCAATAGAGTAAATAACCCCGATGACATTAACGGCGCCATTGAATTGGGCCAAAAAATCGCCGGGGTGAAGGGCATCGTGATTATTATCGGCAGCAGCATCGGCGTCTGGGGCGACGTCAAGCTCTGCGAGACATCAGTTTAAGCAGCCTTTAGGCGGTAATTTTGATTTCCAAGGTTTTAAGCGCGCTATCCACCCCTTTAAGAGTAGCGACCATTCCCGCCAGCGTATGGTAGATAATCTTCGTGACAAATTCATTACAGGGTACTTCGGCGCCGTTGAGGTTTATTTTCACCTGGCCGGATTTATCGACGACGATTGTTAAAGTCTTAATGGCGCCGGTATCCTTTAGGCTGGCGATAATCCCGCCGGAGACATGATAGACATAGCTTTCAACAAAATAATCTAGTTTTATAGGTACATTATTAACGGTAAGACTGGTTTTTCTGGACACTATTTTGGCTCCTTTACTCACAAGATTTGTGCCGGTATCTATTAGTATTTCTCTAAAGCAAGTATAACACAGGCGAACTTACAGGCTCTATGACTCTTCAACTTAAGATTGGCGAAATATCTTAATAACATTCTAGTTAACCAAGAGAAGATTGTATGTGATATTTCTCACGGGTTTTTTACGGCGATGGGGTTATGATGACAGTCACAGGCCGAATATTCTCCGTATATGATATACTTCAACTAAGAGGTTTGTATTTAATATTACCGGTGAAACTTTTATCACATACTTGAGGTATTTTCGTCCAGTAAACTAATTGGTAAAGAGAACGAACCTTGACAACCAACAATTTTCATTTTATTATTCGTACACCAAATATTATCCAAGAAAATAGAAGGAATTATTGAACCAGGAGGCGGATAATGGCTAAGGAACAGGATGCTACTCTCGAGGGGCTTCAGACTGCTCTTCAGATGGAAATCGACGGTAAAGAGTTTTATTTAAAGTCCAGCAAAGCCAGTAAAAACGCGCTGGGCAAAGACCTGCTGAAGAAACTGGCGGCGGAAGAAGATATCCACCGTAAAGTTTTCCAGAATATCTATAATACCATCAAGAACAAGAAGAGCTGGCCGGACGTTAAGTTCAGCGGCGACGGCGGCAGGAACTTGAGGACAGTTTTCGCGACAGCGCTAGAAGTAATGGATAAGTCGGTCAACGCCATGCCCGAGGAGCTCGACGCGGTAAAAACCGCGATGGCGATGGAGAACAAGACTTACGACTATTATAATAGCCGGGAAACACAGGCCGCTTACGACGCCGAAAAGCAGCTATACGAATCGTTAGCCATGCAGGAAAGTGAGCATTACCGGGTTCTACAGGACTACTATGAATTTCTCAAGGACCCGGCGGGCTGGTTCGTCAAGACGGAGCACACGGCAGTTGACGGCGGTTAACCGCTGTAATATTAATACTTACTGGCAGAGGTGTGAAATATGCTGAAAATCAAGGACCTATCCGTAGCCGTTGAAGGCAAAGAAATCCTCCATGATGTCAATATGACCATCCAGACTGGGGAAACGCATGTTCTCTTCGGGCCTAACGGCGCCGGCAAAAGCACGCTGCTCATGGCGATTATGGGTTTCCCGAAATATAAGGTTACCAGAGGCAGTATCAGCTTTAAGGATAAGGACATCACCGGCCTTAGCGTGGATGAGCGAGCACGACTGGGCATAGGCATGTCTTTTCAGCGGCCGCCGGTAGTCAGGGGTGTAAAAACGCGGGATATGGTGGCGGCCTGTCTCAAGGGGCAGGGCAACGATGAATCTATCGCCAAACTTGCGGAAAGAGCTGATTTACAGGACTTCCTGGAGAGGGATATTAACTACGGCTTCTCGGGTGGTGAAATCAAGCGTTCCGAGCTGATGCAGCTGCTGGCCCAGAAGCCGGAGTTGACCTTGCTGGATGAACCGGAGTCAGGGGTTGACCTGGTGAACATCGCGCTGATTGGTGAAATGATGAACGACCTGCTCGAGAAAAATTGCCCGATACCGGAGCGCCACTGCATGGGCCTCATCATCACTCACACCGGGCATATTCTCGACTATGTCAACGCCCGCACCGGCTATGTCATGTGCGACGGCACTATCGGCTGTGTGGGCGACCCTCATGAAATGCTGGCGACCATCAGGGAGAGAGGTTATAACGAATGCATCAAATGCTACCTCGGGAGGGTGCCGTTACATGAAGAAAATTAAGACCTCCAAGTCCATTAACGAAAAAGCCAAAGCAGCAGCTAATAAAGTAGCTACCTACGGTGAAGATATCAACCTGAGTAAATATGACCGCGACGGCGAAGAGCATCCTTATCAACCCGACCCGTCAAAGCTTGCCCCCGATACGAAAGCCAAAATGCTAAGCGCGGGTATTATGCTGGACGATCCAGGTCAGCGCTCGGGCACTTATCTCCAGATGGACAACTCCCCCATCCACTTCTCCGCCAAGCAGGAAGGCGTTGAGGTGATGGCGGTTAGCCAGGCTTTGGAAAAATACGATTGGCTCCAGGATTACCTCTGGAAGGCGGTATCCGTAGACGCTGATAAATACACTGCTAACGTAGAACTTAATGATAACGACGGTTATTTTATCCGGGCATTACCCGGCCAGAAGACCATCTTTCCAGTACAGGCCTGCCTTTACATGGCGCGGGCGAAGCTCGTGCAGAATGTGCATAATATCATTATCGCCGAGGAAGGTTCGGAGCTGCATATCATCACCGGCTGCGCCACCGCTTCCAGGGATGAACCGGGACTGCATATCGGCGTCTCCGAGTTTTATGTCAAGAAAGGCGCCAAGGTCACCTTTACGATGATACACAGCTGGAACCCTGAAATCGCGGTGCGTCCCCGCACTACCACTATCGTGGAAGAAGGCGGACTGTTCTTAAGCAACTACCTGCTGATGAAGCCGGTCAATTCTATCCAGATGTACCCCACTGCCAGGTGTTTAGGCGAAAATTCCACCGTCAGGTATAACAGCATCCTGGTAGCAGTGCCCGGCAGTAATATCGATGTCGGTTCAAGGGTATTTCTCAACGCGAAAAATGCCCGGACCGAGATTGTTTCCCGGGCGATTACCACCGGCGGCAACATCACCGCGCGCGGCTATATCGAAGGAAACGCTATCGATGTCAAGGGGCACCTGGAGTGCCGCGGCCTGATTCTGGGTGAAAAAGGCACCATTTACGCTATCCCTGAACTCAAGGGCAACTTGGCCGGCATCGACCTTTCTCACGAGGCGGCGGTGGGTAAAATCGCCGAGGAAGAAGTGGAATACCTGATGGCGAGAGGTTTGACCAGGCAGGAAGCCACCGCAGCCATCGTCCGGGGATTCCTGCGAGTGGATATCGAGGGATTGCCGCCAATGCTTAGCGCCGAACTTAAGCGGGCGGTGGAAGCCAGCGAGAAAGAAGTTATGTAGCGGGAGGCGGGAAAATGAATCTGAATGCGCTCCATAAAATCGGTTACGGCATGTATATCGTGGGCTCACACAAGGGCGAGAAACTCAACGGGCAAATCGCCAATACCGTGTTCCAGATAACATCGGAACCGCCGACGGTGGCCGTCAGCATTAACAAAAACAATCTCACCAACGAATATATAAAAGCCAGTAAGGTCTTTGCCGCGTCGGTGCTTTGCCAAACTACTCCACTGCCCTTTATCGGAGGGTTCGGGTTCAAGTCCGGCCGCGATACGGATAAACTCAAGGGCGTTAATTATAAGGTCGGGCAGACCGGTTCCCCGGTAATCCTCGATAACACGGTCGCCTACCTCGAAGCCGAGGTAATCCAGGACGTCGAAATCGGCACCCACACCATTTTTATCGGCAAAGTGGTGGCGGCGGAAGTCCTTAATGAAAATCCCTGCATGACCTACGAGTATTATTACCAGGTGAAACGCGGCACTACCCCCAAGAGCGCCCCCAGCTATATCGCCCGAGAAAAATAAGGAGGCAAAGCAATGTCCAAATATGAATGCACTGTTTGCGGCTACATCTACGACCCCGCCCTCGGCGACCCCGATAACGGTATTGCCCCGGGAACATCGTTCGAGAGTTTATCTGAAGACTGGACCTGCCCGGTGTGCGGGGCTGCCAAGAGCGAATTTAAAAAATTGGCGTAAATAGCGAGGTGACCCGTGGAAAAGAAGAAAATCGTTGAGCTGTTGAATCTTGACATTCAGGATGAGCACGGTGCCATTATCCAGTATTTATCCCACGCCTATGCCATGGGCGAGGGCGAGATGGCCTGCGAAATCGAAGGCATTGCCCGGGACGAGATGAGACATCTGGACTGGCTGGCGGAAACTATCGTCGACCTTGGCGGCCAGCCCAGCCTGAAGAGGGGCACCCAGAACATGTCCGGTAAAGTCGTACCGGAGTGGATGAGTAATGATGTGGGGCTGGAAGAAGGCGCTATCAAGAGCTACCAGGAGCATATCAAACTTATCGATGACCCCAAGATTAAGAGACTCCTCAAACGTATCCTGTCCGATGAGCAGTCGCATCACGGCAAATTCGAGCATTTCGTGTTGAAAGCAAAAAAAGAAGGGCATAAAGACATCAGAGGCAACCGTAAGGATAGTGTCTCTAAAATGCTGAACTGGGGCATCGAGCACGAGTATACCGTTGTCTTACAGTACATGTTCCATTCACATATGACAAAAAATCAAGAAGCGAAGGACCAACTCGCAAACCAGGCTATCAACGAGATGCAGCACCTGGGCTGGCTCTCCGAAGAAATGGTCAGTAGCGGCGGCACTCCCACCATCGAGCATACCGAGCCTGACCAATCTACCAAGACAGCGGATATGCTTAAGGCGGATATCAAGATAGAAAAAGAAGTCGCCGCAGCCTATGATAAAGCTGCCAAGGAAACAGATGATACCGGCTTGAAAGAGCTGCTATTACGGATAAGGGACAACGAAAAGTACCACATTGACGTGTTCAATGACCTTTTAAAAGAAGAAGAAGGTAAATAGTTAAAAAATACCAATGCTCGTATGGAGGGTTCACAATATGGGCGAATATATACAGGTAGGCACTATCGGGGAATTCAAAGACGGCAGCAAGAAAAAGATGACGGTTGCAGAACAGGAAATCATGGTTGCCAGGGTAGGCACCAGCTATTATGCCGTCGCCAACCGTTGCGCGCACATGGGCGGAGATTTATCCGCGGGAAATCTGGAGGGGATTATTATTACCTGTCCGCGCCATGGCTCCCAGTTCGATGTTCGCACCGGACAGAACCTGCGGTGGATGAAAGGAAGTGGTTTCGCGGCGTCCATTGGTAAAGCTATCAAGTCGCCCAGAGACATCGCAACCTATAAGGTCAAAGTCGAAGGAAACAACATTTCTGTCGAGGTTTAGCGCCAGTAATAGCGGCCGGAATATCAGACAACTGTACCGTATTTAATAAAAGCGCCAACCTTTTTACGCCTGATAACGCCCACGGCAAACCATGAAACTATCGCCAGGCCGATTATTTCCGGGATGTATACTGATGGTTCGGAGACCAGAGCATGCCATATTCCCCGTGCCCAGCCCTCAAGTTCAATTTTAGGAAAAGTCCAACCCATTAGAGGCCAAAATAAGGTCGAGGGAGTTTCCCACAAGCCATCGAGAAGCAGGTGCGTGAAAGTGCCGGCGGCCAGGGCTAACATCCATGTCCGGCGCTGTTTTTTCCAGATATAGAAGCCTAAAGCGGCAATCACGATGAGGAAGAGCAGCGTATGCGAAAAAATCCGTCCGTTATCGAAAGTATCCCGGAAGAAATATTGCCCTACCGGCTTATCGATAATATCTGGAAGGAGAGAACCGACCAGCAGAAACCGGATATCCAGGTATTTTGCGAGCGAAACAAACCACGATATTTTTTCACTGCGATTCATTCCGCCGGCCACGACCGCCGAAGCTCCTAGGGTAATACCGATATGACCGAATAAAAGCACCCCTTCATACTCCTCTTAATAATATATTTCCGGAAATAGTTGCGCTTAGTCCTACCAGCTATAATATAATAAATAGTCTTTCTTGACTAATTATTCAAGGTTGAGCACAAAGATGAGAGTAATTGGACTTACGGGCGGCATCGGCAGCGGCAAAAGCACTGTAGCGCGGCTCCTGGCGGAACTGGGGGCGGTGGTTATGGACCTGGATACGGTGGGGCACGAGGTGTTGGAAAAAAGGAGCAGGGCTTATCAACAGGTCGTCACTGAATTCGGGAAGGACATTCTTTTAACCGATGGCGAAATCGACCGCGTAAAATTGGGACAGTTAGTTTTCAACGACCGCGAAGCTTTAAAGCGACTGAACAAAATAGTGCATCCGGCTATCGATGAAACGGTAGACAAGAAAATCCGCGTTTACCGGAAGCAAGGCGTTAAAGCGGTAGTGATGGAGGCGGCGGCAATGCTCGAAGCGGATAGAGCGTGGCAGGCCGATGAGATATGGGTAACAACGGCCAGTGAAAAAACAGTGTTAGCCCGCCTTAAAGCAAGGTCCGGCTATTCCGAGTTGGAAGCAGAGACACGGATACACGCTCAACTGACCAATAAAGAAAGACTCAAAAAAGCCGACGTGATTATTGATACCGATTGTTCCATGGATGAACTCAAGATAAGAGTGGCGGCGGAATGGCAAAAGCTGCAGCAGAGACTGCATGAATAAAAGCATTGTGAAACAATCTATTTGACTCTTAGCTATAAATTTGGTAGAATATAGTTTTTGGGAGGCTGAAAATTTACGCGATAATTGAAACAGGGGGCAAGCAATATAAAGTAACCGAAGGCCAGACGTTAGTAATCGACCGTCTGGAAGCGGAAGAGGGCGGCGCTGTACAACTGGACAAGGTGCTGCTCATTGCCGACGGTGATAATATCACGGTCGGTAAACCGCTTATCGACGGGGCCAGGGTGACCGCTACGGTCAAGCAAAACGGCAAGGGCAAGAAAATAATCGTATTCAAATACAAGGCGAAGGTACGTTATCGCCGCAAGAACGGCCACCGCCAGCTTTTCACCAGCCTGAACATCGATAAAATATTGCCCGCAGGCGCGGAAGATGTGAAGCCGGTGAAGAAAGCGCGGCGCAAGAAGACAGAGGAGAAAGCAGATGGCGCATAAAAAAGGAGCCGCCCAGGCACGTAACGGACGGGACAGTCAGGCCCAGCGGCTTGGCGTTAAAAGATTTGCCGGTCAAACGGTCCTGGCCGGAACGATACTGGTACGCCAGCACGGCACGCATATTCACGCCGGGGAAAACGTAGGGGTTGGGAAAGACTATACCCTGTATGCCCTCATCGATGGCATCGTCAAATACGAGCCGATCCGCAATGACAGGAGAAAGGTCAGCGTTTACGCTAGCTGAACGATATGAAAGAGAAAATTCATCCCAAGTATTATAATGACGCCGTAGTAACCTGTTCATGCGGCAACAAATTCACCACCGGTTCCACGAAAAAGGAACTTAAAGTGGAAGTCTGCAGCAATTGTCATCCGTTCTTCACCGGCGAGCGGCGCATGATGGATATCGCCGGACGCGTCGAGCGGTTTAACAAGCGCTATAACATTAAAGGTTAATAATAAGGTTATTCCAGAAAGGAAGGAGCCCCGTTAATATCGGGACTCCTTTTTTTTCAAGTAAAATGGCAGAGAAAAAGAAATATAACTACGGCGGGCAAGCGGTAATCGAAGGGGTGATGATACGCGGGCGGAGTTCCGCCGTCACCGCCGTCCGCCGCCCTAATGGTGAAATAGCTTTAGATATTAAACCGCTGCCGTCCGTCTATACCAGTTGGCCGAGAAGGACGCCCTTTATCAGGGGCGTCGTCGTTCTCATCGAGGCGATGGTGCTGGGGGTCAACAGCCTGCTCCATTCCGCCAATATCTCCATGGAAGAAGAGGTAGAAGAGATACCTAAAAAAGCCATCTGGGGCATGATGGCAATATCGGCCATACTGGTAATCGCCCTGTTCTTTGTCGCGCCGCTTTTCCTTACCAAGCTGATAAATACCCATTTACACAGCACAATTCTTTTCAACGTCGTCGAGGGAGTCATAAGAATCGCTATCTTCATCGGCTATCTTAAAGTGATAGGGATGATGTCTGATGTCAAACGTGTTTTCAGCTACCACGGCGCCGAGCATAAAACCGTCAACGCTTATGAAGCTGGCGTGCCGATGGAAGTGAACGCCATCAAGAACTACAGCCGGGCGCACGTGCGCTGCGGCACCAGCTTCCTCTTTCTGGTGCTCATAATCGCTATCATCGTATTTACTTTTGTGGGACGGCATAACCTGTGGCTGATGGTAGGTTCGCGCATCGTGCTTATCCCGGTTATCATGTCGCTCGGCTATGAAGTAATCTATTTCGGCGCGCGGCATACTAAAAACTGGTTCGTGAAAATAATCCTGGCTCCCGGCCTGTGGCTGCAATCGATGACGACCGCCGAGCCTGATGATAAGATGTTGGAAGTAGCCATAGCGGCTATCAATAAAGCGGTGGAGATAGACTTGGGGGAGGAAGTAGCGCGTGCTGCGCCGACCGGTTTACCTAGCGCTTCTTGAGGTTGTCTTCAGTTAAATCCCGATAATAACAGGTCTTATGGCCGGTGTGGCAGACCGGCCCCGTAGGATGCCCGGCCACCAGCAGTGAGTTGTTTTCGCAGTTATATTTGATGTTCACCAATTTTATGATGTTGCCGGAGGTTTCTCCCTTTTGCCATAGCTTTTGCCGGGTGCGACTATAGAACCAGATTTCCTTGCTTTCCATTGTCCGGCGTAATGATTCTTTATTCATAAAGCCCAACATTAAGACCTCGCTGGTATCAGCGTCCTGGATGACCGCCGGGATAAGCCCTTTTTCATCAAATTCAATATTTACCATTTTAATATTTCCCTTTTTACACCTGATTTACTTCAGCGATGACCTGCTTCAAATTGATATCTCCGGTGTAAAGCGCTTTACCCACGATAGCGCCCTCGGCGCCAAGTTTCTGAAGCATCTTCAGGTGGTTCAGTGTTGAGATTCCTCCCGCGGCAATCACGGGCACCCCGATGGCGTCAATCATAGCGGCAATGGCGGAAAAATTAGGTTCCGTCAGGGTGCCGTCACGTTCGATATCGGTATAGATAAAACGCCCCACCCCGATTTTCATCATAGATTTGGCAAATTCCACCGCGGTCAGGTCGGTCTCTTTCAACCAGCCGCGGGTCGCTACCCGCCCCTCACGGGCGTCAATGCCCACGATAATAGATTCGCGGTAGCGTCGGCAGGCATGTGCGATAAAAGCCGGGTCTTCCACCGCGGCCGTGCCCAGAATAACACGTTCGATACCGGCTTTCAGCAGCTCCTCGACCGTTTCAAGCTGGCGGATACCGCCGCCCAGCTGCACGGGAATCAGCATGGCGCTGGCGATATTTTGTATTATTTCCAGGTTGACGACCTCTCCGGTGGCGGCTCCGTCCAGGTCGACGATGTGGATGCGGGGCGCGCCCATCGACTGCCATTTCAGAGCGACATCAAGGGGGTCATCGGAGAAAATGGTCTCACGGTTATAGTTACCCTGGTACAAACGGACACATTTACCGTCACGCAAGTCTATGGAAGGTATGATATCTATTTAAGGCCTCGCTTAATGAAGAATTACGAAGAAATTATAGCATCACCGTCCTGTTTAAGCCAATTGTGATATTAATGTTAGCTACCATACATTGACAAATGGCAGAATTACTGATAGAATATATATGACCATCGACCATATGGCGGTGAGTTTAGAGCTGTTACCTTAACAAAATAAATAAGTCGCTTGGATCGGAAACGACCGAGACGGCAATCATAAGGCCCTTTTAAGATGCCCTCTCGTAAACCGAGAGGGTTTTTGTTTTGGTGGGAAAATGCTCAAAATAGGTATTATCGGAGCAGGCAAAGTCGGTACCGCCCTGTCGGTTCTCTTGAGCCGTAAGGGTTATAAGGTGGCGAGTGTTTATAGCCGGAGCCAGTCTTCCGCTGAGAAACTGGCCGCAGCAGTAAAAGGCTGCCGCGTGGCTTATAGCTACCAGGACGCTGCCGACGCCGCCGAATTGATTTTCATCACTACCCCGGATAGCGCTATCGCCGGAGTGGTATCCAGCATAAAATGGCACGCTGGCCACAGCGTCATTCACTGCAGCGGCGCTGATTCTACCGATATTCTCGAACCGGCCAGACAATCCGGAGCCATGGTAGGCGGATTCCATCCCCTGCAGACTTTCGCGGGTATCAAGGAAGCTATCGAAAACCTACCCGGCTCGACATTCGCACTGGAAACCGAAGAGCCCCTGCTGACTACCCTCAAGAAAATGGCGGAAGACCTCGGCGGGCAGTGGATAACCCTGAAAGCTCAGGACAAGGTAGCCTACCATACGGCGGCCGTGTTCGCCAGCAACTACCTGGTAACGCTGGTTAAAATGGCCACGGACCTCTGGAAAACGTTCTCTATCCCCACCGACCAGGCTACCAAAGCCCTCCTTCCTTTAATGCGCGGCACGCTGCATAACATTGAGACCATCGGTATTCCCAACTGCCTTACCGGCCCCATAGCCCGCGGTGATAACGGCACCGTCAGCAAACACCTCCAGGACCTGCATGAAAAAGCCCCGGCTTTACTTTTCCCTTACAAAGAGCTCGGACTGCAAACTATTCCTGTAGCGCTGGCCAAGGGCACAATCAACGTAAAACAGGCCAGCGAACTGGAACTGATATTAACGAAGAAGTAAAAAATACATTCAAGGAGAGTCTCCAATGAGAATGATGTTAAAAAGTAAAATCCACCGGGCCCGCGTCACTGATGCCAACATTAACTACGAGGGCAGCATCACCATTGACCGTAAACTCATGACGGAGGCCGATATCCTCCCCTACGAGCAGGTGCATGTCCTTAACATCAATAACGGCGTTCGCTTTACTACCTACGCCATCGAGGGGACGGAAGGCAGCGGGGAAATCTGTTTGAACGGCGCCGCCGCTCGTCTGGCCGTTAAGGGCGACCTCGTGATTATCCTGACATATACGGAAATACCGGAAGAAAAACTAAAAGATTACAAGCCAAAGGTTGTACACGTTAACGAAAAGAATAAGATTATCACTAAACTCGATGAGAAAGTCTTCGCTTAAGGAGGCGCCATGCGAGTTACCATCAGCCAGATAAAAGCCATGAAGCAAAAGGGTGAGAAGATATCCATGCTCACCGCTTACGATTATACTACCGCCAAGATAGTCGATGAAGCCGGACTGCCCATGATACTGGTCGGCGACAGCCTGGGAATGGTGGTCCTGGGCTATGACTCAACCCTCCCGGTAACGCTGGAAGTAATGCTCCACCACACCAAAGCCGTGATGAGGGGCGCCAAAAATGCCTTGGTGGTGGGAGATATGCCTTTCATGACCTACCAGGCCAGCATCGAAGACGCCATGCATAACGCCGGACGCTTTATGCAGGAAGCCGGCTGCCAGGCGGTTAAACTTGAGGGCGGCGTCACGGTAGCGGCCACGGTAAAGAAAATGACCGACGCCGGCATACCGGTCATGGGACATATCGGCCTGACACCGCAGTCGATAAATCAACTTGGCGGTCATAAGATACAGGGTAAAACGCCCGAGGCTGCCAAACTGCTCCTGGAAGATGCCATCGCGCTGGAAAAAGCCGGTGCTTTCGCCGTTGTTCTGGAGACGGTCCCCGCTCCCCTGGCGGCGCTGATTTCGAAAAAGATAAGTATCCCTACTATCGGCATCGGCGCAGGAGCCGGCTGCGACGGGCAGGTGCAGGTTATCCACGATATCCTCGGCTCGTTCACGGACTATGTCCCCAAGCACACCAAACGCTACGCAACAATTGCCGATATTACGGCCAAAGCTGTCGCCCAATACCACGCCGAGGTAAAGTCCGGCGCCTTCCCTACCGATGCACAGAGCTTCCCGCTTGATAAAGCAGTGCTGGCTGGATTGGAATAACCGTTATTCCTCTCCCTAGATGGGAGAGGTCAGGTGAGGGTGAAATAAAGGAATTTATACCCCCCTCGCTTTGGACCTCCACCCAACGGGGAGAGGAATTTTTTTAGGGGTGTTATGAAGGTCATTGAAAACATTACCGATATGCGGAAAGCTCGAAAGATAATGCCGGGTAGCGTAGGCTTCGTGCCGACGATGGGCTATCTCCACGAAGGGCATATCTCGCTGGTAAAGAGAGCTAAAGACGAAAACCTGACGGTGGTGGTAAGCATTTTTGTTAACCCCACGCAGTTCGGTCCGAAAGAGGACTTTAAAAGCTATCCACGCGATATAAAGCGCGACCTCGCCATGCTGGAGCCTTTTACGGATATCGTTTTCATGCCATCGGATAAAGAGATATACCCGGAGAAATACGATACCTGGGTGGAAGTCAAGGGGATTACAGACTATCTCGAGGGAGCCGTGCGCCCGGGCCATTTCCGCGGCGTCACCACGGTCGTCAACAAGCTATTCAATATCGTCGAACCCACCAAATCTTACTTCGGGCAGAAAGACGCCCAGCAGGTGGCCGTCATCAAAAAGATGGTAGCAGACCTGAACATGAACACGGAGGTCGTAGTGTGCCCTACAATGCGGGAGAAAGACGGCCTGGCGATGAGCAGTCGTAATACCTACCTCAATCCTGAACAGCGTCAAGGGGCGGTAGTACTTTACCGGGCGCTAATGCTGGCAAAGGAGCTTTTCGCTAAAGGTGAAAGAGACTCCGGCGTCATGCGGCGGGAGATGACCGAACTCATCGAGAAAGAACCCCTGGGCAATATCGACTATATCAGCATCGCCGATGCCGGGACGCTGAAAGAGATTCACCGGATTAAAACCCTGGCGCTGGTATCTATGGCTGTTAAATTTGGCAAGACGCGGCTGATTGATAATATTATGCTGGAGTAGCGTTTTCACGCTGTTCTTTTATCAGCACCAGCATCGCCAGCATTGCCAGGAAAGCCAGAACGGCCCCCAGGTAGAACGGGGCCGCCGGACTTAAAACACTCCACAGCCAGCCGGCCAGCACGCTCGCCGGTAAGAGCATTAGCCCCACCACGCCGTGATAATAGCCGTAAGCCATGCCCCTTCTTTCCGCGGGTACAAGGTCGGCGACAAAGGCTTTAGCTACTCCTTCGACGATACCGTAGTAAATACCGTAACAGGCAAAGAGCACCCACATGTTCCAGGCGCTCGTCGAAAGGGCGAAGCCGAGATAGACGAGAGCATAAATTGTCCACCCTATAGTGATAAGCCATTTCCGTCCTATACGGTCCGAGAGCATACCCGCCGGCACCGAGCACGCGACGTAGGTAATGTTAAAAAGCACGAGCATCAGTGTAATGCTTAGTACGGAAACATTCAGGTTCTGCGCGCGCAGTATGATGAAAAAATCACTGGAGTTACCCAGGGTAAAAACAGCCATTATAGCTAGGTAAAGCTTGAATCGCGCGCTGAAGGCCGCGCTTTTTACTACTGGTGCGGCAACAACTTTCGGGGTGTTACTCTTCGGAAGGCCTTTTTCATGGACGAAAGCGACGAGTACCAATACACCGAGCACAGCAGGAATAATGCCTATGATTACCATCCACCGATAGGATTCCTTGCTTAGGTCGAGCCCGCTGCCTTGGATAATATAGATGATGATAGCCGCGATAGCTAGGCCAATGACCGCCCCGGCAGTATCCATGGCGCGGTGGATGCCAAAGCCTTTGCCCCTTTTCTCCAGCGTAACGGAATCAGCAATCAGCGCATCACGCGGCGAGGTGCGGATACCTTTACCCACCCTATCTCCGAAGCGTACGGCCAGCACTCCGCCCCATGAGGAGGCTAAAAGCATAAATGGCTTGCATAGGGTAGAAAAACTATAGCCAGCCATGGCTAGGAGCTTACGCTTTTTGATACGGTCGCTGAGGCGTCCGCTGAAAATCCGGAAAACGGCATCAAAACTCTCGGAGAGACCGCCGATAAAACCGACGGCCAGAGCGCCCGCCCCTATCACGTTGGTGACGACAAGGGGCACGAGGGTAAAAATCATCTCAGAGGAGATATCGGTGAGGAGGCTGACCAACCCCAGGAAGAAAATGTTGTGGTGCATGCCCCAGATTTTCTTGTGGACAGCTTCGACGGCGAACTGGTCAGACATAGCGATATATCTTTACATAGCGGTTGAGGGTTGTCAAATGCGGATTAATAAAGTATATAATAGCTTATTCTGATTTGGGTATTCCGAGGAGTAATAGATGACGATACAAGAATTAGTTGATATCGCCTACAGCGTCACCGGGATCTATAAACCGAGTGAAGTGTGCCAGACTGGTTCGGTCGGCGTTGCGTTACTTATAAAAGATGGTAACGTCTATACAGGTGTAAACATAGATGCCCCCTGCGGTATCGGCTTTTGCGCCGAGCACGCAGCAATAGCTGAAATGCTAAAGCACAAGGAATCTGAAATCGTTATACTGGCGGCCGTTAATACTAAAAAAATACTGGCGGCGCCCTGCGGAAGATGTCGCGAACTTATTTATCAGATAAACAAGGCAAACGTTAAGACTAAAGTCATCTTAAATCAGAATGAAACAATCACACTCAAAGAACTGTTACCTCATCATTGGTTGGACACCTGGAAGTGATTTTATATAAATACGCTTTCTTGACTGCGTACCCCATCTAAAGTAAAATATAGCTATCTGCCGAGGTAGCTCAGTTGGTAGAGCAGCGGACTGAAAATCCGCGTGTCCCCAGTTCAACTCTGGGCCTCGGCACCATAAAAAAGCGAGCGGAAGTAGTTCAGTGGTAGAATGCCTCCTTGCCAAGGAGGAAGTCGCGGGTTCGAATCCCGTCTTCCGCTCCATAATTTTTCGCTTCACTTTATCAAAGGTATAGTAACCCCTCGTCCCCTTTTCCCCTCTGGATTCCAGCTTTCGCTGGAATGACGTTCTGTCATTGCGAGGAGCGTAGCGACGTGGCAATCTCCATTTATGTCTTAGGCTATCATAGAGATTGCCGCGCCTCCCGACTTCGGTCGAGATGGCTCGCAATGACAAGCCCATTTACTCAAAGAATTCTGCTGTCTGCTTCTTTTCTCTAGCTTCGGGTTTTTCATCCGGGTAGCCGCAGATAACTGCCGCCACAATAGTCATATTGTCCGCGATGTGTATCATTTTCAGCAGATTCTTGTCCCGCTCGATGAGCTTCGCCATGCCGATAAAGCACGAACCGAGGTCGATAGACGTGGCGTAGAGCATGATGTTCTGCACGGCCAGGCCGGAGTCCGAAAGAGCGAACATATTATTCTTCGGGGCAGTGATGATAATGAGAAGCGGCGCGCTGTAGAAGAAGTTCGGCTTGGCACCGGGCGGCCCTTTCATAGGCATGCCCTCTTTCTGCATGGCGGCGGCAATGCCTTCGGAGAGCTTGCTGATTAGCGTTTTGCTGGTAATAACCTTGTACTCCAGCTGCTGGAGGTTCCGCGCCGTAGGCGCATACTTGCCGGCTTCCAGTATAGCATTGACAACTTCTTTAGGAAGCGCTTTATCCTTATAAGCACGGATACTTCGTCTCGCCTTGATGATTTCCATCAGTGTTTTCATGGTTCTGCCAGTCCTTTCAATATTATGTCAAATATGTTAACCCTGCCACTTTTCTATTTCTATCAGGCAGGAGTTGGGCGCCATGCCGGGGGCGTTCTTCGATAGCATACGAGAAGGAGTAAGAAGAGCTACGCAGCCTCCCCTATCGATGCTGCCGGGCTTTCCCGGCTCCAGGGGGTCATATTTGCCGGAACCGTAGTAGGAATGTGCGACTCCCGTCCTCATCCTCTCCGTGACTTCGGCGATACACAGTACAGAGCCGCGGTCGTTAAAGAGTTTAACGATATCGCCGGTTTTTATCTTACGCGCGGCGGCATCCGCCTTGTTGAGACGCACCGGGTGCCAGTAATAGCCGTCTTTCAGGACTCGATGCCCGGGTATCTCTCCCAGCCACGTCGCATTCGCATCGTGGTGCGTGTGGAAAGTATACCTGGGGTGAGGGGTGATAAGCTGTAGAGGGTATTTCTTCACCAGCGCGGAATTATAGCCTTCCCAGCTGGGGATGTAGCGGGGTAAGGGCGGTCTTTCCTCATCATCAGGGAGGTTTTCTTTTAAGCTTTGAGAGACGAACTCTATCTTGCCGCTGTAAGTGCCCAGCTCCTTCCCCTTTTCCGTATTACGCTTGGGATTAAAGTGGTCGGGCGTATCACATTCACGGCCTTCATAGAACCAGCGCAGGCCCGGCGTCGGTTTATAGTTTTCAGGCATGGGCACGACGAAATAGCCCTTCTTTTTAAAGTCTTCGAAGGAAACATACTTGGTGAGGTCGGAGTGGCTATAGACCTTCTCTATCCAATCCTCCTCCGAATTGCCTTCGGTAAAGTCTTCTTTAACGCCCAATCTAGCTGCAAGTTCGGTGAATATTTGATAGTCGGACTTCGACTCGAAAAGCGGGTCGATGCACTTTTGCTGGTAGACCACGACACGGTGGTTGCAGGCGTTAGAACCATGGTGGGTATAACCGCCGGTATTCGCCCACTCTCCTATATCATAGCGCTCGAAGTTGGTGCAGGCCGGCAGGATAATGTCCGCCAGGTGCGTTTCATTGCACCACCAGCAGTCCTGGTTGACGATGAACTCCAGTTTGGGGCTCTGGTACATTTTAATGTAACGGTTGGTATCCGTCATCGTGCCGAGATAAGAGCCGCCGTAGCGGTAAAACATCCTCACCTCGTTATAGCCGGGGGCGGGATAGGTAAAGGGTACGAACTGCTGCTCCAGGGACTGCCCACAAAAGGTCTCTCCCATCCACTTTATCGGGGGATTCATAATCGCCTCCGGCATGAGGAGACGGTAGATGCGCTGTTTGACCGGGTTGACCGCCTGTTTCTTAGCGAATCCGTCCAGGAAATTAGGCCCGAAGGTGCTATAGCCGGGAAAATCAAATTCGGCATTATAGGGCGTCCCCATGGTGGTGCCCCAGATATTAACGCCCGGTTTACCCAGCCCCTGCATAGCTTGAAGAAGGACCATTAAGCGCGTACATTCCGTGCCGTAAGCCTGGCGACAGATGCCGGACTCACCGCCGCGGGAGCCGCCGGCCAGCATGGTCCGGCTAACAGCCCACTCTCGCGCCAGGCTCTTAATTACATAGGCTGGCACATCGCAAATCTCTGCCGCCCAGTCCGGCGTGCGGGCGTCACCGAGGATATGGGTTTTAAACTCCTCAAAACCGACCGTATGCGTGGCGACGTATTTTTTGTCGTAACTGCCTTCCGTCAGCCAGACATGGGCGATGGCTTCCGCCATAGCGGCATCGGTACCGGGGCGGGGCGCTATCCATTTATCCCCCAAAATCGTGGCGGTATAGTTACAGAAGGGATCGATGAAAATCTGCTTCTTGCCC
>Ga0209777_10004087_pt1 | contig 17494 bp, 16 predicted proteins | sample FrelakmetHBP12HB_FD_187147 | JGI IMG/M metagenome (GOLD analysis project Ga0209777, IMG submission 187147) | Freshwater lake sediment microbial communities from the University of Notre Dame, USA, for methane emissions studies -HBP12 HB (SPAdes)... | ecosystem: Environmental > Aquatic >...
CTAAGGTAAGATCGGTGACTGGGGCTAAGTCGTAACAAGGTAGCCGTAGCGGAAGCTGCGGCTGGATCACCTCCTTTCTAAGGAGTTTGGGTGTACTAGCGGTACAATACGGCAAACCGATACCGTCTTTCCGGCGCAAGCCGGAATCCAGTATCAACTCGTATCGCTTTACAAACTCTGTCGACGTATCTCGGTTTCGTCTGCACTACCGCGCAAGTGGCAGTTCAGATGAAACGTCAAAAGAAGCTTTCTTACGCACCCTATTTCTTGATATATAAACCCCTGCTGGCAACAGCAGGGGTTTTTTGTTTGACAAGGGGAGACATGTCGATTATTGTGTAAACGATTAGTTGAATGCTCGGGGCTAGGAGCGGGCGAAATGCGAGTTGACATTATGGTCTCGGTAAGACAATCGAAACGGAGTTCTAAGCTGAAAGGAGCAGTCCGTGGAGCAGTTCTATAAAATCGAGGTGAGAATCGGTCAGGTGGCTTTTGTTATTGAAAGCCACGACAAGGAATGGCTTGAGAGCAAGCAGAAAGAAGTAATGGGCGATCTGCTGAAGGATCCCGAAAGAGTGGTCCAGCTTTCCAGATCACCGTCACCAAGCCCTAGCGTGCGGAGCGTGGCTGCACCGTCGCATTCGCAAACAATTCAGGAGTTTTTCAACAGATTTCTCCTGAAGGGGAAGTCAAGGACAGAGATAGCACTGTATTTTGTTTACTTCTATGAGAAAATGCAGTCGAAGGACGATGTAGTCTCAAGTGACATCAAGGACGCGTTCAAAAGAGTGGCATATCCCGGATACGCGAAGATCAATGTGACGGATATTCTGAATCAGTCGAAAGTGAAGGGGTATCTGAACAAAGACGGAAACAGCTGGAAGTTGACAGTCACCGGAGCTGATTTTATACTCAACGGACTACAAGAAACTTCCAAATGAAACGCGCCCAGAAGATCGCTGTCCTGGGAGAACTCTATGAGCAGTTGGCCCGAGAATCGCGTTTCGAGTATATCTGCTTCATCGACCTGTGCGGGTCGACTAGTTACAAGCAGAAATTGATCGAAGCGGGAGTGCCCACGAGCACTTGGTTCCATCGTCAGTTGATCTTCCTTCAGTGGTCGGCTGAACACTTCTCAAGGAGGGGATGCGGAAAAGTGCTCAAGACGATTGGTGACTCCTTGATGCTATCATTTGACTTTACCGAGTCCCCAGAGACCATTCTCTTCAATTGCGTGGAACTCGTTTACTTTTTTGATCTGAGCCGTGCCTTTCGTGCTGAGAACGCTATTCAACTGAAGATCTCGTTAGATTTCGGCGAGACCATCAATGGAGGTGTTATTGCAGACCTATATGACCCGATTGGTATCTGTGTCGATCGCTGCGCGGCTCAACTCCATTTGCCCTCCGCATCACATCGTTATGTCAATGGATTTCCGAAAAAGACTTCTGAGGGGCCCGGACAATGACATCAAGAAGATGCACGAATATATTGACAGAGTGAATGCGAAGACCGGACCAATCAAGGGATTGGGAAAGACGAGATGTCTCTTGGTCTCGATGCATAATAAGCCAGACTGAACCAGCCGGAGAAAGAGATTTGTAGTTCTACGGATCGGAACCCCTGTGGTTTTGACCTACGAAACTGATTTCACGTAAAGGAGGAAGTAGTCAGATATGGATCAATCTCGTATCACCCGTTTCATCACGCCCAGTGCATTTTTCCTGGCCAGCCTTCTCTTCGGTCTTTGGTCTGACGCTCCGCAACAACTGGGAGTACTGTGCTCCGACTGGTCGCAGTCTTCTACATTACTTGCTGGTGCGATAGCCGCATCTTTGTTTCCACTAGGTTTTGCTATCACTGCTGTGTTTACCACCTGTCTCCGTGCTGTTTTTCGGCTGGCAGGCAGAACATATCAGATATCTCTGTCCGAGGATGCGTGGAAGAAGGTTTGGTCTGTGCTCAGACTTCCAGAGGATTTGAAAAAGACAAGAGCCAGTAAAGTAAGCGTAGGATTGACCTTCGATCATGAGATTCTGCATGAGCGTGTACATGCCGCCTCCGTTAGGTTGTGGAGTGCATTCAATGTTGCTGCTGCCTCCTGCACTTCACTGATCCTGGCGGTCTCAATAGGTCATCTTGTGCTTCATATTCAGTTGACGAGCGCCTGGATACTCTTCTCGGCAAGTCTATTTCTACTCTTCGCTGTTGTAGCAGTAGTGACGTGGAGGGAAATGATGGGCTTGTTTGAGTTGCAGGTCCACAGGTACTATGAACAGCAGAAGTCGACTCAGTCAAGTAGGTCAAACCCACTTGGGGCTTGACGTCTCAATAGAATTACGTTTCGAGACAAGGAGTCACCCATGATCTCTCGCATCTGGCATGGCTGGACTACTCCGGTAAACGCTGATGCTTGCGAGTCGGCATCCGCGTAGCGCCGCAGGCCAAACTCGAACTTGATTTGACACCATCCCGCTCACTGCCAGCCAACGAGTTAGCTCAGTGTCGTCAATATTTGCGAAACATTCCTTTCGTCAGAAGGTAGAACCTTCGTACTTGACTCAAGAGTAATTGGGCGGACAAAGACCGATTTAGCTGTCACGATCTTAGTCTCGTTGCCCGCAATGCAAAGTCGAGATTGCGACCATGAAGAGTCACCCAAGAACATAGGAGGTTAGTTATGTACAGAATTCTCTCAGCAGCAGTCGTCGGATTGGCGGTATTGCTTGCCGTGAGCGGGTGTTCGGATAAGGAGGCGGTGATGCGCGCTCAACAGGCGACATCACAGATTGCCGTCCAAACGGATAGCCTCAGAGCTTTGCGCGCCGAGTTGACCGCGAAATCGGACAGCATACAGATCATCACGCAGCTTGGGGCTAATGCGAACGGGAAGATTGAGTCGCTTACCGATCAAAATCAAAAGGCATCGAGGAACATAGCCGCGTTGTCGCGCAAGATTGATGAGAAGGACAAAAATTATCAAAATCTCGAGCAATCATCGAAATACGAAGTGTTCCGCCGGGATTCGCTCTTGGCCGAAATCAACTCGGTATTCTCAGACACGAATATCACCCTCGTTGAAGTTCGTCAGGAGCTTGGTAACGAAAAGGTTATGTCGCAAGTGAAATCGGATTTCGTCGAGAATATCAAGCCCTGGTACAACAAGTGGAAACATGATGCTACCAAGCGAAATTTCCTGCAGGTGCTGTTTGCTTCCGGCAAGGCGAAGAAGCCGATTAATGCGGAACCAAGCTTTGACAACCTGAAAACCACCCTCGACAGCTTGAGCGCGACGCGCGTTAGGCCTGTTACGCCCAATATGCCCGATACCACGGAGATCAGGCCGATCTCGATGGAGAGCGTTAATTAGTTACGCAATCAAACCGAACCTTCGGCGCATCTTCTGGATATATAAACCCCTGCTGGCAACGGCAGGGGTTTCTTGCTTGACAGGGGAAGGCAAGTAGATTATTCTGTATACGATTGGTGAAATAGGTCAAGCCCACTTGTGGCTTGAGGTATCTGTGGAGTCACGCCGCAAGTCGACGTGACCTACCCAACTACACAAAGGAAATCCAATGCTACAAAAAGTGAATCTGCTTGATAAGTTTTCGTTGATTGATCGCTATGAGTGTCCGAAAATCGTCGGTGAACTAAATGGACAATATGTCAAGTTGTCCAAACTCAAAGGCGAATTCGTCTGGCACAAACATGACGCCGAGGATGAATTGTTTCTTGTCGTCAAGGGTCGGTTGCGGATGAAACTCCGCAGCGGCGACATCATTCTCGACGAAGGGGAGTTCTTTATCGTACCTCGCGGCGTCGAACACGACCCCGTGGCAGAACCGGAGTGCTTCGTCCTTCTCTTCGAGCCTAAATCAACGCTCAACACTGGTGATGTCCAGAGCGAAAAGACCGTGAAAGACCTCGACTGGATCTAGCAGGTAGCAGAGAGGTCAGTTCTCATCCAAATCGCAGCGCCGGTGGGTTCCGTGTGCTCGAAAGAAAAACCCACATGCCATTCCGCTCTGGCTGACCACAACTCTATTTGAGAATCAGCATCTTCTTCGTATCGGCAAAATCACCGGCTGTCAGCCGATAGAGATAAACTCCTGAGGCAACCGGCTTTCCGGCGTCATCTGCCCCATCCCAGGTCACTCGCTTTCTGCCGGCGGCTAATCTCTCCGACACAAGTCCTCGGATCTTTTGGCCAAGAGCATTGAACACATCGAGTTTCACATACGAGCTTCTCGGCACTGAGAATTCAATCTGGGTAACAGGATTGAAGGGATTCGGATAGTTCTGCGAGAGCTCGAAGTGCTCAGGAATCGGAGCGCTAAACTCCTCGACGCTAAGCGCGATGTCTGCTTTGGCAATTGCATCGTTCAGTAGAGCCACGAGATAGTTAAAGTTGTGGGCGCCCGCTGCTTCATCGGAGCCAGCGAAACCGAGATTCTGTTTGGCTTCATCAAGATAACGAATTCGCAATGAATCGGTTGTACCTTGAGTCAGAGAATCCGCACGGGCTACTCGTTCCTGCGCCGTCTCAAGTAAGAGCTGGTATGCTGCTTTCCAACCCTCGACAATCGCTCGCGCGGAATCAGCAGTTCGCGATGGGTGACAGCGCGTACAGGGGACAGATTCCCCGCCACTTTCTTCAGGAACAAACACCGACCAGCGGTGACCTTCATAAGTACTGGAGTGGGACCCCTCGACATCGCTGCGATGCATATGACAATCTACGCATTGGACTCCCGGCATCATGACTTGGTCAGCTACGCCAATACCTCCAGTCCCCTCTTCAATGTTGTAGCTGAGGTGATCGGTATTGGGAAACCGCAGGCTGCCGTGGCATTGCCCACAAAGCTCGTTCGAGGAGGTCTCAACCTCATACATACGCGATTTCGAATTGAAATAGGAAAACGTCCCTGGATTATGAGGATCATGACAGGCATTACAAGCCACGTCGGGCCACTCAAGAGTATCAGCGACAGATGTTGCTGACGTAATCACGCCTCCTGAAGTGGTAAAGAATCGCCCCAACGCCTCTGCGTCACTGATACCGCCATTCACCTTCGTAGCGGTGGGGGCGTGGCAAGCAATGCAGTCTTCCGCTTCCGATCCATTGATCACTTCATCTGGTGAACTCCCAACTCGACTGGCAGCGAGTTCCCCGGCAACATCAGACTGGCCGCGATGGCCATGATTGCTTGCTTTCCAACCGTCATAGACGCGGTGATCTGTCTCAGCAAATCGCAGTGAGCCATGACACTGGCCACACAGAACTGAAGGGTTGGCAACCTGTTGATATCGCGCGGAGGTCGAACTGAACAGTGCAAGCGTCGGGGAATCCTCTTCAGGATGACCTGATGGCATTTGATGGCACGCGTCGCAGAAGACGTGTGGCCAGCTGCTGGCATGAGCTGGGGATGTGACTGGAGAATAAAGTCCATTTAAGGTAGTAAAGAAATAACCCATCACTCCCGTTTCAGTCATTCCTCCGGAGGTTGCAACGGCGGTCGGGGCATGGCAAGCGACGCAATTCTCCGCCTGAGATCCATGAATTACCGAGTCGGGCGGCTGTCCACTCCAGTTGGCTGCCAGTTCCCCCGCGATGTCTATCTGGGTGTTGGCATGTCGACTGGCCGGCCAGGAGTTTGTAATGGCCGGATGACAGGAACTGCAATCAATTTGTGCTTGCAGTTCCGAGTTGAGCGAGAACATTACTCCAACTGTCAACGCCAGGAGTAGTCCGACAAAGGACGGCAAGTTTCTCATGATTCGCTCCTTACCTTTGCGTCACAGGACAACGCAACTTGGCAAGTTGAAGATTTATGTTAATAGTGACACTCCCAATTGTGAAATAATTCACAATCCGATCCACGTCAATATCAGAGTTGAAACAAATTATGTCAAGTCAAAAAGATTCCCTTTTTCCTTCTTGCTTAAGAGCATTGGCAATTCACCAAGTGGAGTTGTTTGAAAGAGTCTCTTTGTAAAGCACTGACATAGGCAGGATTCGGAGTAGAGTAGGCAAGAGCCCAGTAATCCACCCAAACCGCAGTGCGGGTGGGTTCATCTCTATGTGTCGAAACTCAGTCCCTACTCGGCTTGTGACTCAAGCGGTAACGTCTTGCGAAATCCGATTCTGTCCGGCGCGTGAGAATCATCGAGTCCGGAAAGAGTTCTCCAGATGATGGTTTCGTCACCGTAGCGGTCGTTTATAGTGTCAAGCCCGCCATGTAAGCCAAGGGCGGGTCTTCGCTGGCCATAATACTTGCTGTGGGGTCTCCGAAATTAATTGAAACACTCCTACTGCCAAAGACGTGGGCGCATCCTTGCCTAACTCATCCCCGATGATCTGCCAGACCTGGTCGAAGATTTCCTTACTCCCCTGAATGTCATGCCCCAGTTGCCAATTGCCACCGTAGCTTTACCGATTATCGAATCCGACGGACCCTCTGCGGGAAGAACCGCCAGATACGGCAGGATCAGACCGACGCCGGGCGAGAACAGATGGAAGACAAAAACATTACGGGCACTCGGAGTTTGAGAAGCTTTGCCTTGACACCTGCCAAGCTCAAAGCTATTCTCTGAATACTATGCCACAGAAAAGTCAGTCACCGGTGATGGCCAGTGCTCCATAACAAATTGGAAAAGCCCTATCTCCTCGCGCTGGCCTTCGTCTGCGGCGCCGCAGTTCTGGCGTTGGAGATTGTCGGTACGCGGGTTCTGGGACCGTTTTTCGGAGTGACCATTTATCTCTGGTCGGCTTTGATCAGCGTGACATTGCTGGCACTCAGCATCGGCTATGTGGTAGGCGGCAAAGTCGCCGACCGCCACCCCACTCTGTCATTACTAAGCTGGCTGATTCTCGCTTCCGGGCTGCTAGTGCTGCTGATTCCTTGGATTCGTCGACCCATCATACTTTTCACCGAGCCACTCGGCTTGCGCCTGGCAGTATTAGCATCCTCCATGCTTCTGTTTTTCGTTCCCCTGACACTTCTGGGGATGGTAAGCCCGCTCCTGATCAAAATAAAGGCCAAACGCTTGAACGAACTCGGCGCCACTGTAGGCGGGCTGTACGCCGTTTCGACTCTCGGCAGTGTTGTCACGGCCCTGCTGACCGGCTATGTGTTGATACCGTATGTTGGTGTAAATCTCCTGCTTCTGATATTCGGTTTGATGTTGGTCCTGGCCGCTACGCCCGGGCTCATTACTGGGAAGGGCAGAAAGAGCAAAGCCATCGCCGTCTTCTCCCTGATTGCGTTGGCCTCAGTAGCCATCGTGGTGACACCGGTTGAAGCTGCAGCCATAGACAAAGGTCTGCTTGAGGTTCGACAGAGTGCCTATTCCGAGTTGAGAGTCATCGAAAAGTCGCAGGGTAATGCGAGAATCAGGTACTTGCTAATGGACGGCGTTGCGCACAGCGTCGTCGATCCGGCAAGCTGGAATTCGTACGACTACTACAACTTCATAATGGACATGCTCAGGGATTTCCACTCTGCAGGGGATTTGCTTCTGATCGGACTTGGGGGCGGATCGTATGCCAAGAGCAGTTCGCGCAAGGGCTGGAAAGTCGATGCGCTGGAAATCGATCCCGCTGTGATTGATCTGGCGCAGGAGTACTTCGGACTATTACCAGAGGATGCCAACCTGTTCTGCGTTGAAGGGCGACGATTTTTGGCACAGACCGAGAAGAAGTACGATATGATCGCAATGGATGCTTTCGGATCCAGCCTAATACCATTTCATCTGATGACGACCGAGTTTTTTGAACTCACTAAGCGCCACTTAAAGCCAAATGGCATTCTGCTCATCAATGTGGTAGCACTGGTCAAAGATGACCCGCTCCTGGGACCTTTGACGGCAACGCTGAAATCTCAATTCCGGCACGTTTGGGCCGCGCCAGTGTTTCACCCAGCGAACCGCACCACTAATTTCGTTTTCTTTGTCTCCGACACGGAGTATAGCGCACCGGCCAATGAGATCATTATCATGCGTTACGATGGTGTCCTGCTAAACTCATCGACGGTCTTTAGTCAGCGCTTGGTGCCGCGGAGCAATCCGGGGCAAATTCTCAGCGATGACTGTAGCACCGCCGACATTCTGTCCGACCAGATCAACCTTTCGCTGCGGCGTGAACTCCACAGCAATCTGCAAGGCGCAGAGCTTTCGTGGTAGTGGCTGCTCCGAACGAAGATTAGCCCCGCTGACTTGGTAAAGAATTCCTGCCTCATGGCAACTCGGGCACGGCGCGTCATGCCCCTACGTTTGGTGGAGCGCAAGAGGTGGGGGGGACGGAGAAAAGGCGCGTCAAAAACGAAGCGGTCTTGACCTACTTGGCTAAGTTGGCGGCTATCCGACACGTTGCGGCGCGGCTACAACCGCACTTCGGCAAGATCGGTGACAACGCCCTCTTACTAACTAGTTTGGGGAATGTTTTTGCAGTGAGGCGCTACAAAAAGGGGGGGAATCCGGGTTAAAGTTTGCAGCGAAGGACTGCGGTGCTGTTCTTGCCTTCTGCACACGGTCTCACCTTAACTCAATTCGTAGTCACTTTTCACTGGACATTCTGTCAAATCTGGGTATCTTACTCCTGTTAGTACTACTCAAGTCTGTTGATCATATCTGTCCTAAAGAAGGAGGATTCTCATGTCCAGACGTACCCTTTCACTCGTGGCCGGGTTAGCTGTGATTGCCTTGTCAATCCCGGCTCACGGCGCTGTTCCTGCCCTGATCAACTATCAAGGTAGACTCACGCGTGCATCAGGAACACCGCTTGACACCACGGTTGCTATCACCTTCACTATCTACGATAGTAATGGGAGGAATCTCTGGGCTGAGACCCACTCTTCCGTCACCGCTGTCGGAGGCACATTCAGCGTACTGCTTGGCTCCTTCAACCCCATCCAGGCCTCTGTCTTCGCCGACACAAGTCGCTGGCTCGGTATCAGGGTGGGGACTTCGGCCGAGATGTCTCCGCGTGTGCGATTAATCAGTGTACCATACTCTTTCCGGGTTGGTACAGTTGATAGTGCATCCGGCGGGACGATCAAGGGCGACCTTGTCGTTAGCGGCGAGGTCAGCATCGATGGCCTACGGCTGGCATCTGGCGCATCAGCGGGGAAGGTGCTGACCTCCGATTCCGTTGGTAAGGGCACATGGCAGCCCGGTATATCGGGACCGGTCGGGCCTCCGGGACCAGCAAATACGCTGGATATGGCCTACGATCAAGGTGGGCCGGGCGTGGGACGGGTGATTGAAGCAGAAGCTGGACCAGTGGAAGTCTATTGTGACTCGCTGCAGGACGCGTTGTTGGTAATGACTTACGGAGACGGGCGTGCGATTTTCGCCGTGTCTCAGCCGTCCGCCAAAGGCGATGCTATGACTGCGTGGACCGGGGGCGAAGGGCGCGCACTTGTCGCCTTGTCTGACGTGTCTGCGCGGGGCGACGCCATCACTGCGGCGACCTCTGGCACGGGCGGTGCGATCTTTGCCTATTCCGCTTCAACCGCTCCCGCCGACGTCGTCGTCGCGGTAGCCGGGGGAGGTGGTAACGCCGGCTATTTTATCATGCAGAATACAGGCAGTAATGCGGCTGGAATTGTAGGGCAATCAGCTAGCGGACTTGAGGCTAGCGCGGGGGTGAAAGCAGTCGGCGCAGGAGTAAACGCTCCAGGGATTCCTGCTGCGACAGCACTGGAGATCAGCAATGGTGCTATCCGGGTCACGGGTGAGAACAAACCAGTGGGGAAGGTCGCGTTCGGACCAGGCGCGACAAAAGTGTTCACATGCGTAGAGGATCCCAATCCCACACACGACCACGTCATTGGGGGTTATGTCGACGTCACAATTGTCAACGCACTGATCACCGGGTCTAGCTTCATCTTCCTGAACGTTGAGACCACCGAGACATATTCAGGGATTGTGATGAACACCTTTCTTATCGGGCAAACGCAAGGCTCGGCGACAGTTCGAATTTATATGATCGGTTGCGAATACGACCATCACCAGGGCTATGTCCATTACTTTATCGTGAATCCGTAAGACGTGTGGCTCCCACCTGGTCCAGAGGTTTGACGTTCTCCGTCAGGCCGCAAGACGGCCTGACCTACTCTGCGCAAAAACGGCACGCCATGCCCTTACGGTTGGTGGTGCGCGAGGACGAGCCGTGCACAGATGTTTTTGTTGCTCACTGCTTTGCCATCCAGCTTCTTTCCAACATGCCACACTGGTCTAACTGGGAATCGCAATTGCGCAAGCGCGGGTGCGTCAATATCTGCGGTGTCGATGAAGCAGGTCGCGGACCGCTGGCGGGGCCGGTGGTTGCGGCAGCGGTGATTCTGCCGAACAGCTTTGACGCGACGGGGGTTGATGACTCAAAGCAACTGACAGCTCTTCGGCGAGAGGAGCAGTTTGGACGCATTGTGAGGGAATGCTGCGCCTACGGTGTAGGCGCGGTGTTTCCGGAAGAGATCGACCGGATCAACATCCTTCAGGCGACATTTGAGGCAATGCGACAAGCTATCGCACAACTGAGTATGACGCTCGATTTTGTGTTGGTCGATGGCAACAAGGAGATTCCCGCATTGTCGCTGCCGCAGCAGGCGATCATTGGTGGTGACGGCAAGGTTGTCGCCATTGCGTGCGCGTCGATCATCGCCAAAGTCACTCGCGATCGAATGATGTGCGAGTATCACGCGCAATATCCGCAGTATGGCTTTGACCGGCACAAGGGCTACCCGACTCCCGAACATCGCCGGATGATCGAACGCTACGGCGTGCTCGATATTCACCGCAAGAGCTTCACGTTGCTGCCGGAACAGTGGGAATTCCATCTTGCCGACTGAACCGGTAAATCGCAATCGACGCGGCAGGAAATACGAGAAACTTGCCGTCGATTTTCTGCGCGTCAATGGCTACGACATTGTGGCAACCAACTATCGGCATGGTCGCAAAGAGATCGACATCATTTGCGTGAAAGACAACGAACTGGCGTTTGTCGAGGTCAAAGGGGGTCGTTCAACGGCGTTTGGTGATCCGGTGTATCGGGTCGATAATCGCAAGCGCGACGCGATCATCAATGTGGCACAGGCGTATCTTCAGGAATCTGAGGTTGCCTATCAGTCGTATCGCTTTGATGTGATTGTAGTGAAAGAGAAAGAGGGTCGGCACGAGATCGAACATTTGCAGGGAGCATTTACGGCTTGACAATATCGAGCGCTTCCTTGCGCGCTTTGAGTTTCTTATCAACCAAATCCCAGATATCAATCAGCTTCTCCGGCTCGCGTTCCAGATCCGCCTTGATCTCTCTGAATGAAGGCTCGGTGAATCCCATGCTGTTGAGCACAGAATCTCTTTGAATCGTGAACGTAGCGCTTGTGGTATCGGAACTTAGATGCAGCAACGCCAGCTCGACGTAGCAGTTGGCGACGCGTTCGATGCGCGGATCGGCTCTATGGTTGCGAACATGCAGGAACACAGCGCCGGCAATGATAACAGTGAGTAGGATGATGGTCTGGTAGGGTCTCATGGATCTCAAGATGCCCTATAGTTGATCACAAGTCAATTCTCTCTTCCTTCGCTGACGGAGGAAGTTTTGGCTCGACGAAGACGGATTTGATCTGCTGGAAGATCGCCTTGCCGGGCGCACCTCCTTTGGCTTTGCGTACATGGCGTCGCTCGGTGTACATCACCGGCACGTTGCTTGATTTCTTCATGTCGGAATAATAGGCCGCCAACTGGGCCGCTTCGGTGATTGATTGTCTTGATGGCGCGCGATTCTTGTCGGTGGCGACCAAGATCACATGCGATCCGGTCGCTTGTTGTGCGTGAAACCACCAATCATAGGTGCGCGCAACTTTGAAAGTGAGCACGTCATTGCCGGCAGCCGATTTGCCGACGAGGAGTTTCTCGCCGGCGGAGGAGTAGAACGTCCGATAGTGCGGGGAAGAATCGGGCGCTTGGGTGGTACTCGATCCTTTGCTTGGTCGGGAAGATGTTCGGAACGTGGCAACAAGCTTGTGCAAGTGGTTGATGTCGCTTGCCTGAAACACTGCTGCTGAGCGTTCAATCAGTTTAGTAATCGTCTGCTCAAGTTTCTGGATGCGTGGCATGATGATGGCGGGCATACGCTGAAGGCGCTTAGCACGCTTGTAATAGTCTGCGGCTGATTCGAGAATGCTTTTGCCTGCGAGCAGAGGAACGTTGATGGTTCGATCATCGTGGTATAGGTCGGTGACGCGCAACTTACCGCGGTCCGGTTTAATATCAAGGTTAGCCATCAGCAAATCGCCCCACTGCTTGAGGCGGTCGATATCGGCGCATTCAGCCAAGTCCTGCTTGAGTTGAGCAAGCGTGCTTTCGTTTTTCTTGATCTCGCGCTTGAAGACGCCGAGCGCTGTTGCCTGCGCCTGCTTAAGTTCCTGCTGCGCTGCTTGCGCGTCATAGAGCTGCCAGAAGAGCGATACCAACGGAGTTTTTCGATCCAGTTCCAGTTTTGCCGGCGGCTCGGTGACAATGCGGTGGCGTTTGCCGTCGAATTCGAGGAGGTAGTTGACGCCGGCGACCGATGCGATTTCGGCTTGCCCAGCGTGTGAGGTGTCACCAAGCGACTCGGCAGATACATACGGAGTGCCCGGTTTCAGCCGCCGACTGTCTTTGACGACGCGCAGAGCATGCAGGATTGTTCGGTCATGATCGATCAGAAATGCGTTCGCCTGCGCGCCAAACAGCTCGAAAATGATCTTAAGCCGTCGTGGAGAGGTAGCTTCATCGCTTTTCTCAATCTCGAAGATAATCGCGCGATTGCCGGAGAGAGGAGCCACTTCGATGATCGTCGACGAGGCGCATTGTTGCCAAACCTCGAAACTGTCGTCTTTCTTGGCCCAGCCGGGGAGCAGAAGGAACTGCGGCGGAGCAAATGAGAATTTCAGGTGGTATTTGCTCTCCCCTTTGAAGAGGAGGCGAAAAATCTTGGATGCCTTGTGGTGCTCAACTTTGACCAGAATTGCACCCCTAAGTAAGGCATCATATTCCAATGCGAGATAATTGGTTACGACAGTATTCTTCGGCAACATAGATGGCAACTAAGCTACCGAGTTGTAAGGCCGTTGTCAATAAGGATAGACTTTTTTCGTTGACAAATGCCCTCAAAAGCCCCTTCTATACTTTTCTATGACCGATTGGGCTTAGCGAGGAACGAATGATTTCAAGCATGACCGGCTACGGCAAGGCCGAAACAACGATCCGCCAGAAGAAAGTGACAATCGAAGTCACCTCCGTAAACAACCGCTATCTGGAAGTTTCGCTGCGATTGCCCAAGCTTCTCTCGGAGTACGAGAATGAGGTACGGGAAGCGATCGGCAAGCTGGTATCGCGGGGCAAGCTTTCCATGACGATTGTCATTGACGACAACTCGATCACCCCGCAAATGCTGAAACTTAATGAAGATGTTGCCCACCTCTACCATAAGATGTTCAGGGATCTGAAGACCAAGTTCAAACTGTCGGGGGATATCACGGTCTCGAACTTTGTCGGTCTGCCGGAGTTGTTCACAGTTACCACTGCAGCGGCTATCACCCGCGGGGATGTCAACAAGCTGATCGCAGGCATTAGGAAGGCGATTGGCAACCTCAACCAGATGCGGCAGAACGAGGGAAATGCGTTAGCAAAGGACATGGCACATCGCGTACGATTGATCGAGACCGCGCTGGCGGAAGTCGAACGGTTTCAGCCGCGCACACTTGAACGCTACCGTCAGAGGTTGACGCAGTTGATAGAGGACATTTTGCCGGACGGACAAAAACTCGGCGATACTGAGGAACGGAAGCTGCGGCTTGATATGGAAATTGCGTTGATGGCGGATAAGTCGGATGTCACTGAAGAGTGCGTGCGGCTGCGCAGCCACTGTGAAGCGTTCATTGCTACGATCAAGGCTCCGGGAGACACCGGCAAGCGATTGAACTTCATCTTGCAGGAAATGAATCGCGAAGCCAACACGATCGGCTCCAAGTCGATAGTCTACGAAATCTCCGAAAAGGTCATCAGGATCCGCGAAGAGATTGAAAAACTTCGAGAGCAAGTACAGAATATCGAATGATAGAAACACTATCTTCACCCAAAACGGTCAACGCCCAGAAACCGTTGCTGGTCGTCCTTTCGGGACCATCCGGTACCGGCAAGTCGACAATTGTCGCTGAGCTTCTGAAACGTGATCGCCGTTTTTGCGTATCTATTTCGGCCACAACCCGTCCCAGACGCTCTGCCGAGAAAGAGGGAAGAGACTACTATTTCCTGTCGGCTAACGAGTTCCGGAACAAAAAGCGTCGGGGAGAGTTCATAGAGACAGCTTCAGTGTTCGAGGAATGGTATGGAACACCAAAGAAACCGTTACTTGAAGCTCTTGGGCGTAACAGGTTGGTGCTCTTTGATATAGACATTCACGGCGGCATGTCGATCAAGAAGTGGCGCAAGGACGCGGTTCTGATCTTTGTACTACCGCCGAGTATGGGTGTTTTGCGCAAGCGGCTGGTGAGGAGGAAAACTGAGTCGGCGACAGAAATGAAACTGCGGTTGGCGCGATCATTAAAGGAAATCAGCTATTGGTCGAAATATGACTACGTTGTCTGTAACAACGACTTGGTTGAGACAGTCGAGCTGATTAGGAGTATAATCAGATCTGAGTCGCAACGAGTAGTACGTTGCCAGACAATAACTTTCAGATAGGAGACGGGTCGATGGAAGACAAGACATTTTCGATGTTGATGAAGAATCTGGACAAGGTGACGGCAAATCCGTATGAGGCCGTCCTGGTTGCTTCCAGAAGGGCGCGGCAACTCAACACAAGTCGTCTGGCGCAGATGGAGATGATGACGGAGGACAGTGAGGAGGCGATTGACTATCGGAAGGTTACGACGCAAGCAATCGAAGACATGCTGAGGCAGAAAATTAGATTCCACTATAAGGGATAGGTTTCTTGGCAAAAAATCTGGTCATAGTTGAGTCACCGACCAAATCGAAGACTCTGGCAAAATTCCTTGGGAAGGACTATACGATCAAGGCGACGGTCGGTCATGTAATCGACCTGCCGAAATCAAAGCTCGGTATTGATATCGAGAACGGTTTTCAGCCCGATTATGTGGTCATCAAGGGCAAAGCGAACATTCTAAAAGAGCTCAAGGATGCTGCCAAGAAAGCCAAGACAGTTTATCTGGCCCCCGACCCTGACCGTGAGGGGGAAGCGATTGCCTACCATGTCGCCGGCAAATTAGAGGGCTGTGGAGCGGTGATTCGACGGGCGACGTTTAACGAGATCACCAAGAAAGCGGTATTGGCCGGCATAGCCGACGCCCGTGACATTGACCAGAACCTTGTGGAAGCGCAGCAGGCTCGCCGCCTTCTCGATCGCATCGTCGGCTACAAGGTTAGTCCGGTGCTCTGGCGCACGGTCTATCGCGGTCTATCGGCGGGACGCGTTCAGTCAGTAGCGCTGCGGATAATCTGCGAACGTGAAGCTGAAATTGATGCCTTTGCCTCGGAAGAATACTGGAAATTCGTCGGCCTATTCGAAGCGTCCAGCAAAGACATGTTCCAGGCGCGGTTGTTCAAGATCGATGGCCAAGACTTCAAAATTGCCACGGGAGCTGACGCTGAATCGCTCAAGGCCGAATTACTCGGACAGAAATACAGCGTCTCCGACGTTAAGACGGAAAGACGAACGCGGCGACCACTGCCACCTTATATCACGTCAACTCTGCAGCAGGACGCATCAATTCGGCTGGGGTTCTCTTCGTCGAAGACGATGCAGGTTGCACAGTCGTTGTATGAAGGTATCGAGATTTCCTCGGAAGGGCAAATCGGCCTGATTACTTACATGCGTACCGACTCGGTGCGTATTGCGGCTGAGGCAGCGGCAGCAGCAAAGAGCTATATTGAGAACATCTATGGGAAGGAATACTATCCTGATCCTCCCAATTTCTATAAGACTAAAAAGGCAGCCCAGGATGCGCACGAAGCAATTCGTCCAACCTATCTGGATTACCCACCCGAGAAGATCAAGAAGTCGCTGACCCGCGACCAGTTCCGGTTGTACGAATTGATTTGGAATCGTTTTCTGGGCTCACAGATGGCGCCGGCAGCGTTTGATCAATTGACGGTTGATATTACCGGCGGCAAGTATCAATTCCGGGCCACGAGCCAGAAGGTAGTGTTTGAAGGCTTCCTGGCGGTATACACTTGGACCCCGGATGAAAACGGTAGTGGGAATGGTAATGGCGATGTCGCCACCTTACCAAAGCTGTCAACGGGTGACAAGTTGGCTTTGACCGAAGTCAATCCGACTCAGCATTTCACCAAACCGCCGGCGCGCTTCTCCGAGGCGTCACTGGTAAAAGAACTGGAAGCCAACGGAATCGGCAGGCCTTCCACGTATGCGCAGATTGTCACGACGCTCAAGACCCGCACCTATGTCGAGTTGCAGAGTCGCCGTCTGGTACCGACCGATCTCGGCAAAACTGTGAATACGCTGCTGGTGAAGCAATTCCCGGATATCTTCTCGGTGCAGTTTACCGCGCAGATGGAGGATGAACTGGATCGGGTGGAGGAAGGCGAGATTACGTGGCAGGGTGCGCTCACGGATTTCTATACTCCATTCTCAAAGCGCTTGCAGGATGTCGAAGATAACCAGCAGGAGATCAAGGAATCAACCCAGAAAGTGTCTGATGTTGTCTGCGAGAAGTGCGGTAAGCAGATGGTGGAGAAGTGGGGACGTAACGGCAGATTCCTGGCGTGCTCCGGTTATCCGGAATGTAAGAGCACGCAGCCGCTTAATGGCAAAGAAGATCAGGCGACCGACGAAAAATGCGAATTGTGCGGATCGCCGATGGTGATCAAGCAGGGCAGGTTTGGCAAGTTCCTCGCTTGTTCGGCATATCCCGAGTGCAAGAATACAAAGTCCCTGTCCATCGGTCTGAAATGCCCCAAGGCCGGTTGCGGCGGAGATGTCGTGGAAAGACGTACTCGCGGCGCCAAGGTTTTCTGGGGCTGCTCCAAGTATCCCAAATGCGATTTTGCCTCCTGGTACAAACCGGTTGGTCAGAAGTGTCCGAACTGCGAGAGCAAATACATGGTTGAAAAGGACACGAAGAAGGACGGACTACATTTCTATTGTCCTGAGTGCAAGCACAAGCTGATTAAGCAGGTGGAGGCGGTGCCGATACCGAGTGTGTAGAAGACACGAATTCTCCATCTATTATATAATCAAGCGGGTCGCATCTGAGAAGGTGTGACCCGTTTTGGTTTTAGTGAAGTAGGTCAAAACCGCTTCGGTTTTGACATTCTATGACAGCTAAGTATGTAGGGAGTTACGGCGCACGCGGATCTACGGCGCGCAAGTTTCGTGGCCGGTGTCGGGTCACAGCTTCTGGCTTGGGGGACGAGTCGAAGGTCAAGACCTGACACAACATTGAATAGCTTACCCGCTCCTCCCCTC
>Ga0209777_10004088_pt1 | contig 17494 bp, 17 predicted proteins | sample FrelakmetHBP12HB_FD_187147 | JGI IMG/M metagenome (GOLD analysis project Ga0209777, IMG submission 187147) | Freshwater lake sediment microbial communities from the University of Notre Dame, USA, for methane emissions studies -HBP12 HB (SPAdes)... | ecosystem: Environmental > Aquatic >...
TCATTTCGCTCCTGGTTTATGGCCTCAGCCTGGTAGGATTATTTTCAGCCAGTGCCATTTACCACCTAGCAAGAGTGAGGCCACAAATCCAGCAAGTCCTGCGCAAACTCGATCATTCGGCAATATACCTGCTCATCGCTGGAACCTATACGCCTTTTTGCCTCAATGCATTCAGCGGCTTTTACCATTGGGGCCTGCTGACGATTATCTGGGCAATTGCTCTTGGAGGTATCCTGATCAAGGTTTTCTATGTTAATGAACCGCGGTGGTTGAACGCAACAGTCTACGTAATAATGGGCTGGTTATGTCTGTCTGCGGTGGGGCAGATGTCCACTGCGTTATCTCCTGCTATATTTGGCTGGTTGATTACTGGTGGAGTGATATATACAATCGGTGCAGTTGTCTATGCCACGAAAATCTTCAACTTCGCTCCTGGCAGGTTCGGTTTCCATGAAGTCTGGCATATTTTCGTCCTGTGTGGCGCACTGGCACATTTTATTGCAGTGACATTATTAGTCATCAAATCTGCATGAATCCATCCCTGGTCATCAATAAGCTATGCAAAGTAAAAAGCCAGTGTATGAAGGCTTGAAAAATATCGGGATTTACGTCAATCCTATCGACTTGATACGATTTTGTGAAAACCGCCTCTGCTCAAAACCAGTACAATCTGATAAAATACAAACCGCACGCCGGAACCTTTCGACATGGTTAAATCACGCCCCGGTCTCTACTCCCGGGGTTTTTCGTTGGGCGGGGCGTTGGTTATGCCCTACCCTGAGGCAGATATGCTGAAAGAACGTACCGATCTCCGTAATATTGCCATTATTGCCCATGTTGACCATGGTAAAACCACCTTGGTTGATGGACTACTGCGCCAGTCACACACTTTTCGCGACAACCAGCTAGTGGCTGAGCGTGTAATGGATTCCAATGACCTCGAGCGCGAGCGCGGAATCACCATTCTGGCCAAAAACACAGCCATTACCATACCGGATCCGGTCACCGGAGAAACAGTTAAAATAAACATTGTGGATACTCCCGGCCATGCTGATTTTGGGGGTGAAGTAGAGCGAGTCATGAATATGGTTGATGGTGTATTGTTGCTCGTAGATGCAGCTGAAGGTCCCATGCCGCAGACTCGCTTTGTGTTAAAAAAAGCTCTTGAGATGGGTCATAAAGCGGTGGTGGTCATTAACAAAGTTGACAGAAAAGACGCTGAACCCGAGCGCGTGGTCAACCAGACTTTCGACTTATTTATCGAATTAGGTGCGACAGATGAACAGGCGGATTTCCCTATCATCTATGCTCAGGCAACCACTGCCCAGGCGGGTTACACTCCTGAACTTGGCCCAGACCTCCAACCGTTGTTCCAGACCATCCTGCGCCATATTCCTGCTCCGAAAGTAGACCGGGATGCACCTTTGCAATTGCTGGTAACCACACTTGGATACGATGATTACCGTGGGGTGACCGCAGTAGGCAGGATCCATGCGGGTACAATTAAAGTTGGACAAGCGTTGACACGTTTGAAGGTCGATGGCACGAATGCCCCTGAACGTGCCAGATATCTCTACGTTCATCAAGGATTGAATAAAATAGAAGTGGAGCAAGCCGAGGCTGGTGAAATCGTTGCTTTGGCTGGACTGGAAGGGATCGCCATTGGTGAGACCCTGGCCGACCCGGAGAATCCTGTGGCATTGCCGACCATCAAAGTGGAGGAACCAACCGTCCGGATGACATTTGGGGTCAACACCTCCCCGTTTTCGGGAAGGGAAGGTCGGTGGAGTACCTCTCGTAAACTCCGTGAGCGCCTTTTCGACGAATTACGAACCAATGTATCACTGAGAGTCCAGGAGACCGATACTGCCGAGACCTTCCTGGTCTCGGGGCGTGGTGAACTTCATCTGGCTATCCTCATTGAAACCATGCGTCGAGAGGGGTACGAATTCCAGGTATCCCGTCCAGAAGTGATCTTTCATAAGGCTGAAGATGGAACCCAGCTTGAGCCGTTCGAGGAAGTTCATATCGAGACGAGCCCCGATACTGTGGGTGTCGTTGTGGAAATGTTGGGTGGCCGGCGTGGAAAAATGATGGATTTACAAGATACCGGACAGGGTAGCGTCAGGTTGATCTATATTGTCCCAACCAGAGGGTTACTCGGTTTCCGTTACCAGTTCCTGACTGCTACACGAGGCATGGGTGTGATGAACACCCTGTTCCATGGTTATGAGGAAATGGCTGGAGCAATGGCCCAGCGGTCCACCGGTTCACTAGTGGCCTGGGAAGTGGGTGATACCACTGCTTATGCTTTAAAAAGCGCCGAAGAAAGGGGAACCCTTTTCTATGGACCGGGTGTGTCTGTATATGAAGGGATGGTAATCGGTGAGAATGCGCGGCCCGGGGATATCCCAATCAATGTTTGCCGGAAGAAACACCTGACCAATATGCGCTCATCGCATGGTGACATGGAAATCCGCCTGACTACTCCACGACAAATGAGCATTGATGAAGCTATTGAATACCTGGCCGATGATGAACTGCTGGAAGTAACCCCGCAATCCTACCGCATACGAAAACGTATCCTGAATACCGACGAGCGCGGCAAGCAGGATAAAAAAGCCAAAGAAGCATTGGAAGAGTAAAAAAAGAACTTCCTGCTGAATATGCGGGAGGTTCTTTTTTTCCTTATTATTGGTCGCAGGCAATTAAGACGTCAACTGGCAGGCCCTACATGGTCTGATCGCTTCTGTTTACCACTTGAAATCCAGCCTTATCAAGGACCTCATAGAAAAAAAATGGGGGGCAACCCACATAATCAGGGAACGAGCTGTGGACACACATATATAGATTATTGGGGAGCCCGGGTCTCCTGATTGCCCGCTATCGCCTTATAAAATCTTCAATTATCGCATAACTGTTGTTCCGTGCACGGTGAGTGTATCTTTAATATGCATGGAAATATTATGAAAGGATCCAATATCAAATCCTGAATGAAATTCATTCTCTCACAAATGTTCCATTGCGCAAGTCCGCCAAGGCCCGTTGAATCTCTTCAGGTGTGTTCATAACGAATGGACCATAAGGGGCAATTCTTTCTTTGAAGGGTGAACCAGCCATCAATATAAATCGCATTGGTAGATCACGGGTGCGGACCCGGACATTGTCTCCATCTCCCAACACAACCATCTTTATAGCAGAGACCGACTGATCCTCAAAATCCCCCTGGCCTTCAAATATATATGCCAGCGCAGTATGACCCTGCGGGACAGGCTGGACGAATTCACTTTGAACATCCAACACGACATCCAAGTAAATAGGGTGGGCTGCGATCCCAGTGACCGGGCCGCTAATATTACCAACCTGACCTGCTATCACGGAAACCCGAAATCCTTTGCCTTCTGCATTAGGGATAGTTGAAGCACTTACTCCCTGATAGCGTGGGTGAGTCATCTTTAAAGAAGCGGGGAGGTTGACCCAGAGCTGAAAGCCATTGATAGCTCTATCTGGTCCGATGCGCGGCATCTCCTCATGCAGTATGCCACCACCGGCGGTCATCCACTGTACATCGCCGGGACCTATCTGTCCCTGATTTCCCAGGCTGTCGCGATGATTTACTTTGCCAACGAGCATATATGTGACTGTTTCAATGCCGCGATGAGGATGCATCGGAAAACCAACTATAGCACCTTCGACCGGGTCATTAAATGCAAAATGATCAAAGAGAAGGAAGGGGTCAAACAAATTAGTGACCTGCGGAGAAAAAGATCGCCTCAAACGAACCCCTGCGCCTTCCATTACATATTGAGGTTCAATTACATTCACGACTTGGCGAGATTTATTCATACGATCACTCCTTGATGGTCTATCATTTTAAAGCAAAACCCTGCTTCTCAATAACATTTCGGAGCCCGGTACGATCAGTTTGGGAAACACGGCGAGCGGACTGTTCAAGCCAACCGGCATATTCAGTTTCATTGTTCCTGCCAGGAACAGGCACCTGACGGCCTTTATAAATTCCTGTTGCTATCATGGCCTGATCATACATCCGTAATGTTTCATCCTTGGGGGTTGTATCGTAATGTTCCCAATGTAAAACTGCCTTGAGGGGCAAGCGTGGACGGAGCGGATGATCCTGGGATGGCCAACCGACTGTCATACCGACCACCGGAAAGACCAACCGCGGAAGGCCAAGTAGATCAATCACTTCCTGCGGCTTGCGCCTGATAGAGCCGATGTAGCAAATTCCCAACCCCAGTGACTCGGCAGCGATGGCGGCGTTTTGGGATGCTAGTATGGCGTCAAAGGACGCCACAAGGAAATTTTCAGTGTATTCTGTTTTCTGCGTATAGCCACGGATAGTGCAAATGCGTTCCAGTCGCGACAGGTCTGCACACCAGGTCAAAAACAAGGGTGCTTGGCGGATATGGTCCTGGTTTCCGCACAATTCGGCAAGTTTCTCACGCCCAGCAGCCTCGGTCACAGCTACAACGGAATAAGCCTGAAGGGCTGATGATGTGGATGCATGCTGCGCAGCAGCAACAATTCCCTCGACCATGGCAACGGGAATCGGGTCAGATTTATAGTGACGGACGGAAGTGTGACGATGGATCAATTCCAATGTTGGATTGGTCATAAAGAGATCTCTTTCAAGTTGATCAAGTGAAAGGTCCAATCCTTCACTTGCTTATAATAACATTTGCAGTTCAATTTCATCGCGAAGAGGAATGCCATCGAATCCGGTCATGGGTATTACAGGTTTTAAACGACGAGCGGATTCCAAGGCATTAATCCGAATTCCAGAAATAACAAAACCACGTTTCTGGTAAAAGCGCAACGCATGGGTGTTATCATTCGTGGTGACCAGCCACATCCGTTTGCAACCAGCTAAATATGCGACCTGCCTTGCTTCTTCAATGAGTTTGGTTCCAATGCCCACACGTTCCTGCCAGGAATTGAGGGTAATCACTTCGAATGAATTGCCTTCGATATGATAGGTTAGCAGTCCATTAATATCCTGTCCATTAAAAGCACCAATACCAGGCAGTTCAGCGGGACGAAAAATTGTACTATGGGCAACCACGATCTCTGCCCCCCAAGACTCAATGATCTTTTGTAGCACCAGAGTGCGGTCAGTTGATATTAATAGGCGGAAAACCATTCCGGACATTATATTATTGATTCTCTAATTTCTGGAAATATTTTATATCATGGTTGAACAATTATTTTCAGATAAAACGAATCCCCGAAAGCGTACCCATTACCATCGAATGCTTGCCATTCACTTATATAAGTACCAGCATCCAACGGAGAAGTAAAAATAATCTGAATAGTCACCTGCGACCCTGCGCGGGCCGGAAATAGAGCTATTTCTGGTGAGGCTCCCAACGCGTCCCCGCTGACCAATCGCAGGCGATAACGGCCATCCCAATTGCATGTACCAGAATTCTGGACAAGCCACTGTTTATCTATTTTAATTCCAGGGGCTTCGATAGTATTGTCTGCGATGGTCACGTCAGATATAAATGTCAACCCATCCACACAAGCAAGTGTGGGGGTATTCAATGCAGCAATCGTTGATAAGGCTGTGCCATTAGGAACAGGAGGTGTAACTGAAGGGGTTGTAACTGTAGGGGTTGAAATTATTGTGCCTGCTCCTGAACAAGCATTCATGGCCATCAGGAAAAAACAACAGATGAATATGGATATGCTGGGAGTTAAAACTTTAGCCCGCGCACCCAAGATCATCTGTTCTGCTTTAACCTGATGAATTATTAGAATGCGTGTGAAGCTAAACTTCACCCGCGTCCTCTTCGGCGTTGTCACTACCACTACCAGTGACCAGGGGAATCGACACTTCGCCCCCACTCGCTTGCTGGCGGATCACCGTTTCGATTTCATGGGCAAGATCGGGGTTCTGGCGCAGGAATTCCTTCGAGTTTTCACGTCCCTGCCCAAGACGAACATCCCCATAGGAGAAAAAAGCGCCGCGTTTATCAACAATTCCAAGCTGGGTTGCCAAGTCAATCAGGTCGCCAACCTTTGAGATTCCTTCGTTGTACATGATATCAAATTCAGCAGAACGAAATGGTGGCGCGACCTTGTTCTTGACCACGCGTACGCGGGTCCGATTGCCAACAACTTCTGCACCTATCTTGATCGACTGGATGCGGCGCACGTCCAAACGTACGGAAGCATAGAACTTTAGGGCATTTCCGCCTGTGGTAGTTTCCGGGTTGCCAAACATCACGCCGATCTTCATGCGTAATTGATTGGTAAATATAACCGTGGTCTTGGACTGGTTGATGGCACCGGATAATTTTCGCAACGCCTGGGACATAAGGCGAGCCATCGCACCCATCTGGGCGTCCCCCATATCACCTTCGATCTCGGACCTCGGAACCAAGGCAGCGACGGAGTCAATCACCACCAGGTCAACCGCTCCTGAACGGACGAGCGTTTCCGTGATCTCTAAAGCCTGTTCACCCGTATCGGGTTGAGAAACCAGCAGATTGTCAATATCCACGCCACATTTGGCCGCATAGGATGGATCGAGGGCGTGTTCCATGTCAACATACGCTGCAGTACCACCCATTTTTTGTACTTCGGCCACGATATGCTGGCAAATTGTTGTTTTTCCGGAGGATTCTGGACCAAAAATTTCAGTGATGCGTCCGCGAGGGATGCCCCCAACGCCTAAGGCAAGGTCAAGGGATAGAGAACCGGTCGGAATAGAATCAATCACCATCTTATTTGCTTCACCCAGACGCATGATGGAACCATCCCCGTAGCGTTTTACAATATCTCCAACCGCCTTATCCAGCATGGCTCGACGACCTTCATCTTGTTGTCCGGTTGCAGCAGAATCAGATTTTTTCGCCATAATTATCCTCTCTACGTTTTATTGGCAAAAGTATAGCACAGATGTTCGATACGTCAAGAGTTCAAGGTGTAGAAACCTGCGGGTCGGGAGGCAGGGTGAAATCATAACCATTGAAACCATAAAATGAAAAATATGTGATCTGCCCGGGGAGAATCTGAATATTCTCAATCCTGTTCAGCGCGGCATAAGGAATATTAAGTTGATAAACTCCGGCGGGCAGGTTGCCGAGGACAACATTTTCATTGTAATAAGAGTCGCTGTTGACCGTAGTCGGTCCATAAGTTTTAATCTCATATTGTTTTCCCGAATCAAGGGATTTCAGCAAGACGAGATAAGAATCGAGCAGCGTACCATATGTACTCATCACCCGCCCTGCCAGAACACCATACCCCTGAGGAGGAGAAATCCACAATTCCGGGTTGCGGGTTTTCCAAAAATCATTCTCTCCAAGCCGAACCTCAAAATGAAGGTGCGGTCCAGTAGTCATTCCCGTATCTCCCACAAGCCCGACGATATCACCTGTGTTCAACCATTGACCTACAACAACGTTCACTTCTTCCATATGGGCGTAAACAGTATAGAGCTGTTGATCCTTATAACCAAAATCGTGGCGGATGGCGACAGCCAGCCCATAAGGGTCATCGAGTTTATTCTTCGAGCCGGAATATAACCCTATTCCGGCCCATACAACCGTGCCTGGACCGGCAGCAAGGACTTCTGCTCCCCGAGGGGCGGGCAGATCATCCCCGGTGTGAACCACATCTGGGCCAAAAAAAATGCCACCGTAGAGATAGTCGGTAATTGGATCACCGGGGTAGGTCGCTGCGATGGGGGCAGCGAAATAGAAGTGATCATGGGGAGAAAGCGCCCATGGGGTAGGATAGAGCGGGGGACGATATACTGCTCCTTCAGCGGGGATTACAGTCGGAAAAAAAACCTCCATTGCCCCAAGGGTGGCAGTCGGAAGCGAAAGAGGTACATCTCGCACCTCTGGAGGGGTAGAAGTATTAGCCGGAAGTGGGGTTGGATTTTTGGGTGTTTGTGAAGAAGGATTGACAAGCGGAGTTGACAGGACTGCTATCAATTTAACATCTGGTATAAGTGTAGGTTGAGCAGGTGCAGGGGAACAGGCTGCCAGTACTACTGCGATCAGAAGGAACAGAACGTAAACAATTGGTTTCATAGAAAATTCATGGTGTTGAATTGAAATGAGCTGTTGGCGTTTGCGTAGGTGTGGGTGAACGATACCAAAGAGGGGTCCGTGTAGGGGTGCGTGTGGCAGGTATAACAATTGTGGGGGTGACCAGTATCTCGGGCGGATATAGTTGCAGCATGGCTGTGCGCCAGTCCAAACCCTGGGTGAATGACAGTTCGTTTTGCCTGGCTCCACCATAATAAGTCCGCCAATTGGTCAGGGCAGGCAACCGTACCCAGCCATATTGGGCAGCCAGAGAGGTCAGATCGAACCAATAGCCGGGAGGGATGGAAGCCATCAACTGGCCCCCGTTCTCGTAAGCAGTCGAACTGGTGGTGCGGGTAGAAAAATCCCACGGTAGTTGAGAAAGTGGCGACCCCTGAGAGCCATCCTGGGCTAGAGTGTGCAGGTAAATGCGCCAATATGTCTGATAACCAATATCCTCACGGACAACCACCATCCATTTCTGCTGGATCAATGCGGGATTAAGTGTAAAAGCCCTTCCGGTATAAAGCCAATCTTCTCCCAAGCCAGGATCGAGTGGTGTTGTGAGTGGGACATACGCATTCTCCAGGTTTCCCAGGGCATCCCACCCCGTCTCTGATGCAACCTGTGCGCGTAAAGCGAGGAAGGAATTGACGGCTTGTTTATGCAGTTGCGGATATGGGGCTGTGACACCGGATAGGTTTACCAATGGTGTGCGACCAGATACAATAGTGGGCTGTGGGCTAGACCCTGAAATATAGAGTGCTTGAGGTGTGAACTGGGCGGCTTTTTGGAAAAGACCAGGCAAGCCTGCGGTTGTGATCCCGTAAGATAACCCTTCCAGAGACCCGGGAAGCAGGACCGGAGGGAGGCTGAGATCTCCTTCGGTAGTATACCCGGTCAGAAAGGTTTGGTTTGGATTGGATTGACGCGTAACAAGGGTATTGTTGTCCTGCCAGATAGGCCAATCGCCAGAGCCAACCCAACGAGCCGGTAACGTTGGATTATTCGCATCCCAGATGTAGAGACTGGTTAACCCTGATGTTGGATCCATGGCGGCCCAAGCCAGATGATTTCCATCGGGTGACCACGCAGGATGTGATGCAACCAAACCGGGATCATTACTAATATTAATAAAGGATCCAGCTTGATCCAGATTGGCCATCCAAATTTCGGGAACGCCCGAACGATTTGATACAAAAGCAATCTGCCTACCAAGCGGTGACCATGCTGGAGACGTATCGGCGGCCGGATTTTGAGTTAATTGTTTTGGAGCCTGACCTGGATCTGTGACAGAGCGGAGAAAGATGTCCAGATTGCCATTCTCATAGCTTTCATAAGCGATGAAGGCCCCATCAGGTGACCAGGAAGGTGCCGAGTCGTATTGAGGTGTATTCGTTAATTGGAGAGGGGCTCCTCCACCAAACAGGTCGAGTAAATAAAGGTTCCAATATCCATTGTGGTGAGACGAGAAAGCCAACTTCTTGCCATCGGGGCTGAGGGAAGGAGTGATATCGTCCCAAGCATCAGCGGTAAGCCGGGTTAGGGGCAAGTTTTGAGGAGAATATGCAAAAAGATGGAAATATCCACCTTCTGCCATCGAAAGAAAGTAGACACCCTGCGGAGGTGGAGCCGTTGGAGGTAAAGACGTAGCAGTGATAATGTAAGGGGTCTGGGTTGATACTTCAGTTGGTAATTGCGATACGGTTGGAGCGTCAGCGAGTATCGGGCTGGCTGTAGGCGAAACTTTAAGTGCGGGACCGCAGGCAGTTATGATCAGAAGCAGGGAAAAAATGCATAGGAGAGAGGCAGGAAGGGGACGATGCATGGATGACTTCTTATTGGACAGGGGATGGCATTTCAATAAAGATATTGCGATGGTCGACCTCACCAAGATCAGAATAAGAAAGAAAAGCAGAGAGGGTATATCGCACGGTAGCACTTGCAGGGTTATTTTCAGATGCGTTTGAAGTAAGGTAACGTATGTGCATGGTAATTTCCATTTTCCAAGTGACCGGCTCCACAATACTAACAGAGGCAGCAATTACTCCGGCAGGGTCAGTAAGATTCAATTCAATATTAGGTTTTTCCTGGAAAGGGGTCATATTCAGTGTTATCCGCAATCGCTTCCCATCAGGATTTGGCTCGGCTTGCAGGTCAAGAAAACGTATATCTGCAGGTGGCAAACGCTCTACATTCGGATCAGCAAGAAACAATCCCATGGAGCAATTATAACCAGAAACCGGCTTCCGAACGGCTGGTATAATCTATCCATGATATCGAAACTAACCCATCTTGATGATACTGGCAGAGCCCATATGGTCGATGTGGGTGATAAGCCTGATACAGAACGCACTGCAATTGCCGGCGGCGAAGTATTGATGAAGAGGGAGACGCTGGAACAAATCCGTGATGGAAATATTAAGAAAGGCGATGTTCTAACGGTGGCGCAAATAGCTGGCATCGCTGCAGCAAAGCGGACCTGGGAATTGATCCCTCTATGCCATCCATTACCTGTCACCTATATTGATGTAACCCTAAAAATTGATGATAGTCTACCCGGTGTGATCATCGCCGCGACTGTCAAAACAACCGGCAAGACTGGCGTCGAAATGGAAGCCCTAACTGCGGTATCTGTAGCGGCTTTAACCGTCTATGATATGGCGAAAGCTGTTGAAAAAACCATGAAAATCCAGAATATAAGGCTGGTAGAAAAGCACGGTGGTCGGTCCGGAGATATAGTGAATGAGTAGGATTAACCGGTAGCAACATCGTTAACCTTATGGAGTGTAGATGAACAAAGTAAAGATATACCTTTTTGCCACTTTGCGCGATTATGCCGGGGCAAAGACGCTTGAAATGGAAATCCCTGCCGGTATGACCGTCGCTGGGCTGAAAGCCCGGTTGGTAAATGCTTATCCAAAATTGGCTCCAGTTCAAGAAGCCATGATAGCCGCTATCAATCGCGAGTACGCTGCAGATGAGCAAATCCTCCCTCTAGATGCTGAAATTGCCTTCTTTCCCCCGGTTTCAGGCGGTTGAAAATATGGATAATCCGACCATAGTATCCATAACCGAAGACGTGCTTGATCTGGATTTACTTCTTGCCCAAGTGACCCTCCCTTCTACAGGAGCTGCTGCCATGTTTACCGGCATGGTCCGAGGAAAAACAAACCGGGAAAAACCACATCAAACAGAATACCTTGAATATGAAGCATACCAACCGATGGCAGTAAAAAAAATGCGTCAGATCGCAGATGAGATACGTCAAAAATGGCCATCCGTTGAGGGAATTGCCATTGTCCAGCGCATTGGCCGTCTTTACCCTCAAACCCCAACGGTACTTATCGTATGTACAGCGGCTCACCGCGATATGGGCGTTTTCGAGGCGGCGCGCTTTGGAATTGACCGGTTGAAGGAAATTGTACCAGTATGGAAGAAGGAAGTTGGCCCAGATGGCGCGTTTTGGATCGAAGGGCATACCATCCCAAAACCGGGTGAATAATGCCTTCTATCATTCACTGCACCAACTGTGAGGCTGGTTACCCTGAGGAAGGTGTACCGTATCGTTGCCAGAAGTGTGGTGGATTGTATGATTATTCCACGCTGCCAGTGTTTATGCCAGCACAAGTGGACCATTCACAACCTGGAATCTGGAGATACCGCCACACCTTCGGCATCCCTCCAACCTGCGAACCACTTTCATTGGGCGAAGGAAATACACCATTGGTGTGGGTGAATATATTTGGGCGAAAAGTTGCATTTAAATGTGAATATTTTAATCCAAGCGGGTCATTTAAAGATCGCGGCTCAACGGTCATCATGGGATGGCTTAAATCACGAAGCATTACTGAGGCGATAGAAGATTCTTCGGGTAACGCCGGAGCTTCGTTCGCGGCATATTCGGCACGGGCGGGAATCAAAGCTCAAATATTTATCCCCGAATCAGCATCCGGTCCAAAACGCCGCCAGATAACTGCGTATGGAGCAAAACTCATCACAATCGCTGGTTCCCGATCAGATACGGCAGAGGCGGTTCGGAAAAAGGCTGAAGGAGGGGTGGTATACGCCAGTCATGCTTATCTACCTTTCAACATTCCCGGGTATGCAACCGTTGCCTATGAAATATATGAACAATTGGGTGAGAAAATGCCAAAGGCGATAGTTGTTCCGTTAGGGCAGGGCGGACTCTTACTTGGCCTCGTGTATGGTTTGAATAATTTGCGCATAGCCACTAATAATATCAAGGAAATGCCTAGAATGATCGGGGTGCAAACCTCCATTTGTGCTCCACTGAAGGCGTTGTATTCAGGCGGACATGCGGTTTCAGACATCATAACGGGAAATTCCACCCTTGCAGAGGGGGTGAATGTTCAAAACCCGATACGTGGAGAAGAGGTGATTCGAGCAATAAGGACCTGCCGAGGGGAAATATACACAGTTGACGAAAAGAACATTCTAGTAAGTCGGGATAAGCTCGCCAAGTTAGGTTTTTATGTCGAACCCACATCAGCCATTGTGTGGCCGGCACTGGAAAAAATGATACGAGAGTTATCCGATCCGATTGTCGTTATTCTCACGGGTTCAGGCTACAAGTACGAGTAAAATATAGTAAAGGATAAAAACATGATTGATATTCAACCCTTTTGCAAAAGGCTGATCACCAATCTTGAGAAAGTCATAGTCGGCAAAAAAGAATCGGTCGAACTGATCGTTGTCGGCTTACTGTGTCAGGGTCATGTATTAATCGAGGATGTGCCGGGAGTGGGTAAAACAGTTCTGGCACGAAGCCTGGCAAAATCGCTGGGATGTTCTTTCAATCGTTTGCAATTCACGCCCGATATGCTTCCCAGTGATGTAACGGGTGTTTCAATATATGACCAGAAGAAGGGTTTGTTCGAATTCCGCTCCGGTCCGATCTTTGCACAGGTGGTACTTGTAGATGAAATCAATCGCGCCACACCCAAAACGCAAGCAGCCTTACTTGAATCGATGGAAGAGCGCCAGGTGACGGTGGATGGAAAAACTTATCCTTTACCAAAACCATTCATGGTACTTGCGACTCAAAACCCGATCGAATATGAAGGTACGTTTCCGCTTCCGGAAGCACAATTGGACAGGTTTCTGCTAAGAGTACGATTGGGATATCCCAATCCGCCTGATGAAATCGAGATCCTGGACCGCCAACAATTGCACCACCCAATAGAGACCCTGAAACCTGTTGTGGAAGTAAAAGAATTATTGGATGTCATGGAAGAGATCAAAAAAGTTTATGTCTCAGATTCAATAAAAAGATATCTGGTAGACCTGATCAATCGAACTCGCCAAAATAATGATATATATCTCGGCGCAAGTCCACGCGGAAGCTTGGCCCTTTATCGCACCAGCCAGGTTATTTCAGCGATGGCTGGACGTGATTATGTATTACCTGATGATATCAAGAAACTTGCGGTACCTGTTCTGGCGCATCGGGTCATTGTCGGGACGGAAGCCCGCTTGAAGGAATTAAGTGCCGAGAAGATCGTCAAGGAAATATTGGAAAATACTCCAGCTCCCGGTGGAGATTTCACGCCTTCCCAACGGAAATGAGACAGATCCCTGGTTTACGCTGGTTATTGGTCGGAATGGTTATTTTCGGCCTGGCGGGTTGGGCAGTTACGGGTTTAACTATTTATGCGCGCATGTCCTATCTGGGGTTGTTGATGATCGTGGGGGCTGGAATATGGTCGCTGCTTTCGATGCGTGGCATCCATTTGGTTAGACATACCCGCTCGCTACGAGCGAGCATGGGCGAAGTATTTGAAGAACACTTTGAGGTCCGAAATAATGCATGGCCCGCCTGCCTGTGGTTGGAGGTAATCAACCAGTCTAGTTTACCCATGGCGGGTGGTTCCCGCCTTTTAACAGGAATCGGTGCCGGGCAGCGCCGTTTTTATACTGCCCGGACATTACTTAACCGACGCGGGGCTTTTATATTGGGACCGACGAGTTTGTCATCAGGTGATCCTTTTGGCTTGTTTTCCATTCGAAAACAGGTGGCCGCGCGGGACACCCTGGTGGTTTTACCGATGAAAGTACCGATTAATTATTTTCCACCCCCACCAGGCATATTGCCTGGTGGAAAGGCAGTTCGACAGAGGACAATCGATGTGACGCCACACGCTGCCGGCGTCCGGGAGTATGTGCCAGGTGACCCAATGAAACGAATCCATTGGCCCACATCTGCGCACAGAGGGCGGTTCATGGTCAAGGAGTTTGAACAGGACCCACAGGCGGATATCTGGTTATTTTTAGATGCCCAATCAGAAATTCAGGCTTCAGTGAAGGAGCAAGCGGTAATATATCGTGAAGATAGATGGTGGATACGTCGTCCCAAGGTTGCCTTGCCTCACGACACGTTTGAGTATGCCGTAAGTGCTGCGGCTTCCCTGGCGAATTATTTCCTCCTGCAACGACGCTCTGTAGGGCTGGCTTGTGCAGCTGGGAGAGTTACCTACGTCTCTGCGGATCACGGTGAGAGACAACTCACCAAAATAATGGAAACACTGGCATTCGTTCAGCCAATTGGGAAAATGTCATTGCTAGGTCTAGTAACGATGCAAGCCAAACTGCTTCAAATTGGGGCAGGAGTCATCATCATCACAGCCTCCATCGAATCACAATTGTTACTGGCGGTTGAGGATTTACAGCACCGAAACTTGCGACCAGTGGTTGTGATCATAAAACCTGAGACATTTGGAGGTATGGGAGATAGTGAAACCATTATTGCCGGGCTAGTACACCGCAATGTGCCGGTTTGTTCAGTCGAGTTTGGTAACGATCTATCCGTTCAACTGGCGCTTCCGGCTATTTATTTACGGAGACATTAATTACATGCTCCAAATATTTTTAATAGTGGATACAAGAAATTTCCCTTGAAGCGACCTGGGCGTATAATTATAGAAGGATTTGCGCCTGATTAATCCTTCTACTCGTTTGATACGTATAATGAATAATAAATACTGGAGATAATATGAAGCACTTTCTCGATATTTCCGATCATTCTTCGGAGGACCTTCAGAATCTAATCGATCTGGCGATCAAGCTCAAGAAAGATCATTTCTCAGGGATCAATCCTCCTCTTTTCAAGGGTAAAGTGCTGGGAATGATCTTCCAAAAACCCAGCTTGCGAACACGTGTTTCGTTTGATATGGCAATGCGCCACATGGGCGGCGATGCTTTGTATTTATCACCAGATGAAATCGGCCTTGGCAAGCGCGAATCCATTGCAGATATTTCACGCGTTTTATCGGGGTATGTCGAGGCGGTGATGGCACGAGTGTTCGAGCATGCCCATGTGCTGGAACTTGCCAAATGGTCTTCTGTACCAATCATCAACGGCTTGAGTGATTACAGCCATCCCTGCCAGGCAATGGCGGATGCCCTGACGATAGAAGAAAAATTTGGCCGGGCAAAAGGGTTAAATGTCGCCTTTGTAGGTGATGGGAATAATGTAGCAGTTTCTTTAATGCAAATTGCCACCAAGCTAGGATGGAATTTTACCATTGCCAGTCCAAAGGGCTATGAGATTCCCGACAGCACAATCGAATCTAACAGAAAGGTCGCTGCTGAAACTGGTTCCAAGCTGACTTTCCTTAATGATCCGCATGAGGCGGTCAAAAAAGTGCAGGTTATTTACACTGACACGTGGATAAGCATGGGTCAAGAAAAGGAGGCTGCAACACGGGAAAAGGTCTTTCCTCCTTTCCAGGTCAATACCAAACTGGTGGATGAAGCAGAAAAGGAGGTCATAGTGATGCATTGTCTACCCGCGCACCGCAACCATGAATTGACCGATGAAGTAGCCGATGGCCCACATTCGGTCATCTTCCCTCAGGCACATAACCGCCTGCATGCGCAGAAGGCAATCCTGGCCTGGTTGTTTGAAGTGGCATGATATATATAGGAGGCAGGAAGAATTTCGCTTAATTGGAAACGCCTCTCGACTGCGTGGCGCTCGGGGCTTAATCAAGTAAGATCTGAAAGGATAAAACCATGAACACGCAGGACTATATTGAAATAGAAGAAAAATATGGCGCGCATAATTATCTCCCATTGGACGTAGTAATTACCCGAGGCGACGGGGTATGGCTGTATGACGTGGATGGCAAGAAATACCTGGACTGCCTATCAGCTTATTCAGCAGTAAACCAGGGACACGTCCACCCAAAAATCCTGGCAGCCCTGATCGAGCAGGCTGGCAAAGTGACTCTCACTTCGCGTGCATTTCGAAACGACCAGCTGCCTTTATTGTATAAGGAGATTTCCGCGTTGACTGGTTATGAGATGTCTTTGCCAATGAACTCGGGAGCGGAGGCTGTCGAGACGGCACTGAAAATAGCCAGAAAATGGGCATACCAGGTCAAGAAAGTGCCACGGTATAAAGCAGAAATCATCACGTGTGAAGGAAATTTTCACGGTCGTACCATTTCAACCATTTCATTTTCCACTGAACCGCTTTATCGCGATGACTTTGGCCCCTTCACCCCGGGATTTATCACTGTGCTATTTGGGGACGCCGATGCAATCGAAAAGGTCATCTCGCCAAATACAGCTGCCGTGCTATTGGAACCCATCCAGGGTGAGGGCGGAGTAATCATTCCCCCAAATGGTTATCTCAGGAAAGTTGCAGACATTTGCAAAAAGAACGATGTTTTATTTATTGCAGACGAAATCCAGACTGGCCTGGGCAGAACCGGGAAGCTTTTTGCAGCGCAGCACGAAGATGTACGACCAGATATCACCATCATTGGTAAAGCCCTGGCTGGAGGCTTTTATCCTGTCTCTGCGGTGTTATCAGATAAAGAAATACTGGGATTATTTACCCCCGGAGAACATGGCTCAACATTTGGGGGCAATCCGCTTGCGGCAGCTACTTCTAGGGCTGCCTTGAAAGTCATTGTGGAAGAGAACCTTATCCAGCGCGCTGCGGAAATGGGCGAATATTTTATAGAGCAACTGACTGAAATTCCCAGCCCGCATGTCAAGGAAGTGCGCGGTAAAGGCCTACTTATCGGCGTAGAATTGAACGAAAAAGCTGGAGGGGCGCGCCGTTTTTGCGAATCCTTGCAATCGAAGGGAATCCTTGCCAAGGAAACCCACGAAAGGGTAATCCGTTTTGCACCACCCCTGGTGATCGATAAGGAAACCATTGATTGGGCTCTACCATCTATCCGGGAAGTCCTGAATATGGCTTAGGTCAAAAAGTCTGGTATAGTGCCAAGGCACTTGAACACGACTGGAGGGATGAGATGAACGTTGGTATTCCTAAAGAACGCCGTCCATTTGAATACCGGGTGGGTCTTACTCCCTTTGGAGTGGACACCCTGCACAAGAGTGGGCATTCAGTGTTCGTTGAACATGGCGCAGGTGTTGAGGCAGGTTTTCCGGAT
>Ga0209777_10004089_pt1 | contig 17491 bp, 12 predicted proteins | sample FrelakmetHBP12HB_FD_187147 | JGI IMG/M metagenome (GOLD analysis project Ga0209777, IMG submission 187147) | Freshwater lake sediment microbial communities from the University of Notre Dame, USA, for methane emissions studies -HBP12 HB (SPAdes)... | ecosystem: Environmental > Aquatic >...
AAACTCCATGGCCAGACACTCGGGTTTCCATGCCCTAAACATACCATATCGCCGCCTTCACATTCACCCACGGGCAGAGCCCGTGGAACTCTGCCCTTCGGGTTATTAGAAAAGGAATTCCAACCCTTTCATGGTTTCTAAGGTTCTCAAAGAACTTTTAACGTTTCTTTCCCGCCTGCTCTCACCTACTCCTTACGGAGATCTTTCCTTCTCTTCCAGGGCCCTAAGAATCTTTTCGGGGGTTATGGGGAGGGAAGTTATTCCGACACCGACAGCGTCATAAATGGCATTGGCAACGGCTTCGGGTACTGCAGCAACGATGGGTTGACCGCTTGATTCTTTCGCTCCATAAGGGCCACCTTCATCCCGGGTTTCCACAATGATCGATCTAATCGGGGGCATATCGATGGCAAGGGGGAAACTATAGTTAGTGAAATCAGCGTTCAACATCTGACCTCTATCGTAAACCACTTCCTCTTGTAAGGCCATACCCAAGCCCATGGAAACCGATCCTTCTATACCGCCTTCCACTGCCAACGGATTTATAGCAAGCCCTATGTCATAAGCGGCAGCCAAATCAACGACCTTTACTTTTCCCGTGCTCCCATCAACTTCCACTTCGACTGCAACTGCTCCGAAAGTGAAAGCATTGGTGAATTGCCCCTCATGTTTGCCCTTACTATAATAAAGGTCATCAATCTTAGGGGTAAAGCTTCCCCTCCCTACGGGAAGAATATCCTTTTGTAGGCTGAGCCGATATACCTCGGCAAATGGAATATTCAAGTCACGGTTTGATTTGAGATAGATTTTCTTCTCCCCCATGCCCATTTCAGCAGCGTTGGTCTCCAAAGCATCCGCCGCTATCTGGATAAGCTGGCAACGCAAATCGGCTGCTGCCCTCTTCACAGCATTCCCAGTGACAAAGGCGGTGGCCATAGAGAAAGCTCCCTGATCTTGAGGCGTGAGGTCAGTATCAGCAGAGATTACCCGAATTTCGGTTGGTTTGAGCCCCAACTCCTGAGCAGCTATCATAGCCAGCATCGTCTCGTTCCCTTGCCCGTTGTCCACAGATCCAGTAAAAAGGGCTACGTCACCATCCTCTTCCAACTTTATGATGGCAGCAGAAGTAGTACGAGGACCCAAGTGGAAACCGCTAATACAGCTGCCAACCCCTATGCCAAGGCCACGATTCTGTGGCATCTTTCCCTTCCTTTGACTCCATCTCATGGTCTCTGAAGCCTTTTTCAAACATTCGCTAAGCCCACAGCTGGTTACTTTGGACTTATAGGGAAGAACCTCCCCCGGCTGAATGGCATTCTTCAGCCTTATCTCTACCGGATCTATCCCTATTTCTCTCGCAATCATGTCCATCTGAAGGCCATCGGCAAAGCGAATTTCAGGTACCCCATGACCACGCATTGCCCCAGAGACCGGTTTATTCGTATAGACGCAATAACCCTGGTACTTGAAGTTCGGAATTCTACAAACAGCTAAAACACCGAAAAAAGGGCCGTTGAGGATCGCTATGGGACCTGTGCTTGCGTAAGCCCCCACGTCCGCGATCAACTTTATCTCTTTTGCTACCAAAGTCCCGTCTCTCATCACCCCGGTCTTGATCTCAATGATCATGGGGTGCCTCTTCCGGGTCGCGATGAATTCCTCCTCACGCGTGTAACCTATTTTCACTGGTCTCCCGGTCTTTCTTGAAAGCAGGGCGGCACAGAAATCCAACGACATCATCTCTGATCTCCCTCCGAAGGCTCCGCCAACATGGGATTTACGCACGTGAACATGGCTCATGGGGATCCCCAACGTCTTGGAGAGAACTCGCCTTTTTACGAAGGGAGACTGGTTAGGGGTCCACATCTCCAGTTTCTCAAAGGTATCAAAGCGAGCCACCACAGTGAATGGCTGGAGGGCACAGTGCGCCTGACCAGGAGTCTCGAACTGATCCTGGCGAATATAGTCAGCTGCAGAGAAGCCTTTCTCTACGTCACCAAAGCTCACTACGGGAGAGACAACGATATTTCGTTCGGCGTAGTCATGGATGCGAGGAGCTCCTTCATTCATTGATTCCAAGGGGTCAAATAGGGCTGGGAGCAACTCGTAATCAACACGGATTAAATCTAAAGCTTCGTTCGCGGTGTCTTCATCGATAGCGGCTACTGCCGCAACCTCATCACCGATGTAACGCACTTTGTCAATGCAAAGGGCGAGCTGATCGGAGCAAAAGTGATAAACACCATACTTGATTCCTGCTGTATCCTTTCCCGTTATCACTGCCTTAACCCCAACTATTCTCTCGGCCCGACTCGTGTCAATGTTCAAAATGCGGGCATGAGGATGGGGACTCCTCAAAATTTTTCCGAAGAGGATCCCGGGCAACAAAATATCATCAGCGTACTGGGCAGCCCCAGTCACCTTCTCATATGCATCCAGTTTTGGCGTTGGCCTTCCTACAACCCAGCTGGAAAGAGGATCCCAAACCATTCTATTCACCGTTCTGTCTACCAGTTCCTAATATCTATTTAACGTTCAATTATATTCGGTATGTCGATCTATTGACACTTGGCAACTATACATCAACATTCTTATCCAAATTAGGTTTTGAAAAAGAGAAGGCCCTCAAATAATTTTGTGAAAAGGGGATTCCGATCAAGAACCCCTGTCACAATTAAAAGAGGACTATCAATGAATAAATTCTGTAGCATATTCAGTCAACTCTTCCAACTTTTTCCTCGATTCGAGTCCCAGCAAGCCGAGCACCATGCACGAGGCTTCACCTGCTGCGGTCAATTTGTGGCTATGCTCTTCTGCCAACTTCGCCGTGCCCATTCGCTCCGAGAGATTACAGGAGGGTTTCGATCAAGTACAAATCGCGTTGGCTACCCTCCGCCGAGCAATAAGAGTATTGAGAGTTCATCCCCATTGTTCACTGGAGTCGCGAGTTCTTCTGGAAAAGTAGTTTTCCCATTAACAAAAATTTCAATATGTTTGTGCAACTTGCCTTGCTTGTCAAAAATGTACTCATGCATTTCGGGAAACCGTTTATCTAAATCGGCAAGGCATTCCCCTGCACTCCTTCCCACTACCTCAACAATTTCCTGGCCATTTGCCAGTTCCTGCAAAGTTGGATTAAGACGGATCCGTGGACTCAAATGATGTTCCTCCTATCAATAAAATCTTGTAGCGCTAATACCGGACAGCCTCAGTAGGGCAATATTTAACACACTGTGGGTAACCGCTGCATAGGTCGCACTTCATCAGTTCACCCCTTGGCGATAGCCTAAGTGCACGGAATGGACAGGTGTGAATACATTCACCGCAGTCATTACACACATCATGCTCTAACTGCACCACGCCTGTGACTTCGTCCTTCCGAAGAGCATCTGTGGGACAAACTCCCACGCAAGGCGGATCTACGCAATTTATGCAAATCCGGGGGATCATCGCCCCCTCCATCATATGTCTTTCGATATATATCCTCGATTTATCCGGATTGCACTCATTCTCCTTGCACATTGAACAAACCAGCTCACACAGGCCACAACCAGTACAAACTGCCTCATTTATCGATATATTCCTCAAGATGTCCCTCCCGGATCTCATAATATGTGGCTTGGCTCTTTATCTAAGCTTAAACGCCTTAAAGTCTCAGGAAGAGGTCGGCCTTCCTCATCCCAGCCGTGAAGTTCATAGTATTCATCTAAGAGTTCCTCATATTTCTCCATTTCAAGGCCTATTCCTTTTCTTGTACCTTCCTTTCTCGGTTCGAAGAAGATGGGTGGTGGAATATCATGTTTTCTTCCCAATCCTTCTCTAACATTAAACAGTCTTTCAATATTCCAAATCCGCTCCCCTGCCTCCATTAACTCTTCACTGGTCATATTCCAATCTGTCATAGCATTTATCGTTTCGACTATTTCTTCGAAGCCGAACAAATCGGGCGAATACCACTTTGTCATAAACTTACAGACGCCGCTAGAATCACAAACAGCACACAAATACTGTATCCAGGTAGCCATCCAGGCTTTTGTTTCCCAGCTATATGGGTCGGGGTCAACGCGTCGCCCAAAAATTTTTTCCAAAACTTCAACGGGTAAAAACATATGTTCTAAGTTAACTAGTCCTCTGAGGTGACAGTTTCCTCGGGGAGATGTATGACAACCCACAGCCGAAGCCCTCCATATCCTGTGGTCTAAACCCTCTTCGGTAAGCCCCTTGCCACATCTGTGAAGATAACGCTCGCTACCCCGACCAATTTTTTCAATCGCCGCTTCGCTTCCCTCGCTCAGAATGCCACCTAACCCTTCTTTGTTTACTATTTGGTGTAACGTCTGTATAATTGCCTCCGGGTTCCCCCAACTAAAATCAAGACCACCTGTATCCTTTTCGCTAATTATCTTCCTTTGCCATAATTCCATAAGCCAGCCCACATACTGAAGGTAGGTAACGACATCAACACCATACCTGTTGGTCAGCTCATTGACTGCTAATGAGACATCTAAGCGGCTGTTACCAGTATGGGCGGCAAGGTTCCATCCGGGACCCCAATCGGGGCCTTCTCCAATTAAGCCAGCAAAAGGGCCTTCCTTAATATGGAATCTATGTTGGCAGCGCATCGCACAGCTATAACAAGCCAACTTTTTCTCGCTGTAATCGCGCATGAAAATGTCTATGTCGAGCTTCCCCAGGGCCTCCGGAAAATAACCCTGCTGGAAATTGCGAACAGAGATCCGTTCACCCTCACTATTGACTATCCAGGCAAATAAGTTCCCTATGACTGCACTTATGTTAAATATCTTTGTCTTTCGGAGGAAGTTAGACTGTTTTTCGAACACCTTGAGGAGTTTATCTGGGTACTTCGGTATTAACCCCTGGTGCCCGCGCACTGCTATCGCTTTAAGTCTTTTTGAGCCCATAAGACACCCCATCCCTGTCCTGCCGGCGGCCTTCTTCATCAGGTGTCTTACATTAGCGAAGCAAACTAATCTCTCCCCGGCCTGGCCGATACAAGCCACTTTGACGTCAGGGTCACCCAGTTCCTCACATATCCGTACCTGAGCCTGGTATGTGTCCATACCCCAAATCTTGGAAGCATCCTTGGTCTCAATTTCTCCATCGTGCACCCAGAGATAAACTGGCTTATCAGCTTGACCATTGATAACCAAATGTTGAAAACCCGCATACTTGAGCTCAGCAGCGATACTGCCCCCCATATTCGAATCCCCATAAACTCCGGTCTCCGGCGACTTACCAGAGATATGAATTCTGCTGGCTGCATTAGTTAGATATCCACTGAAGAATCCTGCACCTAAGATTACAGGAGATTCAGGGTTTAGAGGGCCCATCCCTTTCTTAGCATGATTATAAAGCAAATAGGCATTAATTCCCCGCCCTCCCAGGTATTGCCGCAGCAATTGCTCTGGGATTTCCTTTATAGTTACCTCATTGGAACCCAAGTCTACATACCCTACCCGTTCAGAACTACCCATCTTTACTCCTTCTTAGGCCAATAAGATGGCGAAATACGCCTTAAAACAATTGGCAAATCTGACGTTACCCACCACACTACCCAGCGCTCCCCACATTGAGGACAATGGGCCTCTTTTTGTCCAAGCTCTACATTTATTCTCGTCTGACAATTCATACACCTGACTCTCTGATATATTTCTTTTGGCCTGAGATACTTTTCCTCCTTCATTCTGGAAACTCCTTTAAGCCTTCCTGGCATGTTACCTTACCTTCTTGTATACCTTCCGCCAGGTCGTGACTATACGTAATTCTTCACCTTATAGACCTTACATAAAAGCCCCCTCAATGCCCATCCTCCACAGATCTGGTCAGAAGCATCTAAATCGTCTATAGTGAGGAGATTAGGGTTAGAAATCCAAACCCCATGCAGGAATGGTTCCTCTGCTGGCTCCTCGGGAAACCACCAGCTATGCTCCGTCATGACGACGTTCTTCGGCATGTCTTGGGTTAGTTTGGCTTTCATTCTAATTCGCCCTCTCAGAGTTTCGATGTAGACCCAATCGCCAGCATTGATTCCCAGCTTCTTAGCCTTATCCTCATTGATTTCGACCTGAGGATCAGGATGTAAACGACGTAACGATTCTATCTGGCGGTGCTCTGAGTGATAGGCTTCTAAATGTCTAGGTGATGTGCTTAGAATCAACGGGTATTTCTTGGCTACTTCAGGTGTGCTTATTGGACTCTCCGGAGGTTCCTCGTAATTAGGCAGCGGGTCGTATCCTAGTTTTTCAAGTATGCTTGAGTATAATTCTACTTTCCCTGAAGGAGTAGCAAATCCCTTTTTCTCATATTTCCTGAATTCGCGTGAAGACATAAAAATGGGCCTAGATAGAATATCTCTCATGGTGAGTCCGGCAGGCTTAAGTCGATAATCAATCAATTCCTCCAGGGTCAAGTGCCACGGAAAACCATCATCCAACCCCAACCGCAAAGCTAACCCTTTCCAGAAGTCGTAATCAGTATGACGATCGTAAAGAGGCTTGACCACCTGTTCTGATGCAGCCAGAACATTGCCCACGGCTCCGCCTCCGTAATCCTCAAGGTCAGATCTCTCAAGCCAAGCCGCGGCTGGGAGGGCATAATCGGCAAGCATGGCCGTCGGTGTCATCCAGTAATCCGAGACTACAAGTAAATCAAGGGCCTTAAGCGCCCGGTAAACCCTCTTGGTGTTTGGTGCCATTAGAAGTGTATTATTGGCCTGTACGATCATAGCCTTGACCGGATATGGCTTACCGGTGAGGATAGCATCAAAAACATACATTGGACTAGCAAAGGTAAGTGGGTAGGCGGGAAGTCCATGCTTATAATATTTCTTGTATTGCTCAGCAATAAGCTCCCAACCGGGCCACGCCTGAAGCTTAAATCGGTCTGCCCCGAGTTGTTTTCTCCTCTGCTCAGGGGGTAACCTATCAGTACAATCTAAGTCACCTTTGTGCAAGATTTTATCTATTTCTCCGGTCCAACCCATATACTCACCGCCAGGAACATCTAAATTGCCAGTTATGGCCCTCAGACAGCATTGAGCGTGGAGAACTGGGGAAGAATTTCTGCCTATTTGGTCTAACGTTAGTCCCCAAGCGATCACTCCTGGACGATTAGTAGCGTACATTCTCGCTGATTCAACTATTTTCTCTTCTGGTATCCCTGTTATTTGAGCCACTCTTCCTGGTGGATATTGCTGGACTCTCTCTCTGAGCTTATCGAAACCAAGCGTCCATTTCTCCACGAACTCTTTATCATAAAGCTCCTCATTTATGATGATATTAAGCCACGCTAAGGCTAACGCTCCATCTGTGCCTGGCCTAATAGATAACCACATATCGCTCTCTTTGGCTGCTGGGATACGCCTGGGATCGATAACGATAAGCTTAGCACCTTCTTTCTGAGAACGGCGAACTGCAATGAACTCGGTCGGTGAGGACTCCGATGGATTATGCCCCCATTCTACGATGCATTTGGTTACACCAGGACGGACGCTACCACCAAAGCGCGTGAACCAACCGTAGATCGAATAGTGAATTGACTGCGTGTTACACCAACAAATGGTCCCCGGGCCAAACGCATTGGGTGTACCGAAAAGATTCATAAAGGCAAACTTCACCCACTCAACGTTTGTGCGGTAAGTTCCTTCAGCGGTCACTAGTGCCTCTGCACCATACTCATTTTTAATCCTTTTGAGCCTGTCGGCTATCTCATCGAGTGCTTGGTCCCAAGATATTCGCTGCCACTTATTTTCACCCCTTTCCCCTGCCCTCTTCAGAGCGGAGTTAAGCCTGTCGGGATGATCCAGATGTTCCAACGCAGCTCTGCCCTTGACGCACATATGCCCATGAGAAAGATGCGCTTTGTCTCCTTCGATCTTCGCGGGTTTACCATTTTCAAGGTGCACCAATACCCCGCAACGATCGTGACAGAAAAAACAAATTGATCTCTTAACCTCTGTGTTCTGCTGCTGCATTTTCTCCTTCTGCTTTGTTATTTCGAAAATCACATTACTACCTGTATCTACAATTTTCTGCAATAGCAATGCCAAAGGAATGAATTGGGGGGGTCGGAAAACTAAATAGGATTGTGAAACAAATAACTAAATAACCTCCTCTCTATGTTTCTCTCCTGTACCCATTTCTTGGCACACCCAGAGATGGAAGGCATAGGCCAAGACGTCTAACGAATTTCTCACTGATGAAGAAACATCTGTTGAGGAGTACCTGTTCATGACGATGGACAAATCAGAATTTCTAAGCCTTTAATCCGAAAACGATTATTTTTCACCAATATGATTAATTTTTAGCAAATTTATAATTGCCAATAGTCCCTTGATATATCAGATGTCCTGCCATTTTCTCTTCGCATTTGCTCTTTGTGAATCTTTTTTCCATATCTGGGACTATTGCTTAAGGCGGATAGGAATTTCTTGGAGGAAAAACAAATCCTTTTGGGAACTTTTAGGCATCAAGTTTGCACAGCATTTTCAACGTATATCATAATCTTTCGACATCAGGCAAATACCAATGCTCTTTCCAAAGTGGTGAAGTGCTAACATGAAAATAAAATCACCCGGATTTGTAATAATGAGACGGTTGTCACAGAACGGGAGTTGATATGTTTAGGCAGATGGTAATCCCCATAAAAAATAGGCGCCTAAGGTGCCCGTCTACATTCAGCACAGAACCATTGATGGAGTATTATTGGCAGATTAGACTATCTTCGATAAATCATAGCTGGTATCCCAGCTTGTAGATGAAAATGGAGGAACAGAAATGGTCGATTATAGCGTTGTAGGAAAATCGGTGGGCAGGTCTGACGCCTATGACAAAGTAACTGGTAGAGGACAATACGTAGACGATTTGAAGTTGCCTGGGATGCTTTACGGGAGAATACTCCGGAGTCCCCATGCCCATGCACGTATCCGCAATATTGATATCTCTAAAGCATCGAAGCTCCTAGGGGTCAAGGCAGTCATAACCGGTAAAGATATTCTTCCGCGAAAGTTCGGAGCGCTTCCACGTTTTGCAGACCAATACCCAATATGCATCGACAAGGTACATTACGTGGGTGATGAGGTAGCTGCAGTAGCTGCGGTGGACCTTGACACGGCTGAAGAGGCTTTATCTCTCATCGATATTGAATACGAAGTTTTGCCTGCTGTGTTCGATCCGCTCGAGGCCATGAAGCCAGGGGCTCCTCTTGTCCATGATGATAACGAAAGTAATGTAACCAAAGGGTATTTACGCGAGTTTGGTAACATTGAAGAAGGTTTTCGTGAGGCCGATTACATTCGGGAGGATACTTTTCGGACGCAAATGGTCGCACATGCCCCCCTTGAGCCACATGGGGCCTTGGCTAATTATGACGTAGCCACTGGCGAAATAACTCTTTGGGCCCCAAAGCAGTTTCCTTTCTTTAACCGTAGGGTAATCGCACATCTCCTTGGAATAGACGAAAGCAAGGTGCGAATCATTGTGCCCTATGTCGGTGGTGGGTTTGGCGGTAAAGGTGAGGTTCAGATATGTGACTTTTGTGCCGCCTTTTTATCCATGAAAACAGGTCGGCCGGTGAAAATCATATACACGCGTGAGGAGTCCCTTACTTGCACGAGAGGCCGACATCCTATGATCATTACCTTAAAAACAGGAGTAAAGAAAGATGGGACCATTATGGCTCAGCACTATAAAGTAATCGCAGATGGCGGGGCCTATTATAGTACGGGTCCATTGGCCATAACTCTGTCAGGGTATTTTGCTATGCTCCCGTTCAGAGTGCCAAATATGCTTTTCGATGGGTATCATGTGTATACCAATAAGCAGGCAGCTGGTCCTCTAAGGGGCCATGGAGGGGTACAGGTCCGGTTTGCAGCTGAAAGTCAGTTCGACATGATTGCTGAAGATCTGGGTTTAGATCCTGCTGAATTTCGCCTGAAAAACGTAATTAAAGCAAATGAACCTCATCCTGCGGGGTTGACTATAAGGAGCTGCGGTCTTTACGAAAGCATACAAGAAGCGACCAAGGCTATAGGCTGGGGAAAACGAATGGATTATCAGGATAGTGGTACAGGCATGGGGATAGCCTGCTCCGGCTATGTCAGCGGAATCAACATGATGAGCCACGTGGGAGCGGGGGCTATAATCCATTTACACCGAAATGGTGCTGCTACGTTGTTGGTAGGAGCTTGCGATCTGGGTCAAGGGTCAAGTAGCGTTCTAGCCCAGATAGCAGCAGAGGGACTTGGAATGCGCTACGAAGATATTCGGGTTACCTCGGCTGATACCGAGTTAACGCCCATGGATCCGGGAACCTTCGGGAGTGGAGTAACCATGCGTGCTGGCAATGCAGTGAAAATGGCTGCCGAGGCCATAAAGGAGAAGCTGTTGTCCGCGGTGGCCCCAAAGATTGGCGTAGAAAAAGAAGAACTGCTAATCAGGGCAGAGGGGCTATACAAAAGGACCAACTTAAAACAACCCCTAATAAGTTTAAAAGAGGCTATTAAAATATATCAGTATCAGGACCTGCCCATGCCTATTGTAGGTAGTGGGTTCTATCACCAGCCGGTTAAGGAATCCACCACCCTCCTTTCCCAGGAAGGGGACATATCTTCGGCTTACAGTTTTGGCAGCCAAGTTGCAGTTGTGCAAGTAGACAGGGAAACCGGTGATATCCAACTGAATGAAGTCATCAGTGCCCACGATAGCGGTTTCATTATAAATCCCTTGGCTGCGGAAGGACAATTCGATGGGTCGATCGTGTTCGGCATAGGCCAGGCCCTTTATGAGGAATTTTTTTGGGACCAAGAAAGGGGAATGATCCTAAACCCTTCCTTTTTGGATTACAAGGTGCCCACTGCCATGGAATTCCCTAAAATGAGTATGATTGAGATCCAGACTTTTGAGCCGGAGGGGCCTTACGGCGCCAAGGAGGCGGGAGAAGGTACTCAGGTATTCACCCTGCCGGCCATCTCTAATGCCATTTATAACGCTATTGGGGTCAGGTTTAAAGACTTGCCAATTACTCCTGAAAAAGTATTGGCTGCCTTAGTACAACAAGAAAATGTGGAAGAGAAAAAAAAGTATAAGGAGGTAAGAAAAAAAAAGCATAAGGAGGTAAAGGTAGAATGATGATCCTACCTAAGTTCGACTATGAGGCCCCGGACTCCATCTCAACCGTGTGTTCTTTGCTGGCGCAGGCTGACGGGCGCGCAGCTGTGATGGCCGGTGGTACTGATTTGGTAGTTCAAATGAAACAACGAACTCGGGTCCCTGAATTGGTGATCGGTCTCAAGAAGCTTCCTGAATTATACGGCCTTAGCTATTCCGAAACCGAGGGACTCCGTATAAGCTCTTTAGTCACACTCGACACTCTAGCCACATCAGCAGTAGTAAAGGATAATTTCCCAGTGCTAGCCGAGGCTGCCTCTATGGTGGGTGCTACCCAGCACCAATACTTGGGAACAATAGGAGGTAACTTATGTCTGGATACGCGTTGCTGGTATTATAACCAGTCTGCCAACTGGCGACGGTCACTTACTCCTTGTCACAAACTGGGAGGTAATACCTGCTACACTATTAAGGGGGCACGCAAGTGTTATGCCGTGTATTCGGCAGATGTGGGTAGTGTACTCTTCGCTTTGGGTTCAAGCATTGTAGTAAGGGGGAGCAAGCGAGAGAAGGCTGTGTCCATCGAGGAGTTCTTCACCGGAGATTCCATAAGACACATCAATCTTCAGAACGATGAGGTTATAAAGGAGATCATTGTGCCGCCCCGCAAGCCAGGTTTTGCCAGATATTATAAGCTGCGGCGGCGCGGGGCCATTGACTTCCCACAGCTTGGGGTTACCTTAGTAGCCTTTCCGAATGACAACGAATACCGAATTGTGATTAATGCAGTGGGTGCCCGTCCACTTCGCTTTCAAGACCTCGAGCTTATCCTAAGGGAGGACAAGCTGACAAGAAGTCTTGTGTCTGATTTTGCGGATGAAGTTGTTTCGAGGATCAAGCCATTAGCAAATGTATATGGCTCAGTAGACTACCGGCGTAAAATGGCTGGACTACTTATAAAAAAGGCTTTTACTGAAATGGGGGTAGTTTCATGAAGAAAAGACAGGTTACCCTTCAGGTAAACGGCGATTACTATGAAATATTTGTGGAGCCACGGGCAACACTGTTAGAGGTGTTGCGAGATAACTTAGGATTCACCGGAAGCAAACGAGGCTGTGACACAGGCAATTGTGGAGCTTGCTCTGTACTGGTGGACGGAAAGTCCACCCTTTCCTGCCTAACTTTGGCTGTGGAGATGGAGGGCAAAAAGATTATAACTATAGAAGGCCTGGCTCAAGACAGGAAGTTAGATCCGCTGCAACAGGCGTTTATTGATCAAGGAGCGGTCCAATGTGGTTTTTGCACACCAGGCATGATTATCTCCGCCAAGTCCCTTCTTAACCATAATCCGCATCCTACAGAGATGGAGGTCCGGCGTGGATTAGCTGGGAACCTTTGTCGCTGTACTGGCTATGCGAAAATTGTCAAGGCGGTCCTGGCAGTAGCGAAGTCTAAGTCCTAAGAGTGAGCGTCATGGCATCTACTTAAAGAAACAGGTGGTATTTGGTGGGGTCAAGAGCATATAATACCGGGATAATTTGTCTACCCTTAAAAAAACATTAGATGGCATATGGTCTGCCAGAATCTAATTTTTACGGAAGACCAGTTGCAGGCATTAGATCAGGCCAAGCAAAAGAAGGAAGCGGTCGTTGTTTTATAACATTATTTAGGGATTACAAACCATATTAGAATTCGGGCACCTCAGTAATAGGTTTGAAGCCTAAATTAAATAACGATTGTCTTGATCGAATATAAGCATTGTCTGCTCATCACCCAAAAGTCTCTCCGGAAAATCCAGAAAGAAAACTTATCTATCAAAAACCTTCTACTATCGTTACCGATGGCTGAAAGAATAATCCCCATAAGAGCCGATCAAGCTGTTTCTCCAAATTCCATTTCTTCGTCTTCCGTATCAATGAGAGTATTATACCCCAACAAGGCTCAGACTCTGGGCTATGGACGTCAAAGCACGGAGCGTTAGCATCCTGGCCATTTTACGTCGATAAGCAGGCGTAGAACCAGATGTGTTAGCAACTGGATGGGCTCCTTCCATTGCCCTCTGAGATACTTGACTTATTATCTCAGCACTTAGGGTTTTACCTTTCAACAGTTCTCTCGCCTCAAAGACCTCCCTGGGTGCAGAGTCCACAGCAGTAAGCACAAGCTTAAAATCGTTACAGATACCATAACTGTTTATAACCGCTCTGGCTGCAACCCCAGTGAGGGGAAAGTCAATAGCACCCCTTTGCCGATATTTTAAGTAAATGCTATACTGCCTACCAATAGGCAGGGGTACCCTAATTTCTGCGAGAATCTCTCCTGTCTGAAGAGCAATTGGTTCCCTACCGTCGCCTGTGTACAATTCACATACAGGCACCACCCGCTCTCCACCGGTCCTGATCAATTTTACCTGGGCATCAAGAGCAATAAGTGCCGGCGCGATGTCACCTGAAAAAACGGCATAACACTTCTTACCTTTAGGAACAACGTGGCAAACATAGCCTCCCATTTTGAAACAGATTGCGTGACTTTTCCTCCATCTGTTTGATTGATTATAATAAATACAGCGTGTATTGAGACACAGATTCCCGCCTAGTGTTCCCATGTGTTGAAGCTGCATAGTCCCAACGGCTGCGGCCGCCTCTGCCAACGCTGGATAGTGATTTAGTATAAAGGGATTATATCTGACTTCATACAGGCTGGTCATTGCCCCGATTTTGAAGTATCCATTTTCCTCGTAAATCCCCTTCAAATCCAAAATTTTCCCTAAACTGATTATCAAACCTAACTTATTAATACCCAATTTAGATGCCACCAATAAATCAGTCCCACCAGCCAGAACCTTAGCCTCTTGGCCATATTTATTCAGTAAAGAACAGACTTCCTCAGCTGTATTGGGGGCAATATAATCCATCTTAGGTAACCGCATCATAAATATTTCTCCTTCTTTTTCTTCTCCAGCGCCTCTAAGATTTTTTCAGGTGTTGCAGGAAGTTCAGTGATTCGCACTCCAACGGCATCATAAATGGCATTCACAATGGCTGGTACGGTTGCAATAAGCAGTCCTTCTCCGACCTCCTTAGCTCCATAAGGACCTGTGGGATCAGGACTTCCAACTTCCAGGACGCTAATATCATTCACGTCTCGGGCAGTTGGGATTCTAAAATCCAAGAAAGAAGGATTCATAATCTGTCCGTTATTTCCGAAAATGATGTTCTCCATTAAAGCATGCCCTATTCCCATAGCCGCCGATCCTTCCGCCTGCCCCTCCGCTCCCGAGAGGTTGATGACCGTTCCACAGTCATCTCCAATAGTTATTTTGAGCACTTTGACCTGGCCCGTTTCAGGATCGACTTCTACTTCTGCTATCTGGGCAGCGAAGCTGTAAGCACCCGAGACGTTTCCATATTGAGTTTCCCGATCTGGAAATTGAGTATTGGTAGGTGCCCATTGCCCCTTACCGATAATTAACCTCCCAGAACCCATCCCTTCGGTCTTTTTTGCAAGTTCGGCAAAGGATATATAGGAATCAACCCTGCCCCTAACGAAGACTTTTTTATCCTGAAATACGATATCGTTCGCATTGGCCTTCATGATCTTTGCAGCTATCTGTGATAGCTGCGCTTTCACTTCCCTTGCGGCAATTAAGGTGGCATTTCCGGAATAAAAAGTTACACGGCTGGAAAATGTACCAGGATCAATGGGAGTAGTCTCTGAATCACCCGACAAAACAGTTATATCCGAGGGAGAAAGGCCCAACTCTTCGGCCGCAACCTGAGCCACAATTGTTCTGGACCCTTGACCAATATCAGAGGAGCCGGTAGTCACAGTCACTCCTCCGTCTTCGTTAACTTGAACATAACAACCCGACGCAGTATGCCCCCCCAAACGTGCCCCGCTGACAAATCCGCCGCAAGCGAGGCCTATGCCTCGGTTGGATCCTGTTTGACCTCGCTTTTTATCCCATTCGGCATGTTTAGTCGTTTCCTTAATCGCCTTAGATAACTCACAGCTATTAAAAACTAGTCCACTAATGGAAGTATCCCCTGCTTGAGTGGCATTTTTTAATCTTAGCTCTGCAGGGTCGATATTAAGATCTTCAGCAATCATATCGAGTTGAGATTCAATGGCGAAGCGGGGTTGATTGGCTCCATGACCGCGCATTGGTCCTGAAATGGGCTTGTTAGTATAAACCATATAACCATCATATTTGAAGTTTGGTATGCGATAAGGAATCAAACAAGTCAGTCCTGAATTATACATCATAAGCACGCTGCTGCTCGCGTAAGCGCCCCCGTCCGCTAAACACCTTACATATTGGGCCAGTATAGTCCCGTTTTTCTTAACTCCCGTCTTAACATAAACGATCATGGGAGCCCGAAGACACGTCGTAGAAATCTCCTCTTCCCGACTCAGGCAAATTTTAATAGGCTTTCTGGTTTTCATAGCCAACAGAGAAGCAGCAACCTGATAGGAATAGAGACTTCCTTTCCCACCAAAACCACTACCTACATAGGGTTTAATAACGCGAATCTTGCTTTCAGGGATATTCAGAATGAGAGAGAGATCTCGGCGAATCCAATAAGGAGACTGGGTTGAAGTCCATATAGTAAGCTTCCCAGACAGATCATATTGGGCCAGAGCCGCCCTAGGCTCTATTACTCCATGACTAATTGCCTGGCTAGAAAAGCGACCTTCACGGACGTAATCGCTATCTCTAAAGGCGGCCTCAACATCCCCGAAGTCAAATCTCCGATAGGCCACAATGTTTCTTTGATACTCTTCATGAATCAAAGGAGCCCCTTCCTCCATCGCATGCTCAGGATCGAACACGACAGGCAATTCTTCATAATCTACCCTTATCAGATCCAGAGCCTCCAAGGCCGTCTCCTCGTCCAATGCCGCTACAGCAGCAATCGGATCTCCAATATAACGGGCTTTCAGGGTAAGACCATTCTGATCACGCCTGCTAGCAAAATCGCCATATTTCTTGCCTGAGATATCAACTCCTGATACTACGGCCTTGACTCCCCTTAAAGTCAGGGCTTTGCTATGATCAACATTTAATATCTTGGCATGTGGGTACAAACTACCTAACATTTTGCCAATTAACATTCCTGGCAATGCAAGGTCTTCAGTAAACTTAGCCTCACCTGAGGCTTTGACCAACCCATCTATTAGAGGTTGGCGTGTTCCTATCACTGAGTAGCTTTCGGTTCCCATGGTGAATGTCCCCCTAAGGTCAGACTATTTCTGAGGATCATCTTGAAGATAAGTTTTCTTATTTCGTACCAGCGATTCGACGGCATCAATTATTTTCTTATAGCCTGTACACCGACACAGATTCCCAGATAGAGCCTCCTTAATCTCCTCTCGTGAAGGTGTTTGGTTCTTAATCAACAGGCCCTTGGCTGACATTATCATCCCCGGGGTGCAAAACCCACACTGGATTGCAAAGTGATCGACGAAGGCAAGTTGAATGGGGTCTGGCTGACTACCTTTAGCTAAGCCTTCAATTGTTGTTATACTTCTGTTTTCTACCTCTACAGCAAGGGTCAAACAAGAAAGTACTGGCCTACCGTCGATCAACACAGTACATGCTCCACAAGCTCCTAACCCACAACCCTCCTTTGCGCCCTTAAAACCAAGATCTTCACGTATAACCTCCAAAAGGGTCTTATGAGGTTCAACCTCTATTTCCCAAGGCTCATCATTGACCTTGAGTTCCAGCTTTCTTTTCATACCCTCCCTCCAAAATTAATTTTGCTCTTAGTTCCATTGCATCATCATTTAATTTTTCAATTCTAATGGGATAATATGCACAGTGAATTCCCAAAATGTAATATCCACCATTTGCACTAATCATATGTAACGGTATGAACAAAGCCCAGCAATTATGATTTCGCCCTGAGGATCGGGGTGCAAATTCCGTAACGATTCTATCTGGCAACGCTCTGAGTGACAGGTTTCTAAATGTCTTGGTGATATACTCAGAATCAATGGGTATTCTTTGGCTCCTTCAGGCATGCTTATTGGACTCTCCGGAGGCTGCTCGTAATTAGGTAGCGGGCGGTATCCGAGTTTTTCAAAAATGGTTGAGTATAATTCTATTTTGCCCGAAGTTGTAGAAAATCCCTTTCTCTCTCTTGAAAATCCCATCATTAATCTATGCAATAGCAATGCCAAAGGCTGGATTGAGGGAAATTAGGAAAACTAAAAAGGATTGTGATCCAAGTAACTAGTGTAGTGTTACAATAATATCTTTACAATATGCCAAATGTATGCTACAGTTGGCTTCATGTGGAAGCCAGCCGAAAGATTGCAGATGACGAACGAGCAGCGCGCGACGTTGGAAGCCTGGGTTC
>Ga0209777_10004090_pt1 | contig 17489 bp, 14 predicted proteins | sample FrelakmetHBP12HB_FD_187147 | JGI IMG/M metagenome (GOLD analysis project Ga0209777, IMG submission 187147) | Freshwater lake sediment microbial communities from the University of Notre Dame, USA, for methane emissions studies -HBP12 HB (SPAdes)... | ecosystem: Environmental > Aquatic >...
TGGTCATCACTTTTTCCGGAGTATGATTGATAGTCCACGTCTCCACCAATTTATCCAGGTCATCGCTGTTACTAATCCTGCCAACCAGAGTGCTAAAACGGGCATCCCGGGTCCATTCCGGATTACCGACGACTCTGCAAAAACTTTCCCACTCGTTATCCGTGAATACCTCGATAGCTACCCACCTTTCATCACCCTTGCAGCGATAAACTCCGTGCGGCGCCGCATATGTACATTTATTACCCGTCATTGAGATACTGCGTTTATTGGCTGAATAATCCAGTACTAACGGAGCTAAATAGTTCAAACTGGATTCTATTTGTGATTGATCAATACATTCCCCTTTACCTGTCCTTCTCCTTAGATCAAGCGCAGCCACCATTCCCAAAATACTTAATAGCGGGGACAGTTGGTCCGAATAATAGCTTGATACCGGTACGGGACTACGGTCCGGCCAACCGGCCAGCGAATACATCATCGCGAAAGCTGCCAGCGTCATCCCAAAGCCGGCCTGTTTAGCCATCGGACCGGTATGGCCGTATCCGCAGCTTCTGACCATGATAATGTCTGGCCTTATCTTTTTAACTTCATCATAACTCAGGCCGAACCGCTCCATAACACCGGTTGGGAAACATTCACCAAGAACATCAGCCCAGGCAACCAAGCTCTTAAAGACTTCTAGACCCTTAGGATTTTTTAAGTCCAGTGACATACTATATTTTTTAGCGGGATGGCTGAACGCGAATAAAATACCGCGGTTTATTGCATTTGGAGAATCATTGGTCACATCAGTATAAGTATAGACCCGCCTGATGGGGTCAGGTTGTCTGGCGCTTTCTACCCTGACCACCGTAGCCCCATAATGAGAAAGAAAGTTCAAAATAAAAACTCCAGCGCCGGACCATGTCATATCAATTACTTTTAGTCCTTCGAATGGTTTATCAGCCATGTATCTCCCTTAAATTACATTACACTGTTTTAGAGTTATGAGTTCTTTCTTAGAAATGCCCAGTTCCGTGCCGTAAATTTCTTCATTGTGTTCACCGACTAGCGGCGCCCGGAATCTTATGCCGCAATCAGATTCACTGAACTTGATAAAACCTCCCGGATAAGTTAAGCGGGTTCCGAGTTCAGGGTGGTTTACATCGACCCAGAAACCCCTTTCAACAAATTGGGGGAATTTCAAGGCTTCCTCAACGTTGAGACAAATTCCTATATGGACGCCCTTTTCAAGTGATAATTGCAGCAATTCAGATTTAGTATGCAAAGAAAAGTACTTCGCTAAAGTGGCCATTATGTCATCCAGGTCTTCCCGGGTCCATTCTCCGTCATGGGGTTTAGTCCAGTCCCAGCGGTCAAGCGCCGCCGTTTCGATTCCATCTTTTTTCATTCCTTCTAAAATGTGTTTATAGCTGGCCGCCATCGCCGCTGTAGCCAGTGAAAAAGAGATGTCCCCGTCTTTACACCGCCACAATATCGGTTGGTAATATAGATCCCCATCTTTCATTTGGGTTGTAAAACGGTTTCGCCCTTGCCGTTGAGGAATCATTTTATTTAGTAACCAGGGCAACTGCTGCTCTGCGTTACCGACGAACGTTAATCCCTGTTGAGTCGGTGCATCCACCTGCTGACCTTTGCCGGAAAACGCGCGATAATATAGAGCTACCATCGTACCGATAGCTGCATGCGCAGCCCCCACTAGAAAAGAATGAAAGTAACTGGTTGTTAATGGTGGCCTATCTGAATCTCCAACCGTATATATCATACCGCCTAAAGCGCGTACAACCAGGTCTGAAGCTATATAATCTCGATAGGGGCCTTCCTGCCCGAAAGCGCTGATAGACGTAAACACGAGTCCGGGATTAATCTTGCTTAACGTCTCATATCCCAGACCGATTTTCTCCATGTAACCCGGTTCGAAGGACTCGATAACCACATCGGCTTTTTCAACTAACCGCTTGAAAATTTCTATACCATCGGCGGTTTCAATATCCAGCGTGATACCCCTTTTATTGGCATTAAAAGCGTACCAGTAAAGGCTTTTTTCCGGATCCGGAATATCCTGGTAGAAAGGCCCAATATTCCTCGAATTATCTCCCCCCGGCTTTTCTATTTTAATGACATCCGCTCCCAGGTCTCCGAGCAACCTTCCGCAGAAAAATCCTTTTTCATTGCTTAGATCAAGCACTTTATAACAACTTAACATATCAGTATTCCTTAAATAATTCACCTATCAAAGCCGAGTATATTTTTACAGGAGATAACCGGTAAGTCAAGTAAAATGGAGGGAGAATAATAATAACAAGGGATTCTTGAAGGGTAGAAATCTAGTCAGGAGTTATTTGGCGGTAGCAGGTAGATTTCCTTCAGCTACGGTCAGGACAAGTGAACCACCGACCCATAGGATTATACACAATCACCCCCAGGAAGCAATTAAGCATTATCCCCAGCCATCCCGCTTAGGCTAAGCCGCTCTGAAAACTTGATGATGAAGATACATTTTATGCATGGGTCGGGTCAGGGAGTTTGCCTGGGCCGAATGAAGAATAGTCCAGGTCATAAAACTGCCGGCATACGGCGAAATAGCCGAGGTGACTGCCCCCCATGACAATCTTTGCTATGGGCACATCGCGGTAATATTTCTCATAATGATTTTCACGCACATAACCATAGGAACCCATCAGCTCCATCCCTTTGAGAATAAGGTCAGGCACGGTACGGGTGATATAAGCATGCACCGCATGCCCTCTGGCGACCATGCTATTGGTATTCCACATGCCGTAGATCCCCATGTTATCGTATTCATGTGCCAGCTCAAGGAAAGCCGATCTGCCAACCGTGATGAACGAAGCCATCTCACCGAGTATCATAGCAGCATCCAGGTGCTGTGCAACGTGTTTTCCGCCGGCCACTCTCTGGGTAGTATAATCCAGCAGCACATCAAAGGCGCCCTGGAGTATACCGATGGTATGGCCGGAGTTTAGAGGCATAGGAGCGGAAGCGGCAGTTTCAAAGATAGACCAGGCTATCGGGCCCTGCAAACCCCATTCTTTAGGAACCCGCACATTATCAAAGTAGGTGGCGCAGTTTCTGTCCGCCTGCATACCGGTCTTTACCTCAAATTTACCGTGAGACACGCCGGGCCAGGGTTCAGGGACATAAATAAGTGAAAAAGCGTCTTGGCTAAGCCTCGGGTCTCTGTTACAGATAACACAATTGAGGTCAGCCACGCCGGCATTAGACGCCCAGAACTTATTACCATTGATAACCCATTCGTCGTCTTCCAGTTTAGCCCTCACCCCTACCGTTTTGCCTTCGTTGGTAAGGTTTTCTATGTCACAGGCGGATTCGGCTTCGCTCATATTAAAACAAGCGGCGCGGTGCTCTTTGCCGGTGAACAAGGGAGCAAATTTATCCAGCACAGCCTTGCCCCAGGCTTTAGCTTCCGGCGTGGGCGCCATGAGGTAAGCCAGAGTTGCCGGTGTCCAACCCCAATCAGTTACCGCACTGTGCATACTTATACCGTAGTCGCCGCGGGCTATCTGCTCCTGCTTCAAAGCGCCCGTGACAATGGAAAGCATTTCATTACCACCGTAATCCTTAGGTATCATGTTTTTCTGGCAGCCGAGGTCCACCTGTAGTTTTTTAAGGATAGGATTGATAATTTTCGTATGGGTCAAATCATCGTCTATCCTGTCACGGACGGGCATAATTTCTTTATCAACAAAATCCGCGAACAGCTTTTGCAGCATCCGCTGCTCTTCATTGACAAAGCATTCAGGGTACTGTAATTTGTACCATTGACTGGTCTGGTCTAACATCTTACGCCTCCTTTAGTAAATTTCTTCCCCCGCCAGAATGTGGAAGCTGGTAACCATAGATTGCCATTTTTTCATAAAGCCCTGGAATTTTGCTGACGGAGCATCATTTTTGTAAAAATCATCAAGGCTGGTTATATGTAAAATGCCCACATATTTAAAGGGTATTTCTCCTGAAGCAGCACCTGTAATTTTTACAAGCTCAAACTTCTGGACCGATGATAGACTTTCCAGTAAAGGGCCTTTTTCCCGGGTAACGTATTCCTGATATTCTTCATCAGTGACATTTTCCGCCAGATTATATAGAATAATTTCCTTGGCCATGACCATTACCTCCTTGGAAAAACCCACCCTGAATAATTATGGTGAGTTTAAATCTTGAGTGTGGATTTGTCAACCCGTGAAGCTGCTGATTGCCTAATTACGGGTGGGAATGGTGGTAGCGGGTGGATTTGAACCGCCGACCAAGGGCTTATGAGTAAATCAGTAGAAAAACAACCAGCGGCTTGCCAAGGCGACCGCTTGCCTCCTTTTCAGACAAAGTGAACCTTCCGGCAGGACATAAGTCAAGAGGGAATCCTGAAATACATGCTTAAAATATCACACTAAACAAGCGATCGTGTATTGTCAAACATCTCAGAAGATGGTTAACCTTACCGTAAGCTTGACTAAATTGTATTCAAGGACTAGTTTTATTTCTGAATTCCGGGTGCCTAAATTTGATGCACTTTTCCGGTAGCTTTGTTCTTCCAGTACCCGCGGTGCTGCAATGCCCAGTTGAATTTTATCGCGCCGGGTCGGGGACAATCATTAACACAGCAGCCGCAGTACCAGCACTCGTCAGGATGCAGTATCATCGGCGGTTTACCTTTCTCGGGGTTGGGGATATAAACATCAATCTGGCAGACTTCCACACAGTGATTGCACCCGTTACAGATATCCTCGTTAAAAGTCACCGGATTACTCGGTGTCGTCAAATTCGGTACGGCAATAACTTTTTCCTTAGCCATTTTTTCCTCCAAAACCGGCATTCGGCAAGTTTTTCATCAACACCTATTTCTTCTTGTAAACGCCAGCGTAGTCTTTATTATAGGCTTCATACTGTTTTTTCATGTTGCCCCAAAAAGTCAGCGGCAGTTTCCCGGTCTTGACTTTGCCCTCGACCAGTTTAATCGTGAGGAAATGGTTCCATTCCGGTGGGTCAAGGGCAGGGTAGTCTATCCTCTGGAAACTCAGCGGCATACTGCTGGCTTTACGGACGAGAGAAGCCTGGACAATTATCTGGGCATAAGTTAGCAGGCTACTGTCTTCCAGACTGCGCATCAGCTTGTGGGGGTCCATAGCATACAGTAAAGGAATCGATTCCGCTTCGATTTTTTGCAAGGCGCCAAGACCCATTTTGAGAAGATTCTCGGTCTTGTATTCACTGACGTAATATTGCATCGCTCGAGCGATACCGGCATGCAATTCCTTCCAGTCCATACCGCTATTGCGCTTGACCGGGGCATACAACCGGGTTTTTTCGCCTTCTACCTGTTCACGAGAAATTTTAGACGCCTTGGCCTGTCTGGCATATTGCGCTGCTTTCCTCCCGGCATACCTACCGGTGGCGGCACAGTAGCTGTGATCCTCCGGGGAAAACATCTGCGTACCGGCGGCATACAACCCGTCCAGGGTAGTCTTTAAGTTCCAGTCCACCACGATACCGCCGCCATACCCGGCATCGCGCCATTGCGGCAGGCTGCCGCCCTCGATATACTTGTAGCTCTGCAGTAAGTCACGGCTTTCGTCATAGCCGGCTTTATTAAAAGTATCGATGATAACTTTAGTAGTCGATTCTTCACCCAGCATCAGTTTCCATGTCGCTCGTCTCTCCACATCCGCCATGGCTGGAAAATCACCGTAGAAGGGCAGGGCATATTTGCCGCTCTTGATGCCTTCCCGGATTTCTTTTTCAACTTCTGCGCCGGGGACCATAGCGCCGGCATCTTCCCACCCCTGTATCGGGAGGGGCAGCCTTTTACCGTTGGCATCGACGAGCGGAACGTTCTCATAGCTGGCATCTCCCGCGCCGGTATACCACTTATGCTTAAGGCCGGTAGCGATGCCTATCATACCGGTGCTTTCCATCTTGGTCAACTCAGCTCCAGCCTTCCAGGCCATAACGGTGCCGTCTCCGGTGCTGGTCCGGGACATCATGTTGGAATAGCCGCCCAACTCAGTGCTCAGCAGCCACATCGAACCGCCGCCAGCGGCGGCAAGTATAGTTGCTTTAGACTTAAAAATCATAAATTCGCCGGTGCGGTTGTTGAAGCCGGTTGCCCCGACGACCTTGGCCCCCTGAACTCCCTTCTCGGTCAACAGGCCTGTCATCATTACACGGTCGAAGATTTTTACACCGAGGCGTTTACATTCCTTTTTCAAGGCCGGTTTAAAGGTGCTCCCCCAAACCCGTATCACCATGTTGTTCAGTTTATTTTCCGGATTGCTTTTGAAAGTGACCGGTTTTATCATTCCCGGGACGTAGCTGTGTACCCTGGTATAGCGCGGCGATATCATCAATTTGGACTTGGCATCACGGCCTATTGCGCCTTTGTATTCGTCCTTGGTGTCCCTGATTTTACCGCCCATTTGCTCCATTTCAAGTAAAGTATCCCAATCCTCCCGGCACTGTATCTGGAGGCCGATACCATTGCAATACGGGCGGTCAGCCATATGTTCCGCCCACTCGTCCGGGTCTACGTTGGATAGCGGGTTGGCAGGGGCGTTGCACCAGTGGTCGCATCCCGGTCCGCCGGCGCCGCTTCTGATAGTATCGCCCTTTTCCGCGAGGACGACATTTAATCCCTCTCTAGCGGCGCTGATGGCCGCCCAGCAGCCTGCGATGCCGCCTCCAATGACCAAAACATCGGCATCGATTTCCTGCTCACTGTCATACCGGACAGGATAAGGCCAGTCCGGTGCGTGACCCTGTTGTTTTAGATATTCATTCCAATTGCTCATTTTCTCTCCTGTCTTTATTGTTTAAATATATCAAATATTTTCTAATAAAATACATTTTTATTCAACTAAAGTAATCCCCTTAGCTTCGGGTCAAGCGCGTCTCTTAAGCCGTCGCCGACCATGTTGAAAGCAAAAACTACCAGCATAATAGCCAGACCGGGCGCAAATGAGAGCACCGGCGACCGCAGCAGGTATTGATAGCCTTCGTTGACCATAGCGCCCCAGGCCGCGCCGGGCGGTTTAATACCAATACCGAGGAAGCTCAACCCGGCTTCCGCCAGGATGAGGCCGCCAAGCTGCATAGTCACGATGACGATCAGGGGAGGAAAGGCGTTCGGTAGAATATGGGCAAGCATAGTACGCCAGCTACCTGAACCCAGAGACTTTTGTGCCAGGATATAATCATTTTCTTTGATACTTAATGTCAGCCCATAAACCACCCGGGCATAAATCGGTATCGAGGAAATACTCAAGGCGATGATTACATTAACGATGCCGTTACCCAGCAGCGCCGCGATAACAAGGGAAAGGATTAACATCGGGAAACACATCATCGCATCCATAGCTCTCATGATGATGGCGTTAACAAACCCTCTGGTAAAACCGGCGACGATGCCGAGAGTAATACCGATAGCGGAACCTATGGCGACAGCAATAAAACCTACCATCAATGCCGTCCTGGAACCGTAAATCAAACGGCTTAACGTATCCCTGCCCAGTAAATCAGCTCCAAGCCAGTGGTGGGAACTGGGTTTCGCCAAAGACGGCGCTACACCGGGGATGTAAGGATTGTATGGCGCAAGAAAAGGAGCGAAGATAGCCACAATGAACAGCAGCACCAATATAATAAGTCCGATCATCACGGCGCCGCGGGCGAAAAACACCCGCCGGAACCGTTTCCATTCGCTGCCTCGTGCCTTGTTTTCTGAAAATCCCATCGTTGGAGTTTGTATATCTGCCATATATCTACCTATCCATATCTAATTCTGGGGTCGAGGAAACCGTAGGATAAATCTACGAGAAGATTCATTAATAAAATGGTGACGGAAATAACGAAAGTAATCGCTTGAACCACGACGTAGTCCTGGCCGAAAATACTGCTAACCATCAAACGGCCGACGCCCGGGATAGAGAATACGGTCTCGACAAGGACCGACCCGCCAAGTATTCCCCCGATTCCCATCCCCACCAGTGTAATAACAGGTATCAGGCTGTTTTTTAAAGCGTGTTTTAGTACGACGACACGTTCGCTCAACCCTTTGGCCCAGGCAGTGCGGATATAGTCCTGACCGATTGTCTCCAGCATGCTGGAACGCATTTGCCGCGCGTTAGCGGCAATGGCAAAGAGCGAGGAACAGATAACCGGCATAACGAGCTGGCGGGTACTTAACCAGAAATCCGTGAACGGTGAAGTATATCCATTTGTTGGCAGCCAGTGTAACATCAGCCCGAAAAAGTATATCATCAAGATACCCAGCCAGAATACCGGGATGGTGATACCGACATAGGTAAGCGGCGTAATTACCTTATCCGGCCATTTACCTCTTTTTACACCAGCCCAGATACCAATAATAATACCTATCAATGCTCCGAAAACAAGAGAAAGAAACCCGATATACGCGGTTATTGGCAGGCGTTGCGCTAAAAGCTTACTTACTTTTTCATGGTAATAAATAGAAGACCCGAAATTACCACGCACGATACCGCCAACCCAACTAAAATACTGAGACATAATATTTTTATCCAGGCCGAACTCATGCCGGAGTGCTTCAATCTGTTCCGGCGGCATAGCCTGAACCGAAGATTGCTGGCCTACAAAAATCATTAAAGGGTCTCCGGGTAATAGCCGCATCAGGAAGAAGACAATTAGTGTAACTATGATGAGCACTATCAGTGCCAGAAATATTCTCCGTATAATGTATGTTGTCACTTTTTATACCTCGGTGTCAGGCTGATAAAGTATATTCCTTATCCCACGGTAATGCCGCGGCAGACAGTTATTAGTCTATCTGGCCGACTGGCCCTCCGGAGGCTTGCCATTCCATCAGGCCAGTCGGCCCAGGTTAACCCGTGTATTTAGTGTTTAGTGCGCATCCATCCAATCATTTTCGGGATGCCAGATGATGCCGTGTATCTTAGGATATTCGGTATGGACATAAGGCCAAACTACAGAGGCTTCGTAGGTCCTCCAGAGCGGGATGAATAAGCAGTCTTCACTAGCCTGTTTGAGAGCCGCCTGAATCGCAGGCGCGGCTTCAACAGCGTTATTGTACTTGGGATCTATGGCTGCATTGCATAAGTCTATGTATGCTTGAGATTTCCAGATGTTGGGCGTAGCGAACGTCATCGGGTTCGGGCCATAATGCACGAACAGGTCCGAACCATCCGGGTTGATGCCGGAAGCGGTAAAACAAAGACCATCCCAGCCGCCTTTGTCACGACCGAATATCGCGCCGAAGTAACGGCCCAGATCGGCGATATCAGGGTCTACGGTGATGCCGGCGAGACCCAGGTCATATTTAAACAAGGCCATGACATCGTTGGTATTGCCACCGGATGCTCCCAGGATCTTAATTGTGAAGCCGTTAGGATAACCGGCGTCAGCCAGGAGTTGTTTGGCTTTATCAACGTTGTAAGGTCGCGGATCATAGCCCGAGTTGTATCCCGGAGCGCTCTTGGGTGCCATTTGAGTTAACGGCTCGAACATGCCCTGCCCCAGTGTCTGGGCAATGGTGGGGCGGTCTAGGGCGTATTCGATTGCCTGGCGGACTTTAACATTGTGAAGCGGGCTGGCTTCATCGACATCGCTGAAAAGCATTACCATGAACATACCCGGGCCCGGAACGAGTGTGAACTTATCCTTTAGCTGCAGGATATCATTCATCGAAGAGGTATCCGCCCACATGTCAGCTTCACCGGCCTGTAATGCAGCGGCGGCAACCATCGAGTCGGGAATAGCCTTCATGATGATTTTATCAAGGTACGGCTTGCCCGGCTGCCAGTAGTTGGGGTTCTTTACAAAGGTGATATGGTCATCTCTAACCCATTCACTGACGGTGAAAGCACCGGTCCCGATACAATTTTGGCGCGCCCAGTCTTTACGGACATCTTCGGTTGCAGTGGAATTATCGGTGGCGGAGACTGTACCGCCGGCAGTAAGATAAGATTTCGGGGAAATGGGCTGCGTTAAGCCCAGGTTTTGTACCGTCTGCCAGTCAAATGACTTCATATGCATGACCAGGGTCAAGTTGTCTTTGACTTCAAGCGAAGCAATAAGATTGGTGCCTGTACCAGTCATGTGGTCTATATTGAACTGGACGTTCCAGCGGAGGGCTTCAGCAGTGAACAGCTCGCCATCGGAGAATTTTACACCATTCCGCAAATGCCAGGTAATGGTGTTGGTAGCATGGTCGGCTTCCCATGAAGTGGCCAGTACCCCAACCAGTTCGCCTTTGGTGGAACCCCATTCACAAAGGTGTTCCAGGACGGGAATCATCTGGAAAGAATCGGAAGGCGCTTTTTCCGGCCCATAACCAAGGTCTTTAGGAATAGAGCCGGCAATGATTCTTAAAGTACCGCCTGTTTTCGGCGCAACCGTTGTGGCGGCAGGTGTGGTGGCCGCGGGTTTGGTGGTTACGGCCGTAGTAGTGGCGGCGGGTTTGGTGGTAGTTGTGGTTTTCGTAGATCCGCCGCATCCATTAAATATCAATAAACTGATTAACATAGCTGCGATTAAAACGAATAAAAGCTTCTTCATTTAGCTTTCTCCTCCTTCATAGTGTTGGATATGACCAGGACTTATTATTACCTAAGTCATTCATCACCTCCTTTTCAATTAAAAACGCCTGCAATATCTTCGGAAATACGATTGGTACTGGCCTGCAATTCTTTGATATATTTGCTGACATTCGGTTTCAGGCGGTCTTCAGGACCTAGGATGTTAAGAGTAGCAGGGCAGATATAATTATTTATGGGTGCGGAGATGCATAAAGCACCCTGTATTCTTTCACCATAGGTCACGCAATATCCCTGTTGCCTGATTTCCTCAATTTGGGCTGCTACACCTAATCGATTATTTGCGGATTTTCCAGTGGTCTGGTCATCCTTAACATGTTTTAAGGTGGCTTTTATCTCCTTATCGGCTAGCTGGGAAAGCAGCATTTTGGCTGTTGCCCCAACATATACCGGGTTCGCCATTTTGCTTTCCTCGGTTATTTTCAGTTCATATTTACTTGAAATTTCGTGTAAAAGCATATGGTGCAATTTAAACATAATAGCCAGGCTAATGGTCTCTCCTGTAATTGTCGATAAATGTGTCATTTCACGGACAGCATGCATAATCAGGTATTTGTGGGAGGCTATCTGGTTTGATGAAAGTTGGTTTACCATGGGGCCCAGGTAATATTTATGATTATTTTTGTCCTGGATTACCCAACCAAGGGTATTCATATTCTGTAGTAGTCTATGCACCGTAGAAGTGCTGTATCCAAGGTAACCGGAAACATCAGTGATGGTGTTAATGTCGCCGCTCAAGCAGTTGAGAATATCCGTGGCACGCCGCAGGGAGGTAGAATCGGTGGTAGATCTACCAGCAAAAATACTATTTTCCCGTCGGTTGGGATTTTTTTCTTGTTTAGACATTGACCCATTATATCACAGGATGTCAAGACATGTTAACATCAAATAATCGGGGTGATCCAATTTCTCTAAATATCTTGGAGAGAGGCGAAAAGAGAGCGAAAAATAATATAGAATCAATTTCCGAAAAAATGCGCGACCAAAGGTACAAATTTCAGGCGACTGATATTCGGATTGACTTCCATATCTTTTCAATATACACTTAATCGATATTTTACGGGAGATAAATACCTGGAAAAATAACGTTCGGAGAAAAAAGTGAAAAATAATGTAAGTAAAAACAAATCGCCCCGTGAAACCGGAAAAGAGAAATCTTTTATAAAAGGCCTTAGCCTGGCCGACTTCGGCGTGGATGGAAATCCTTCGGTTGTTGATGTTCACCAGGGGAAAATAGTCAGGATTCGGCCGTTACACTACGAGTGGAAATATGATAAAAACAGTTTCAATACATGGAAAATAGAGGCGCGCGGTAAAATCCTGGAACCCAATATGAAAACGTTATTACCGCCTTTCGGTTTGGCTTACAAAAAACGCGTTTACTCTCCCAACAGGATTCTTTATCCGCTTAAAAGAGTGGATTGGGACCCGGACGGCAATAGAAATACCCAAAACCGGGGGACCAGCAAATATGTCAGAATTTCCTGGGATGAGGCTCTCGATATAATAGTCCGAGAACTGACCAGGATAACAACAAAATATGGTTCGGAAGCGGTGCTGGCTCAAGCGGACGGGCATGGTGAAGGAAAGGGCATACACGCTGCTCATGGTAGTTCGCTCAAGCTTCTTGCATTGTTGGGCGGCTGCACTATGCAGATGAGAAACCCGGACAGTTGGGAGGGGTGGGCCTGGGGCGCAAAACATGCTTGGGGAATGGAGCCTGTCGGCGAGATGGGGCCCTCCGCAAACGTCATACGTGATATAGCCGAAAATACCGATATGCTTCTTTTCTGGGGGTGTGATCCGGAAACAACACCATGGGGATTCAACGGGCAGATGGCCAGCCGGGTAAGTTACTGGTTCAGCGAATTGGGCATTAAATGTGTCTATATTTGTCCTGACCTGAATTACGGAGCGGCCATTCACGCCGATAAGTGGATTCCCATCAGGCCAAATACTGACGCTGCACTACAGCTCGCCATCGCTTATATCTGGATTACGGAAGGCACCTACGATAAGAAATATGTTGCCTCGCATACGTTCGGTTTTAGTGAATTCGAGCAATATGTGCTTGGCAAAGAAGATGGGATTCCCAAGACGCCGGAATGGGCTGCCGGCATAACCGGTATTCCCGCCATGACCATTAAAGCACTGGCAAGGGGATGGGCTTCCGGGCGCACATCGATAGCCCACGGTAACGGTGGCCCCGCCATGAGAAGCGCCTATGCTACTGAAACCGGGAGGCTGGAAGTCTTGCTGCTGGCGATGCAGGGGTTGGGTAAGCCTGGGAATCACCAGCTAAAAATGCTGGAATGGGGTATACAGGGTATGTGGTTTAGCCATGGGAATCCCTTGCCTGCCCCCAAATTTTACCCGCATTTTCTTCATCCTTCTTACTCCATTACGGAAGTAGGCACGCAACAGGCGGCTGCCATGGACAGCAGGGGAAAAACACAAACGGAACTCTTTAAACTAATGAACCCGGCGCCGATAAATCCAAAACAGTTTATTCCCAAGAACCTTATCCACGAGGCTATTCTCCATCCGCCCGTAAGCTGGTACGGCAACTCGACCTTTCCCGGCACGGTTGAAGACCAGTTCGTGAAATACACTTACCCGGCCAAAGGCTGCTCGGAAATACACATGATATGGACCGATTCTCCGTGCTGGATAACCTGCTGGAATGATAGCAATTCCTTCATCAAAGCCTTGAGAGACCCCAAGATTGAGTTCGTTTTAGCACAACATCAATGGCTGGAAAACGACTGCATACTGGCCGATATTATTCTGCCGGTCAATACTAAATTTGAAGAAGAGGATATCACCACCGATTATGAGAGCGGGCAATATTCTACGGTCATGAGCGGCGGTAAATGTATCGAATCCCTTGGGGAGTCGAAGAGCGATTACGAAATAGTCTGTATGATAGCTAATAAACTCGGTTTACTGGAGAAATATACCGGGGGCAAGTCTGCTGAAGAATGGTTAAGGCTTTCCTTTGAAAATTCCGGGATACAGAAATTAATCAGCTTTGAAGAATTCAATAAAAATGGATATTTTGTTATCCCCACCGACCCCGAATGGAAAAACTATCCTCCGGGCCTTCGGAAATTCTTTGAAGACCCTAAAAACAATCCTCTAAAGACCCCTTCAGGCAAGATAGAGTTTTATTCCCAGAATTTAGCTAAGCATTTCGCCGGTGATAAAGAAAGACCTCCGGTTCCTCATTGGGTTGAAAAAGGTGAAAGCCACGATGAAAGACTGTCCGGCGAAAGAGCAAAAAAGTACCCCCTTCTTATTGTGTCTAATCATGGCCGATGGCGAGTACACGCCCAGTGTGACGATATTACCTGGACAAGAGAAATCCAGACCTGCAAGGTAGAAGGCCCTGACGGCTATAAATATGAACCTCTCTGGATGAACCCTGCGGACGCTGCCCGGAGGCGCATTAAACACGGGGATGCCGTTGAAGTATATAACGAGAGGGGTACGGTGCTGGGTGGCGCCTATATAACAGAGAGAATCATGCCCGGCGTCGTCTACATGGACCATGGCGCAAGGTATGACCCCATCGTCCCCGGAGAGATTGATAGAGGCGGATCAATCAACACGATAACCCCGCACAACCTAACCTCAAAGAACGCCACGGGAATGGTCGTCAGCAGTTTTTTGGTTGAAGTTAAAAAAGCTGACCTGGATACATTAAAAAACAAATACCCGGCAGCGTTTGAAAAACCTTATCATGCGGATGCCGGTCTGCGCCTGGAGAGATTGCTGGAAAAATAGGCTTGATTTATTTCCTGATTAAAAACAGATTGGTGGTAGCGGGTGGATTTGAACCGCCGACCAAGGTAAATTGTTAAATATTATTCATAAGTACAGATAAACATTAAATCGAGTGCTTTAGCCTTATAACTTTGGACCACCGCCCGCGGCAATGAACTTATTCACTACACCGTGGCGTATTAATTCATCCATCAACTCAAACAGCTTATCGCCATCAGGAATAGTGTCCAGCTTAAACCAGTATGTCATGACACCGATCATGGTAGAGAGAGTAAACTCCAGTGTAAAATCAATCTCAAAACTATCGGCTATGCCTTGTGCGCTAAGTGTTTTTTTAAGCATTTCTTTCATGTATTTTTTGATTTTACTCTGAAAAGAAGGGTTGCCATTATCCCCAAACAGAACAACATAGTATTTTCGGTTTTTTTCATACATTTTGGGAAAGGCATAAATCGGCATTGGTGTGGTGGAAACATTAGTTAGACTGAGCGGTGGTATGTCTTGCAGACTGGGCAAAAGTGAATCTTCTATTTGCTCCAGCACATCGTAGACGTCGGTGAAATACTCATAAAAGGTGCTACGGTTATATCCTGCCTTCGTCGTGATGTCTTTTACAGTAGTTCTTTCTATACCCTTCTCGCAATAGAGCTGCCAGAACGCTTCTGTTAAATTGTGTTTTGTCTGCGCAGTGAGTTCTGGCTGTTTTTTCATTTAGTAAAACCTCCTATCCCAGTTAAAAATCCGACATTCATGGCAGTATTGATGGTTGATACCGCCTAATTCACCCATGTATTATTATATCATACAACACGTTGTTGGATAAAATATCCTAAAAAGGAGTAATACAATTGTCTGTACTAAAGGTTGAGCATCTCACAAAGGATTATGGGAATAACAAGGGTGTTTTTAACGTGTCCTTTGAAGTCGAGCAAGGCGAGGTTTTAGGATTCCTCGGTCCTAACGGCGCCGGGAAGACAGTCACCATCCGCCATCTGCTGGGATTATTAAGACCTCAAAGCGGAAAAACCTCCATTAACGGTCTGGACTGCTGGAAAAACCCAAAAGATATTCAGCGAAAAATTGGTTATCTGCCAGGTGAGATAAATTTCCCCAATGATATGACTGGTACGCAGTTGATAAGGTTCCTGGCTGACATGCGTGGACTAACCGATATGACAAAGGTGAAAAAGCTGACAGAACAGTTTGACCTCGACACCTCGGTAGATCTTAAACGTATGTCAAAGGGAATGAAACAGAAAACCGGCATCATCTGTGCTTTCATGCATAACCCTGAAATACTCGTGTTGGACGAGCCTACTAGTGGACTTGACCCGCTTATGCAGTCGGTCTTTGTCGACTTGGTCCGTGAAGAAAAGCAAAATGGCAGAAGCATCCTTATGTCCTCTCATATGTTCGAGGAGGTAGAGGACACTTGTGATCGTGTGGGTATTATCAAGCACGGCAGAATGGTAGCTACGATCATACCAAAGGACATCAGACATGCCGAGCGCAAGACCTTCAAAATCGAGTTTCTGAGCGCTAACGACTTCGACTCTATGCGCAAAGAAACGTTCATAATCAAAGAATTGAGTCCCGAAAACAACCAAATTATTTTAGATATTGACGATGCCCATATCAACGAGTTGCTCTCGGCCCTCAGCAAGCGAAAGGTTAAGTTCATCAGTGAGATCAAACACGGCCTTGAGGAATACTTCATGGGCTATTACCACGGAGGCGAACCTAATGATCAGTAAACCCTTGCTTAAGCAGACAATAAAATCTAATTTTAAGTTATTTGTAATTTTTACTGCGGTACTGTGCGTTTTGCTTTCCATAATCATGACAGTGTTCACTCCAAGCACAATGGAAAGCATTAAGAACTCGAGTGGAAATTTACCATTCAACCCCCTTGGCGATATATCCACACTTATCAACTTTTTAAGCAACCAATATTTCGGTATGTTTGCACTTATTTTCTCGATGATCTATCTTATCATCGTTGGAAACCGCTTGATTGCCGGGCAGGTTGATAAAGGGAACATGGCGTACAATCTTTCAACCCCGGTAACAAGAACCCAGGTCACAAGTACATACGCTTTATTCCTGGCAGGCTCACTAACCCTGATGTTTGCATTGATAGCGGGTGTTGGCGTGGGTGTTGCGGCAATAACGCAACCTGACGTTTTGGATAACGCAGCATTTTTACGGCTTACTATTGGCGAGTATTTGTTGCAGTTAGCCATAAGTGGAATTGTGTTTTGCGCCTCTTGCATTTTTAATCGTTCAAGCCGTTCGCTTCGCTTTGGAGCAGGGTTGCCAATCCTGTTTTTTGCCACGAATCTGCTTGCGGGGATGAGCAAGGATCTTGAATTTTTGAAGTATTTTTCTCTGATCACGCTGTTTGACACGGACTCGATTATTAGTGGAGAGGGTTATTTAATCAAGCTTATCGTACTTACTGGCATAGCAGTAGCACTTTACATCATCGGCATGAAGGTCTTTAAAGAAAAAGACTTACCGCTATAATGCAATAAAGTCAAATAGCCCTTGGTCGGAACTGATGTGTGAAGATGTATGAAGATTTTGATTAGTGCCTTGGTCAGTTGAGGTACTTCTAAGTGTATTGGTGGTAGCGGGTGGATTTGAACCGCCGACCAAGGGCTTATGAGTCCCCTGCTCTACCACTGAGCTACGCTACCAGCCAGCAAAAATATAGCATTTTTTGAATTTGGCTGTCAATGCCGCCCGATAACCCGGATGCTGACGGCTTTAACCATTGCGACCACCCTTACCCCCTCTTTGAGCCCCATTTCTTCCGCCGACTTTCTGGTAATCAACGCCGTCAGGTGAACCCCGCAGTCTATTGTGACCCTCACTTGCGAACCGGTGGGAAACATTTTCACCACCTCGCCGGGAAAACGGTTGCGCGCGCTGGTGGTCATGGTTTCTGATGACGGCATAACAACCGTAATATCGTCGTAAGGCAATAATAGAATTACTTTGGTTCCGACCGGCAGCTCGGAGCAAGCCTCGATTTGCAGCTTGCCCGCGCGTACCGTTGCCAGTCCTTCGCTCTGTGCCTCCACC
>Ga0209777_10004091_pt1 | contig 17489 bp, 14 predicted proteins | sample FrelakmetHBP12HB_FD_187147 | JGI IMG/M metagenome (GOLD analysis project Ga0209777, IMG submission 187147) | Freshwater lake sediment microbial communities from the University of Notre Dame, USA, for methane emissions studies -HBP12 HB (SPAdes)... | ecosystem: Environmental > Aquatic >...
GATCTGCTGGAGACGCTCCTCGGCGAACGCGGTTATGAACTTTCCTTGGGCGAGCGGCAACGGGTCCTGCTGGCTCGGGCGTTTGTGGCCAATCCTCGCATCCTCATCCTCGATGAGGCAACCGCCAATCTGGATTTCAAGACCGAGGACGCCGTCAAGAAGACTTTGCGCGAGTTGACTGAGGGGCGCACCACACTCATCATCGCCCACCGCCAGTCCATGCTCACGGAGGTGGATCACGTTGTCGCCCTGCGCGATGGGCGCGTCGCCGAGGAAGGCCCGCCGGCTGACTTGTTCGAGCAGCAGGGCTATTTCTTCCAGATGATGACCGCGCGGCCGAGCGCGCCGCAGTTGCCGATGTAGTCCGTTGCTTAAAATGGGTTGCAGCGAACCATCTGGGTTTGGCGCTGCGGATAGGGGGGTGATTTGGCTTCTGTGGAAATCCCCCCCTGTGTTTTCTATAACATAATGGGTTCGTTTTTCCATTTTTGCGATCGTATGTTGACAATGTGCAGAATCTACTTTATATCATCTTTGGCCTTCCGGCGCCTGCCGGCTCGCCCAAGAAAGAAAGATTGAACGCAGAGCGCACAGAGAAAAACCCTGGGGTCGCAGAGGAAGAAACCAGGCGCAAGCTCTGTGACCTCGATGACGGTTCCGTGATCTGTGTGTTGAGATCCTCTCTCATGCCGGACTGCTTTTGGCGGCGCGAGCCGCTCGCCCCTGCTGCTCATGGACTGGTTGCACGTCATCGAGAGATTAGGGACGACGGGCAAAACCCATTGCGACTGTCAGCAGTTGACGGTAGACTGTGACCCTTTCTTATGCCCAACAAACGCAAAAGTCGAAAATACGCACGACGTGAGTTTCTGAAAAAGGTGGCCGTGAGTGGGGCGCTGACGCCAGCGCTGGGCGCCCTTGCCTCGCCCCAGAATGAGAAGCCGGCTACTGGCGCGCTTCATGCTCGCCCCGCGCCTGACGTCCACGGGCGACCCAGTCGTGTCCAATTTCCGCGCACATTCACCGGAAGAAACCTCAAGATGATCGCTTTCCCCCTGGGCGGAATCGGCACGGGAACGATTTCCCTGGGCGGCCGCGGACAACTGCGCGACTGGGAAATCTTCAACCGGCCGGACAAAGGCAATACGCCGGACTATTGTTTTCCCGCCCTCTGGGTCCAGGTGGGGGGAGGGAAGCCCGTGGCGCGCGTGCTGGAGGCGCAGATCGAGCCCCCTTACGAGCGGACTGTCGATGGCCTGGGGAGCTCCAACGTGCCGGGCTTGCCGCGCTTTCCAACCGCAACCTTCACGGGAGCGTACCCGTTTGCGCGCCTGGTATTCCAAGATAAGAACGTTCCGGTCACAGTCTCGCTTGAGGCCTTCAATCCGCTGGTGCCCCTGGACGTCGAAGCCTCCGGGTTGCCCGTGGCCATTTCGAGGTACTCACTCCGCAATCCACGGCGCACTTCCGCAACCGTGGGCATGGCCTTCAGCCTGGAGAATCCGGTTGGCAATGAAGGCAGGCAAAGCACGTTCTTGGAAGAAGCGGGGTTGAGCGGCCTCTACATGGACAATCCCTTCCTCGCCTCTGCGGACCCACTGAAAGGCTCCGTGGCGTTGTGTGTGTTAGGAGCGCCTGCCGGCAGCGTCTCGTATCTGCGCGGCTGGAAGCGGGCGCAATGGTGGGACGGCGCGCTGACCTTCTGGGACGACTTCACGGACGATGGCAGGTTAACTTCCGGTGGTCCGGCCGCTATGCCGGTCAGTTCCCTCGCTCTTACGCAGACCCTTCCGGCGGGCGGCGAGGGAGCGGTGACGTTTCTGATCGCATGGCATTTCCCCAATCGAACCGCCAAGCGCTGCGGGTGGGCGCCGGTCGAAGGCGAGGAGAACACCATCGTCGGGAACCACTACACCACTCGCTTCTCCAGCGCCTGGGAAGTCGCCCGCTTCGTCGCCCGGGAACTTCCTTCGCTTGAAGCGCGAGCGCGGCGATTTGCGGACACCTTGCAGGCGACCACCCTCCACCCGGCCGTCCTGGACGCGGCCTCGAGTACGCTCTCCACGCTGCGAACCAACACCTGTTTCCGGACCTTGGACGGCGAGTTCCACGGCTTTGAGGGTTGCAACGACCACGCCGGGTGCTGCCACGGTAGCTGCACGCACGTCTGGAACTACGAGCAGGCGACGGCGTTCGTTTTTCCCTCCCTCGCCCGCTCCCTGCGCGAATCCGAGTTCCTGCGCAACACCGCTGATAACGGGCAAATGGGTTTTCGTTCTTTCCTGCCGGACGGCCAGAAGATCTGGGACAAGTCCGCCGCCGACGGGCAGATGGGCTGCCTGATGAAACTCTATCGGGATTGGCAGCTTTCGGGCGACACCGAATGGCTCCGGCGCCTCTGGCCCCAAGCCAAGCGCGCTCTGGAGTTCGCCTGGATTGAGAACGGTTGGGATGGCAACCGCGACGGGGTCGCGGAAGGCGTGCAGCACAATACCTACGATGTGGAGTTCTTTGGGCCGAACCCGCTCTGCGGGATCTGGTACCTGGGCGCCTTGCGCGCGGGCGAGGAGATGGCGCGGGCCGCCGGCGACGAGCCTGCGGCGCAGGAATACCGCCGGCTCTTCGAAAGCGGGAGCAAGTGGTTTGACGCGAACTCTTTCAACGGGGAGTTTTATATTCAGAAAGTGGAGGGCCGCCCGGCCGAGCGGATTCCCCCCTGGCTGCGCGTGGGAATGGGTGCCGGCAACCCGCTCGCGCCCGATTATCAAATGGGTGAAGCCTGCCTGGTTGACCAGTTACTGGGCCAGTATATGGCCCACATCGCCGGTCTCGGCTACCTGCTCGAGGCAGGGCACGTGAAGAAAGCTCTCGACTCGATCTTCCGATATAACTATCAGGCCGACCTCAGCGAGTACGCGACCGTCCAGCGCACTTACGCGCTGAATGACGAAGGGGGCGTGCTCGTCGCCGCCTATCCCTCCGGGAAAAGACCGGAGATCCCTTTTCCCTATTTCGGAGAGGTCTGGACAGGCTTGGAGTATCAATTCGCGGCGCACCTGGCCTTCGAAGGCCGGGTGAACGAAGCGCTCACGGTGGTGGAGACCGCGCGCCGGCGCTTCGATGGCGAACGGCGCAATCCCTGGAACGAAGCGGAGTGCGGCCACCATTACGCACGTCCGATGGCCGCCTGGGCGGTTTTTCTGGCGCTGAGCGGCTTCCACTACTCCGCCCTGGACCGCGCGTTGAGCCTCACGCCGCGCGCTCCATCTTACTCACCGGGGCCGCGGCCGGCAGCAAATGGCTCAGCGCCTCGCGAATCCCCGTTCCTTTCTTTCTGGTCGGCTCCCTGCGGTTGGGGAAGTTTTTCGCTTGCCCTGTCTGCCCCGGAGGGCCAGGAGCCTCGCGGCCAGCAGGTTCGCGTTGAAGTCGCGGAGGGAGCAATGCCCTTAGCGCGCCTGGCCCTTGTCATCTCGGGGAAGCCGCAAAAAGTGTCCGCGCAACTGGGGAGTCAAACGGTGGCAGCGCAGTTGCGTGAGGGGGCGCCGCAATCGGTCATCGTCTTCGATCCCGAGCTGAGGGTCGCTCCGGGTCAGCCGCTACAGGTGAGGCTTGTATGAAATACCGCACATTCGGCCGGACAGGGTGGAAGGTCAGCGAGATCGGCTATGGCATGTGGGGCCTGGCGGGCTGGAGCGGCTCTGACGATGAGGAATCGAAGCAGGCCTTGCAACGCGCTTTGGAGCTCGGCTGCAACTTTTTCGATACCGCCTGGGCTTACGGCGACGGCCACAGTGAGCACCTGCTGGGGTGGCTGGTGCGCGCCAATCCGGGGAAGCAAATATATGTTGCCACGAAGATTCCTCCCAAGAATCTTCAGTGGCCGAGTCGGCGCGAGCACACGCTCGACGACTGTTACCCACCGGACCATATTGAAAAGTACGTCCGCTCGAGCCTCGAAAACCTGGGGCTCCCCCGGTTTGATCTCATCCAATTTCACACCTGGGAGGACTCCTGGGTGGAGGACGACCGCTGGGTCAAGAAAATCGAGGACCTGCGAGGCCAGGGGCTTTTTCGCGCCGTCGGCATCAGCATCAACCGCTGGGAGCCCTGGAACGGTGTGCAGGCCGTCCGCTCGGGCCTGGTGGATGCCGTTCAGGTGATCTACAACATCTTCGACCAGAATCCGGAGGACGAACTCTTCCCGGCTTGCCAGGCGAAGGACGTGGGCGTAATTGCTCGCGTGCCTTTCGATGAGGGAACGCTCACTGGAACGCTTACGCTCGACAGCCAGTGGCCGAAAGACGATTGGCGCAGCTCCTACTTCGTTCCTGAGAACCTTCGAGCCAGCGTCGAACGTGCCGAGGCGTTGAGGCCACTTATCCCAAAAGGCACGACCATGCCGGAAATGGCGCTGCGATTCATTTTGAACCACCCGGCGGTCAGCACCATCATCCCGGGAATGCGCAAGGTCCGGAATGTGGAGAGCAACCTGGGTGCCAGTGACGCCGGCCCGCTGCCGGAGGATCTGCGCGCGGAACTGCGCATGCATCGCTGGGACCGCTCGCCGACCAAGTGGTCGCAGTAAAGCAGAAAGCAGAAGGCAGAAAGCAGAGGAAAACCGTCCGTTGTCCGTAGTCCGTCGCAACGAATTCGGGATTCGGGGTTGGCGAATGGCGAACCTGGAACCCCCAAACCCCCAAACCCGAGCAACGACCAACAAACCACGGACCACGGACAACGGACAACCAACAACAGGTTACTCATGAAATCGGCTAGGCAACGTAAAGCAGGCTTGCTGGGGCTGCTCTTGGCGGGGCTAGCTTTCGCAGTAGGGGTACCCCATGGCGTGCGCCTGCTGTCCGCGCTGGGCCTGCCTGCCGGAGCAGGCTGGTCCGCCGCGGCGGACCAGCAATCATCAGCCGCCGCCCATCCCTGGGACTGGCCGGAGCGTGACAAGTGGCAGCGCCCGGAAGAGGTGATGAACGAACTCCACCTGCGAACCGGCAGCCGAGTGGCCGACGTGGGCTGCGGAAGCGGCTACTTTACTTTTCACCTGGCGGGCCGGGTGGGCCCGCAGGGCAAGGTGTACGCTGAAGACATCCAGCCGGAGTTGATTCGTAACCTATGGCATCAGGTGTTGAGCAAGTGGCTGGTCCAAGTTCGGCCAGTGCTCGGCGACGCGGATAACCCACACCTTCCTCGCCAGAGGCTGGACGCCATTCTGTTGGTGCACTCCTATCACGAGATGCGCCCGCACGAGGTTCTGGTGAAGGCCTTTTACCGCGCACTCCGGCCGGGCGGGTTATTGGGAATTATCGAATTCGAGGCCCCGGACAGCCAGCGGCGCGCCGATTCTTACCAGCATCACCGGATTCCGGCGCGCACTGTTCGCGAAGAAATCACAGCCCAGGGCTTCGAGTTCGTAGCGAAGGAGCCCGGCTTTAAGGCTCCCGAAGCCGCCAAGGACCGGAACCAATACTTCCTGCTCTTCGAAAAGCCGGAGGAAAACCGTCCGTAGTCCGTTGCCCGTGGTCAGTTGTTTAAGGCAGTTGTTAGTCGCCAGTGGCCATCCACTTACCACTGACCGCATTCGCGGCAACCGACAACAGACAACCGACAACCAACAAGGATCAAAGGACAAAGGACAACATGGCAGATCATTCCAAATTCTCGCGACGGAAGTTCTTGAAGGACTCAACTTTGGCGGGCGCCGGCGCGGCTGTCCTCGGCGGTCTCGCGCCCGAGCGGATTCTCGGCGCCAACGACAAGATTCGCGTCGGAGTCCTCGGCACCGGCGAGCGAGCGCAATACCTCATGTCGCTCTTCCTGAAGCATCCGGATGTCGAGATTGTGGCGGTGTGCGATGTTTATGCGCCGCGGCGCGAGGAAGCTTTGGAAATCGCGGGCCTGAGCGCGCAGTCCTATCTCGATTACCGAGCGGTATTGGACCAAAAGGACGTGGACGCGGTCATCGTCGGTTCTCCGGACCATTGGCACAAGCAGATGCTCATCGACGCCCTGCGGGCGGGCAAGGACGCTTATTGCGAGAAGCCCATCATGCACTCCATCGAGGAAGGCGTGGAGATGGTGCGCGCCGTTCAGGGGACCGGGCGCATTGTTCAGACGGGCACCCAGCAGCGAAGTTGGGACCACTGGATCCTCGGCAAGCAGATCGTGGATTCTGGCAAGCTGGGTAAGATCACCCTGGTGCATACGTACTGGTACCAGAATTATTTCTCGGGGTGGAAGGGTTTGAAAGAGGTGGACCCGAGCGCGCTCGATTGGAAGAAATTCCTCGGCGACGCGCCGGAACAACCCTTCACGCTCGAGAAGTTCTACTGGTGGCGCTGGTTCTGGGATTTTGGCGGAGGCATCCTCACCGATCTGCTGACTCATTGGATCGACGTCATCCAGTGGTACATGAACCAGCCCGCACCCATGACGGCTACCACCACGGGCGGCCTTTACCGCATGAAGTGGGAGTGCCCCGACACCGTCACCGCGTGCTTCGAGTATCCTGGCGACTTCATGGTGACCTTTACGGGCTCCATCAACCCGGGCGTGGATGACGGCGGCATCGAGTTTCGCGGCAGCCAGGCAACGCTCAAGATTGATCGCGAACACTTGGCCGTCTATCCCGAGGGCGCCCCGAGCGTGCCGGCCTCGAACACTCCCGAGCCCGAGATCTTCGTCCGTTCGGAGCGCGACGGGACGGAGGATAACGTGAAGAACTTCCTCGAATGCCTGCGCAGCCGCAAGCAGCCCAACTCCAACATCCAGGTCGGCTTCGAGGCAGCGCGCACTTCCTGGCTGGGGAATATCGCCATGCGGCGCGGGAAGAAAATCACTTGGGACGCGACGAAAAACCAGGTGGCCTAAGCGAAGCGCCGCGGGTGCTCCGGATATCTTCATCCCGGAGCCGGATTTCCCGGCCTCGCCGAGCTTCCTGGCTGAATCGTCCGACTCCCTGCTGGTGAGAGAAACGTGAAGCTCGGTCGCCCACATTCCTTGCGGATTGCCTTCGCTGTCGTTGTAGTGCTCATCGCGGGCACTCGGCCCACGCGAAGTGCCCAGGGATTGCCCTCTCCGGACGAGGTCGTCCACCGGATGGTCGAACGGGCGAAGTGGGTTGAAGACCAAAAGTTCCAAAACACTCACGCGTTCACGCTCTTCTCGGCTCAGGACCAGTTGGACGAGCACGAAAACGTCAAGCAGCACGAGGAGCGCCTTTATCACGTCTATCCCTTGCAGGGCCTGCCTTATTCCGAGTTGATTTTGAAGGACGGCAAGCCGCCATCCCCAGCGGAAACAAAGAAAGAACAGGAGAGGCAGAAAGAGTCTCGCAAGAGATTGGCTCAGGGAAAGCGCGAGAATGATGGAGAGGAAGTATCACTCAATCAGGACTTGGTGAGCCGCTACCGGTTTGAGTTGGTCGGCCAGGAAAGCATCAACGGCCGTAGGACATACCAGTTACGGTTCGCGCCGAAGAGTGGCGACCTTCCGGTGAAGCGCAAAGTGGATCGAATACTCAACAAGCTGGCGGGGACAGTTTGGGTTGACCAAACGGACTACGAGATTTCCAGGCTGACGTTGCACATGCAAGAGAACGTGGCGGTCGCTTGGGGGATTTTGGCTTCCTTTCGAAAAATCGAGCTTTCGTTCGAGCAAACCCCGGCCGCGGACGGCGTTTGGTTCCCCACCATGATCAATTCCTATGTCGACGGGCGAGTCCTTTTCAAGACCCTCCATTTGCGCGAAGAAGAGCAGATCCGCGACTTCCGAAGCATCTCGTCCACGACAGAAAAGAAAACGCCCGAAGTAAAGTAAAGCCCGGAATCTAGAATCAGGAGATCACCGTGGGACAATCGCCGGCTTATCTTCGCTACCTGCAAGCGGCCGAGAAAATCATCGAGCAAGTGCGCACGACCCAGGCGGACAATCTTCTCAAAGCGGCGGCCATCTGCACGGACTCGATTGCTGCCGGCGGCTGGGTGCACGTGTTTGGCACGGGCCACTCACGCATGGCGGTGGAGGAGATGTTCCCGCGCATCGGCAGCCTGGTGGGTTTCCACCCCATGGTGGAGCTTTCGCTCACCTTCTATCACGGCGTGGTGGGGGCCAACGGCCTGCGCCAGGCGTTGTACCTCGAAAAAGTCGAGGGATTGGCGGAGGCGATCCTGGCGAGCTACCGCTTTGGTGCGCGCGACAGCTTCCTGGTGATTTCGAGCACGGGCATCAACCCCGTGCCCATCGCGGTGGCCCTGGGGGCGAAGGCTCGCGGCCTGAAGGTGATGGCCGTGACCTCCCTCGCTCACCAGCGCGTCAGCGTCAGCCGGCACAGTTCGGGGAAGAAGTTGTGTGAGATCGCGGACGTTGTCCTCGATAACTGCACTCCGCCGGGCGACGCGCTCGTCGAAATCGAATCCGTGACTTACCCGGTGGGGCCGAGCTCCACGATCGGTGCGGTATCCATCATCAACGCGCTGAAGTGCCAGGTGGCGGAGAATCTGGCCGAGCGCGGCATTCCGCCCGAGGTGCTTCCCAGTCCGCACTTCGTCGGCGATGAAAAGGCGGCTGCGGAATTCGAGCGGGTGTTGCACTCCTATCACGAGCGTGCGAGGACGCTATAAAAGTAGAAGAGGCGGAGTTCGGAGTTTGGAGTTCGGAGTTCGGGAAAGGTGCTGAGGGGGCGCGACCAATGAAGAGCTTTAAGGAACTTGAGGTTTGGCAGAAAGCTGTCAAGTTGGCAACCGAGACTTACCGAGCGACGGAAGCTCTGCCTCGAGCTGAGCAGTTCGGTTTGACCGCGCAGGCGCGCAGGGCCGCGACGTCAGTCCCTGCAAACATCGCGGAAGGTTGGGGAAGAGGATTCACTACGGAATACATTCGGTTTTTGCTTGTCGCCCGGGCGTCCTTGATGGAACTGGACACGCACCTGATCATCGCGACTCAATTGAATTATTTGGGGCAGGACCGAGTGGGACCGTTACAGACTGAGATCGAGGACATCGGGAAGATGTTGAATCGTCTGATCCAAGCTCTGCGCGCCCGTCAGGTTTCGGCGAACTCCGAACCCCGAACTCCTAACTCCTAACTCCGAATTCCGGCTCCTGCGGAGGTTGACCATGCCGAACAAACTCCTTCCCGTGACGACGGTGGGCAGTTACGCCTGGCCGGGCTGGTACTATCTGGTGATGGCGGCGGCCGAGCGGGGGGAATTGGGCGCGCAAGACATCGAGGAGGCGCTCCGCGACGGGGTGGAGATCGCGCTGCAAGACCAAGTCGCGGCCGGCGTGGACATCCTCACCGACGGCGAAATGCGCCGCGTGGACTTCATCGTCAGTTTCCCCAAGCGCCTGCGCGGGATTCACCAGCTTCCGCAGGCCCGGCGCCTGCCTCCCGAAGGGCACGACCAGCGAGTCCGATACGCGATCGAGGGTGAGCTTTCCGCGCCCGAGGGGCTGGGGATCGTGGAGGAATTTCAATGTCTCAAGCAGCGGACGCAAGCGCCCGTCAAGGCCACCGTCCCGGGACCTTACACGCTGGCGGGCCGCCTGGTTGCCGATGAGAAGATTTACGGGAGCCGCGAAGACGTTGCCTGGGCGCTTGCAGGGATAGTCCGCCAGGAACTGGAAGGGCTCGTCAAGGCAGGAGCCGATTTCATCCAGCTCGATGAGCCTTCGATTGCCTGCTATAAGGGAAACCTCTCCACGTTCGTCAAAATCTTCAACGAAATGGTGAAGGGGATTGAAGCGAAATTGGCGATCCACCTTTGCTTTGGTAACTACCGCGCCCGGCCTATCGGCCTGCGGACCTACGCGCCGCTCTTTCCGGGCCTGCTGGAAATCAGGGCCGAACAATTTGTTTTGGAGTTCGCCAACCGCGAGATGGCGGAGGCCGATTTGTGGCAACGCTTCCCCAACGACCGGGAGCTGGCGGCGGGCGTCGTGGACGTGAAAAACCAATTCATCGAGCCGGTGGAGACGCTGGCGGAGCGCATCCGGCTGATGCTGAAATATGTGCGGCCCGATAAACTCTCTCTGGTCCCCGATTGCGGTTTTAGCCAGACGCCGCGCTTTCTGGCCTTCCCCAAGCTGCGCAACCTGGTCCAAGCAGCGGAGCTGGTGCGCAAAGAGCTATGAATCCTGAGTTATGAGTCCCGAACGTTGGTAAGCTGATCCCGTCCGCTAATAGAAAATCCAATTCAGGATCACCAGGGCCGCGACCACCAAGCCAGCGAAGATCCAGGCAAGTTTCATGTTGATCGGCGCGGTCCCGGCCGGGGTCGACTGGTAAACCAGGCCAGAAAGTTCTTCCGCTGTCTTGGGTCGGGTTACGGCGCTGATGCCGGCGGTCACCAGAAAGCAGACGGCCCACGCGCAAATCGCGCCATAGAAGTTAGCGGTCATGTCGCTGCCGTAAGGAAGCCAGTGGAAATGGTAGGCGAGATAGTGAAGCAGGGCCGCCAGGGTTCCCGCCAGCAGCCCCCAGAATCCTCCCGCCGGCGTGGCCCAGTAGGTGAACATCCCTAATAGAAAAGTGGCGAAGAGAGGCGCATTGAAGAAGGAGAAGAGCAACTGCACGTAGTCCATCAGGTTGTTGAAGTGCAGGACGATGTAGGCCGTGCCGATGCTCAGGAGCGCTGCGGCCACGGTAGCCACGCGGCCCACCGTCAGGTAGTGGCGGTCGCTGCGGCCACGAGCGAGGTAAGCCTGGTACAGGTCGTAGGTGAACACCGTGTTGAAAGCGGTGACATTTCCGGCCATGCCGGACATGAAGCTGGCCAGCATCGCGGTGACGCCCAGGCCCAGCAACCCGTGGGCATAATAGCGGGCCATGAGAGTGGGGAGAGCCAAATCGTATCGCGCCGCGATATTTGCGGGAAAAAGCGCCACCGCCGCCAGCCCCGGCAGAACCACTAGGGCCGGGAAGAACAACTTCACCACGGCGCCCACCAATGGCGTCTGGACCGCCGCAGGAAGGTCCTTAGCGGCCAGGGCGCGCTGCACCAGCAGGAAATCCGTGCACCAGTAACCGAAGCTGAGAACGAACCCCAAGCCCAAGACGTTGCCCACGCCATCCATGGCCGCATGGAAAGGGCTCACCACCGGCAGGCCCTGCCAGGTATGCGCCAGCCCGCTGGGGAGCGCTGCGGCCAGTCCCCGCCAACCCTTGAACTCGCGCAGGGTGTAGAACGCCAGGGGCGACAAACCCACCACAATCAAGAGGAATTGCAGGACCTCGTTGTAGATCGAGGCGGCCAACCCACCCAGCACGATGTAAACCAGCACCACCGCCGCCCCCACCAGGACACTGGTCGTAAACTTCCACCCCAGCAGGCTCTCCAGAATGATCGCCATCGCGTAGAGGCTGATGCCTGAGACCAGGACCATCAGGACTGCGAAGGAGAGGGCATTGAAGGCGCGCGTGGACTCGCCGTAGCGAAGCTTCAGGAATTCCGGAACGCTGCGCACCCGGCTGCGATAGTAGATGGGCATCATAAAGAGCGCGAGAAAAAGCATGGCGGGAATTGCCCCCAACCAGTAGAAGTGGTTGGCCCGCGCGCCGTATTTGGCGCTCGTCGAGACCATGCCCATGATTTCCAAGGCCCCACAGTTCGCGGCCACGAAGGCGATGCCCGTCACACTGGCGGGCAGGGAACGGCCCGCCAGGAAGAAGTCCGTGGTCGAGACCATGCGCTTGCGGAGCCGGTAGCCCACCAGCAGGATGACCAGGAAGTATCCCGCGATGATGGCGTCGTCAAGATAGTTGAGCGTAAGTGGATGCAAAGCGTTGGCTCCGCAATGAATTCTGAATTGTGAATTCTGAATTCTGAATTGAAACGCGCCGGCCAGCTTTTGAGGACCAGCCCGTGGTTTTGAAATTCATAATTCAGAATTCATAATTCAGAATTTCTTAAGCGTGACGGGGACCGCGCAGCACCCGGGCGGGCAGGGTGATGATGGCATAGAGAAGCTCCAACACGCCCCCGACTGCAATGCCGACCAGCCGGAACGGAAGCAGCAGGACCCAGACCAGCGGGTAGAGCACCAGGGCAAGAATGGCCAGCGGCCAGCACAAGAACAGCAAAAGCAGCCAAAGAAGAAATTTAATCATTGCGCAACCTCTCGCAGAACCCTTAAAGAAACTGGAACTTCGAAAATCGAAAATGGAAAATCGAAAATCAATACTGGCAACTGGCAACTGGCAACCGGCAGCTGGCGACTGCACTTTTACTGCGTGTATTTCATGTAGACGGTGCGTGACTCCGTATAGAAGTCGAGCGCCAAAGGTCCCTGCTCGCGCATGCCGAAGCTGGATTGCTTGGTACCGCCAAACGGGAGCTGGTATTCGACGCCGGCAGTGGGCAGGTTCACAGTGATGAGCCCGGCTTCGATGCGGTTAATGAACTGGTGAACCCGCGTGAGGTCGCGCGAAACCAGGGAGGCGGAGAGGCCAAAGCGCACGCAGTTGGCTAGGCGCAGGGCGTCCTCGAAGTCGTTGGCAGTCATCACCGCCAGGACCGGGCCGAACACTTCCTCCTGGGCGATGCGCATTTCAGGGGTGACGTCGGTGAAAAGGGTTGGGGCGACGTAATACCCTTTATCAAAGATGCCGCCGGTCAGGCGGCCTCCTCCGCACACCAGCTGGGCGCCTTCCTTTTTGGCGATGTCGATATAATTCAAATCCGTTTCGAGCTGGCTGGCATCGACGGCGGGGCCCATGTCGATCCCGGGCTCCAGCCCGTTTCCGACCTTTAGCTTGCGGGTCTTGGCGGTCAGTTTTTCGAGCAGCGGGTTGTAGATGGCCTTCTCGACGATGGCCCGGCTGCACGCGGTGCATTTCTGGCCGGTGGAGAAAAAGGCGCCATTCACCAGGATATCTGCCGCGTAGTCGAGGTCGGCATCTTTCAAAACGATGGTCGGGTTCTTTCCTCCCATTTCGAGTTGGACTCGAATTCTCCGCGCGGCGACTTTATCGTAAAGCGCATTGCCCACCTCGCAGGAGCCGGTGAACGAGACGGCGCGGACCGCCGGGTGTTCCAGGAGCGGGTTGCCCACCGAGCCGCCCGGGCCCGTGAGGTAATTGATGGCTCCCGCGGGAATGCCCGCTTCGTGGAGCGCTTCCACCAGGCGATAGGCACTCAGCGGAGCCAGCGAAGCGGGCTTGATCACCACCGTGTTGCCCGCCACCAGCGCAGGCGCCATCTTCCAGGCCGGAATGGCGGCAGGAAAATTCCAGGGAGTGATGAGGACCACGACCCCCAGGGGCTTGCGGAAGGTGTAACAGAAAACGTTTTCGCGCTCGGAAGGGATCTGGTAGCTGAACTGGCGCGCGCCTTCTCCCCCGAAGTAACGGAAGATATTGATCGCCCGTTTGACTTCAGCTTTCGATTCGGGAAGCGTTTTGCCTTCCTCGCGAGTCATTTCCTCGCCGAGTTGGGCGAGCCGGCTTTCCAGGATTTCGGCGGCCTTGAACAGGAATTCGCCGCGGCGCGGAGCGGGCAGCGAAGCCCAAGCGGGCCGCGATTTGGCTGCTGCTTCACACGCAGCCAGCGCATCTTCCGGGCCGGAGGCCTGAAAGTGCCCGACGATTTCATCGGTGTCGGCCGGGTTAACGTTGGGGAAGGTTTTCTTGGACTGGCACTCCGTCCACTGGCCTGCAACATAATTGCGATAAATCGGGCTCATAATAAGCACCTCGCAGAAAGAATTCGCCTTATTAAACCACAAAAAGGTTTCCGGTGTGACCTCCGTGTTAAAGCCTTTCTGCACCGGCAGCGAAGGTGTACACTGCCCACGCCCGTGAGAAGGTGAGGAGATCCATCATGCGTGGAATAATCAGCCACAGGGTTTTTTGCTGCGCTTTCGTGCTGGTTCTGCTGGCTGGTCTGGGGACTGCTTCACCAGCCCAATCCGTCAGCCCGTCGTGGGACAGATCTGGCGACCCGTCGGTGGACAGGCCTGGCGGCCGAGGGACGCTCGCGCGGACCCCGCCCATGGGTTGGAATAGCTGGTATGGCTTTGGCTGCAAAGTCACGGACAGTTTAATCCGTGCGCAGGCGGACGCGCTGGTCGCGAGCGGAATGAAGGCCGCCGGGTATGAGTACATCAACATTGATGATTGCTGGCAGGGGCAGCGCGACGCCCGGGGCGTGATCCACGGGAACGCCAACTTTCCGGACATGAAAGCGCTGGGTGACTATCTCCACAGCAAAGGTCTTAAGTTCGGGGTTTATTCCTCGCCCGGGCCCAAGACTTGCGCGGGCTACGAGGGCAGCTTCGGTCACGAGGAACAGGACGCCGAGGCTTATGCCGCGTGGGGTGTGGACTTCTTGAAATATGACTACTGTAGTTTTAAGGGCGACGTGCCGGCGCAAGTCGCGGCCTACAAGAAGATGCACGAGGCGCTGGAAAAGACCGGACGCCCCATGGTCTTCAGCCTATGCCAGTACGGGATGGACCGGGTGTGGGCGTGGGGACCGGCGGTGGGCGGAAATATGTGGCGCACCACCGATGACCTCGACTACCGGTACGATCGGATTTCGCTGGTGGGCTTTGGCCAGAACGGCTTGGAGCGTTTTGCCGGGCCGGGGCACTGGAACGATCCGGACATGCTGCTGGTCGGGCTCGGCAAAATGAGCGAAGACGAAAACCGCACGCAGATGAGCTTGTGGTCCCTGCTGGCGGCGCCGCTCCTGGCCAGCCTGGATCTCACGCAAAAGAACGTGCAGGCACTAGCGATTCTGAAGAACCTGGAGGTCATTGCCGTGAACCAGGACCCGGCGGGTGTCCAGGGGCGCCGCGTGGCGCAGGAAGGCCCGCTCGAGGTGTGGATGAAGCCGCTAGCCGATGGCGGTAGGGCCGTCGGCCTGTTCAATCGCGGCGAGTCCGCGATGCCCGTGACAGCGTTTTTCCGGGATCTGGGAGTGGGAGAGAGCGCGACGGTGCGCGACCTTTGGGCGAGCAAGGACCTGGGAGTGTTCAAGGCAAGCTACACCGCGAACGTTCCCAAGCACGGAGTGGTGATGATTAAAGTGACAAGTGAAAAGTGACGGGTGAAGAGAAGAGAGGTGATTCGATGCAGGCGGTTGTTCAATACGCGCTCCAGCCCCATGCCGTGGAGTTGCGCGAAGTCGAGAAGCCCGGCGAACTGGGGGCCGACGAGGTCTTGCTGGCGAGCCGCGCCGTAGGGGTTTGCGGGAGCGACGTCCATCAATATCACAATACGCAGAGCTGGAAAGTTGCAGTGCCCGTGGTGTTGGGCCACGAATTCTGCGCCGTGGTGGCGGCCGTCGGCAGGTCCGTGCGCGGTTTTCGGGAAGGCGACCGCGTGGCTTGTGAGACGGCGGCGCACATCTGTGGCCAGTGCATCTATTGCCGTACGGGCGAGTACAACCTTTGCCCGGAACGGCGAGGATTTGGCTACGACGTCAACGGCGCCATGGCGGAGTTCGTCAAAGTGCCGGCGCGCTGCCTGCATCATCTTCCCGAGGCGGTTTCTTTCGAGATGGCTGCGCTGACTGAACCCTGTTGTGTGGCCTACAACGCGACCTGCGTCAAAACGAGAATTCGCCCGGGCGATTCCGTTTTAGTGCTCGGCCCGGGGCCGATCGGGCTGTTGTCCCTGGCGTTGGTGCGCCTCTCCGGCGCGGGATGGTCGGCGGTGGCCGGCCTGAAGCAAGATACCGCGCGCCTGGCCATTGCGAAGGCCCTGGGCGCTGATCGGACCATTGTTGTGGATGAGGAGCAGGCCTCCGAGGCCCTGCGGTCCGTTGGCGACGGATTGGGTGCGGATGTTGTGGTGGACGCGACGGGAATCTCGGCGGCGCTTAAGACGGCGCTCGAATGCGTGCGGCCGGGCGGGCAAATCACCAAAGTCGGTTGGGGCCCTCAGCCGCTCAACTTCTCGCTGGACCCTCTGGTGCGAAAAGCGGCGCGCCTGCAAGGGAGTTTCAGCCACAATTTTGCCATTTGGGAAAAAGTGATCGCCTTGTTTGCTTCCCGCAGACTCGATCCGACGCGCGTGGTCGGCCGTGTGGAGCCTCTGGCCGGCTGGCAGGCCTGCTTTGACGATATGGCGAGCGGGAAGATCGCTAAGGGAGTGATCACCGTGGGGTCTTCCGCTTAGGCATCTCCTGGCGTAGCGCGGCCATCCTGGGTCGCCGCGGTGACCGCATGGGCAATCGGCCCATGCTGCGGAGCCTTCTTAATTATGGGCGAACATTTCTGGCTCGGCATGGTCGTCATTCTGGTCAGCGGGTTATTTAATGGCAGCTTCGCGCTGCCCATGAAGTACTCACGCCGCTGGCAGTGGGAAAATACCTGGCTGGTCTTCACGTGCGTCTCCCTGGTTATCGTGCCCTGGTCGCTGGCAGCCGGATTTGTCCCCCGGCTCGCGGAAGTGTATCGAGGCGCGACGGGCGCGGCTGTCATCTATGCGCTGGTCTTCGGGTTTCTCTGGGGGATCGCACAAGTCACCTTCGGGCTGGGCATCAAGATGGTGGGGATGGCCCTCACGTTCGCCGTCGTCTCCGGGCTTGCCAGCCTTTCGGGTTCACTGGTCCCGATTTTGGTCTTTGCTCCTGCGGACCTGTTTCGTCCGCGCGGGTTGCTCCTGCTGCTGAGCATTCCCCTCTTGCTCCTCGGGCTGGCGCTCTACGCCCTGGCAGGGCGGGGGAGAGAGAAAGAACAAGCCTCGGAGGATCGAGTCGCCGGGGCCGTCGGGAGTAGCTTCGCCGCCGGCTTGGCGATCTGTATCTTTACGGGAATCTTCGGAGCCAATTTCAATTTGGGCTTCGCCTTCGGCAATGACATCGCCCGCTCGAGCATCGCGCAGGGAGCAAGTCCGCTGGCGTCCACTTACGCCGTTTGGGCGCTGGTGCTGGGGGCGGGATTCGTGCCGAATCTGATCTACTGTACGTACCGGCTCTTTCGATGCAGGACCTTGCCGCTATTCTTAGGTGAGGGAGCGGCCCGCGAGGGGTTCCTGGGACTGGCGATGGGAATCTTGTGGGTGACGGGAATCCTTTCCTACGGAATTGGCGCCACGCTGGTGGGCCGTTACGGCACGTCAATCGGCTTCATGCTGTTCATTGCCTCCAGCATCCTCTCTGCCAACCTCTTCGGCATGCTGGCGGGAGAATGGAAGGCCACAAGTTCAAGGACCCGGCATCTCCTCTTCGCCGCGCTCGCTTTTATTGTGGGAGCAGTGGTGGTTTTGAATCTGGGTGGCCTGTTCTGAGAAAGCGAAACGTCTGCGCGCCCGTTTCCGCCGTCGTCCCACCGGAGGGGAGCAAGGTGAATAGCTCTGGTCCTGCAATGCGGGACCACGGAAGGCTTTGGTGCGGAGGGCCGGAATCGAACCGGCACGGGCCTTGCGGCCCAAGGGATTTTAAGTCCCTTGCGTCTACCAGTTCCGCCACCCCCGCACCTGCACACTAATGACATGCTATCACGAGATCGATCAGGAGCCGGAACCCCCTGGCC
>Ga0209777_10004092_pt1 | contig 17488 bp, 21 predicted proteins | sample FrelakmetHBP12HB_FD_187147 | JGI IMG/M metagenome (GOLD analysis project Ga0209777, IMG submission 187147) | Freshwater lake sediment microbial communities from the University of Notre Dame, USA, for methane emissions studies -HBP12 HB (SPAdes)... | ecosystem: Environmental > Aquatic >...
ATTTCAGGTCGTTTCAGGAAGCGCTGACCTACGCGATTGACCGGGAACAGGCGGCCGAAAGCCTGTACGAGGTGCTTGCGCGGCGTGCCCAGCAGCCGGGAACCAGGGCCATGCTGGCGGACCTGGCGGTGCAGGAGCATGGGCATCAGTATCGTCTCGCCGGGCTCACCGAACAGGAAGTCGCGAAGGTGAAGGTCCGGGATTTTCTGGTTGAGGAAGCGGCGGGAACCAAGGACGTTGAATTCAACCCAGAAATGGACTTTGTCGCGGCGCTAAGGCTGGCGATTCACAAGGAAGAGGACTCGGTCCGGTTCTACCAGTCGCTGGGTCGGGAAGCCGAGGATGTCGGGTTGAAGAAGCTGTTCAGCGCGCTGGTCGAGCAGGAGCAGGGACACCGGTCGCGGCTGAACGATGAGTTGGAGTCGATAGTTTTGAAAGACTGACAGGGGGTAGAATGGGGAAGACACTGACCGCACGCGACATTGTGCGCATCGCACTTGAGGTCGAGCAGACCGGGATGGAGTGCTATCAGGCGATGAAGGCCGCGACCAGCGACCCCGAGCTGGCGAAGCTGCTGGACTACCTGGCAAGAGACGAGGGCGACCACGTCGGTATCTTTACTCAGATGTTCCGGGAAGTGGATTTGAACCCGGAGACGATGCCGGACCCTTCGCCCGAGGACCAGAAACATCTCGAAAGAATCATGCAATCGGTGATATTTGAAGGACCGCAGACCGGAATCCGGCTGGCACGGTCGGCCACGACACCGCTTGAGGTCCTGACCCTGGCGCTGCAGTTCGAGCGGGACGCGATGCTGTTCTGGCTGAAGCTGTTCGCGCTGGTGCGGGAGAAGGACCACGCCCTGGTGCAGAAGCTGGTTCAGCAGGAGCAGGAGCACATCCGTGAGGTTCAGTCTATGCTCAGCGAACGCCGGGCCGCGAGCGGCGGCATCCGGGTAGAAGAGGGAGTCTAGATGGCGACGTTTCTGTCTCCGGCCGAAGTCGTCGGTATGGCAGTTGAGACCGAGAAGGCGGGCCGGCAGTACTACGAGCAGGCCGCCGGGAAAGCCGGTTCGGCGCCGGTGCGGGAGCTGTTCCGGTTCCTGGCCGGGGAAGAAGTGAAGCACGAGCGAACGTTTGCCGGGCTCTACGCGAAGCTGAAGGAGCAACCGGTCGAACTGCCCTTTGACTGGGATGAGCTGACGGCGTACCTGAAGGTGATTACCGATTCGCGGTTCTTCCTGGGTCCGGACAAGGCGCGGGCGCTGGCCCGGGCGACAAAGGACGAGCAGGAGGCGCTGGAGTTCGCGCTCCAGTTTGAGAAGGAGACCCTGTTGTTCTATCTGGAAACCGCCCGGCTGGTCGCCGAGCCGCACCGCGCGGTCATCGGCGAGATTGCACGCCAGGAGCGGCACCATATCCGGCTGCTGTCCGAGATGAAGGCGGAGAGGCGCGGGAAGTGATGGACAGCGAGGTAAGGGCCGGGAAGGCGCTGAAGACGGCGATTGAGGCCGAGAAGAAGAGCCTGAAGAATTACCTGGAGTTCGGTCTGAAGACCGATGACCCGTCGGGCAAGAACATGTTCCTGCGGCTTGCTTCGGACGAGCTGGAACACCTGAACATCCTCCAGCGGCAGTCGCAGAGCCTGCAGGAGTCCGGCGACTGGCTGAAGATTGAGATTGAGCCATCGGACGTGGAGATGATTGTGCCCCGGCTCGGCGAGAAGGATGTGAAGATTCGCGGCACGAGCGGGCAGGACCAGGTGACGGCGCTGCATGCCGCGCTGGCGCTGGAAAAGCGCGCCCACGATTTCTATGCCGGCCAGGCGAAGTTGACCGATGACCGCAAGGCGCGGGAAATGTACCTCCGGCTGGCGGAGATGGAAGCAGCGCATTATGAATTGATTCAGGCCGAGATTGACGCCATCGGGAACACCGGGTTCTGGCTGGGGCTCCGGGAGTTTTCGCTGGAGATAGAATAGGATTATCCGTGGTGCGAGAGCAGACTGACAGTTGGAGGAAAGCGTGATGGCAATCAAGCTGAGTTCATTAGAGGTATATGGAGTCGCGATTCGTTCCGAAATTGACGCGGCCCGGGTCTATCAGTACATGGCGACGCTGGTCGAGTCCCGGGACGGCAAGCGGAAGCTGAAGTTCCTGCGGGACGAGGAAGTGAAACACCGGGCGATGCTCGAGCAGATGTACCGGAAGGAATACCCGGACGTCAAGCTGGAGCTGCCGGCCAAAGGGCTGGCGCCGAAGTTGACCGCCGCGGTGGACAAGAACTCGCCGATTACGAAGCTCTATGAGCTGGCGATGGAAGCCGAACAGGGAGCCGAGAAGTTCTATGCCGAGGCGGCCGAGCAGTCCGAGTCGCAGTCCGGGAAGCGACTGCTTTCCTATCTGAGCGGCATGGAACGAGGACATTACTACCTGCTCAAGGCCGAGTATGACCTGATGGCCGAATTCGACCGGTTCTCGAGCTATAAGAAGTTCTCGATGGAACATATCGGGGGATGAAGAGGAAATGATGAATGACGAATTGAGAATGTCGAATGAAGAACCGTAACTCGTCATTCGCAAATCGTAGTCGGCAATGAAGCGGGTGTATTTCGACCATGCGGCCGCGACGCCGGTGGATAGCCGGGTGCGGGAGGCGATGCTGCCGTTCTTCAGCGAACGGTTCGGAAATCCGCAGAGCATCTATAGCGAGGGCGCACAGGCGAAAGAGGCGCTGGACCTGAGCCGCGGGCAGGTCGCGCAACTCCTAAACGCCGAGCCTGAGGAAATCACGTTTACCGCCTCGGGCAGCGAGAGCAATAACCTGGCGCTCAAGGGGATTGCTTCGGCCCGGCGGGATAAAGGCCGGCACATTGTGGTCTCGGCGATTGAGCATGTCTCGGTGTTGAACACGGCCCGGACGCTCGGGCGGAACGGTTTTGCCGTGACCGAAGTCGGCGTGGACCGGCTCGGGCTGGTTGACCCGGCCGCGGTCAAAGCCGCTATCCGGAAGGATACGATTCTGGTTTCGGTGATGGCGGCGAGCATTGAGGTCGGCACGATGCAGCCGGCGGCGGAGATAGGACGAGTCTGCCGGGAGGCCGGTGTAGTGTTTCACAGCGATGCGGCGGCGGCCGCAGGTGCCGTCCCGATTGACGTGCGGGCGATGAACGTGGATTGCCTGACCCTGGTGGCTCAGGCTTTCGGCGGACCGAAAGGTGCGGCCGCGCTGTTTGTGCGCAAGGGTCTGCGACTGCCGTCACAGATTGAGGGCGGCAACCAGGAGAACAACCGCCGGGCCGGCAGCGAGGACCTGCCGGCGATCGTGGGCATGGGCAAGGCGGCCGAGCTGGCGCGGGCCGAGATGGCCGCGCGGAATGCCGCGCTCGCGGTCCTGCGCGACCGGCTCATCCGCGAACTCCCGGTACGGGTCCCGCACGTCCACCTCACCGGGCATCCGGAGCAGCGCCTGCCCGGGCACGTGAGTTTCTGCATCGAGTTTGTGGAGGGCGAGGGGATGCTCCTGTTTCTGGACGACGCCGGAATCAGCGTGGCGTCGGGCTCGGCCTGTACGTCAAAGGCGTTGAAGGCGTCCCACGTGCTGCTGGCGATGGGCCTGCCGCACTCGCTGGCGCAGGGTTCGCTGATGCTGACCCTGGGCCCGGAGAATACCGATGAGGATGTCAACCGGCTGCTGGCGGCGCTGCCCGGGATTGTCGAACGGCTGCGCGCCATGTCGCCGCTGTATGCCCAGTTTAAGAAGGACCCGGCGGCCTACCAGGCGCGTCTGATACAAGAGAAGGAATGTCATGTATAGCGAAAAAGTGATGGACCACTTTCGGAATCCCCGGAACGTGGGCGAGATTGAGAATGCAGATGGAATCGGCGAGGTCGGCAACCCGGTGTGCGGCGACATGATGACGTTCTACGTCAAAGTCGAAGACGGCCGCCTGAAGGACGTCAAGTTCAAGACCTTCGGCTGCGGGGCGGCGATCGCCGTGTCGAGCATGGTCAGCGAAATGGCAATCGGCAAGACGGTCGAGGAGGCGCTGCAGATTACCAACGCGATGGTCGCCGGCGAGCTGGGCGGGCTGCCGCCGAACAAGCTGCACTGCTCCAACCTCGGCGCGGATGCCCTGCACCGGGCAATCGAAGATTACCAGCGAAAGAAGGAGAAATGAAGACCGAGAAGCAAGTCTGCCGCTGCCCGTACTGCGATGCGCCGGTATCGGACGACTCGTTCACGTGCCAGCCCTGCCGCGTGAAGCTGGTGCTGTGTGCGGCGTGCGGGAAGCCGCGCGCCGAGAGTTCCCGGCGCTGCCCGCACTGCGGGGACGCGAAGCCGGCCGCAGGCGTTCGCCGGACTTGACAATTCCGGCGGGTTTGGCTAAGTTGGGAGTATGAGGATGAGCAACCGACGACCAGCAGGAGGAGCATGATGGAAAAGTGGCGGTGTCTGGTTTGCGGCTACATCTATGACCCGGACCAGGGCGACCCGGCCAACGGGGTCGAACCCGGAACGGCATTCGATGACCTGCCGCCGGATTGGGTCTGCCCGGAGTGCGGCGCGCCGAAAGACCAGTTTGAGAAGATTGAAGAATAGAGTGTAGCATGCCGGCCAGGAAGAAGCCCGCGGCGAAGGCGAAGAAACGAGCGGCGCCGGGCAAGAAGGTCCGCGTGTACTTCTGCCGCGATTGCGGTCTCGAGGTCGCAGTCGTGCAGGGGCGCCTGGCGGCCAGCCGGTTGATTTGCTGCACGCAGCCGATGAAGCGGAGATAGGCTTTCTCCGCTCCGGCGGTTTGACAATTGGGAGTCGTTCCTCGGTGAGGGTATACCGGCCATATACGGCCACAAACCATCTTTAATGATTGGACCCCATGCGAGGGCGACTCCCTCTCTCTTGAAGAATGACGAATTGGGAATGTAGAATGACGAGTGGCGACTGAGACGCAGAGGTTCTGATTCAGACGCAAAGGAGTTGAAATGGCAATGACGAAGGTGAAAGGTGAGAAGAAAGACAAGAAGGTCATGCTCTATGCACTCTCGACCTGCGGCTGGTGCCGCCGGACCAAGGACCTGCTGAACCGGAGTAAGGTCGAGTACGAATACTGCGATGTGGACGAACTCACGGGCGCGGAGAAGCAGAAGGTGATGGCCGAAGTGGCCAGACTCAATCCTCACGGTTCGTTCCCCACGGTTCTCATCAGCGGTGACGTTGTAGTCGGATTCGACGAAGAACGCATCAAGAAGCTGCTGGGGCTATGAGCGGGGAAGCCGGCGGATACGGCTCGGAGGTTCTCTCCCTGTTCGAGCGGCTGAGCCGCGAGGCCGAGGCCGGCGGCTATCACCTTAATCCGGACCGGGACCTGACCCTGTCGCTGGTCGCGGGACTATGCAAGAACCAGGGACGCTACGGGTACATGATGTGTCCGTGCCGGTTGGCGTTTGGTGAAAAAGAACACGACCTGGACCTGATTTGTCCCTGCGACTACCGGGACCAGGACCTGGTTGAATACGGCGCATGCTTCTGCGGGTTGTACGTCAGTAACGCGCTGATTGACGGTGCAATCAAGCCGCAGGTCGTGCCCGAGCGGCGGCCGAGCGAATACGTCCTGACCGGCTTCCTGCCGGTAACAAAGGACGTCGCGCCGGGCAAGACGGTCAATACACTTCTGCCGGTCTGGCGCTGCCGGGTCTGCGGGTATCTCTGTGCGCGCGAGCAGCCGCCTGAGGCCTGCCCGGTGTGCAAGGCGAAGAAGGACCGGTTCGAGCGGTTCTCATTCAGCGCATGAACTGGACGCTGCTGGCGACCATCAGCTCGATGGTCGCATTCTGGGTTACCGCGCTTTTCATCCTGTACCAGATTCGGCACATGCAGGTCGCACGGAACGTCGAGGTGACGATGCGGATGTTCGAATGGGCCGAATCCAGCCGGATGCGCGAGGCGATACGCTGGGTGGCGACGAAGTTCGACGCGCAGTCCTACTTGAGCCAGCCCGAGGACGAACGCAGCGATTGTCCGGGCATCCTGATCGCCTTTTTCGAGCAGGCCGGAATCATGCTTCAGAAGCGGTTCGTCAACGAGGATGTCGTGCTGGACCACCTTGCCCTGCACGCGGTAGTCAATTGGAATCGGCTCAAGCCGCTGATTGAGCACGAACGCCGGCAGACCGGCGATGACCGGGTCGGCGAGCACTTTGAATTCCTGTACAAGCGGGCGAAGGCCCACGAGGCGAAGCACAAGAAAGGGATGAAGGGATTGAGGGATTGAGCGATGATTGTTGACGTCAGCGTTGTGCCGATTGGCACCGGTTCGACCAGCGTCAGCCGATTCGTGCGCGAGGTTCTGAAAGTCGTCCGCGTGAGCGGATTGAAGTACCAGGTCGGACCAATGGGGACCAGCCTGGAAGGCGATTGGGACTCAATTTTCAAGACCATCCGCGAGATGCACGAAGTCTGCTTCAAGATGGGCGCCGGCCGGCTGTTGACGACAATCAAGGTTGACGACCGGCGCGACAAGGTTCAGTCGATGCAGGATAAGCTGGACCGGGTGAGCGAGTAGTCCGGTTCAGCCGGACCGCAAAAAGAAACCCGAACTCGGAATCAGCCGCCGATGAACGCAGATGGTCAGGATGGACGCGGAGTCGGACTGAGCCGCCGCCGAACGCCACAGCAAAGAAGAGGGGCCGCGCAGGAGGAAACTCCTGGGACAGCCCCTCTTCTCCGAAGCGGAAAAGGGGGCAGTCCCGAGTTTCCGCGGGTTGAGCGCTAGTCGAGTGTTACTTTGGTCATCACGACCGGTTTGAGCGGGCGGTCGTGCGCATTCGTAGGAGCCTGGGCAATCTTGTCGACCACAGGCATACCCTCAGTGACCTGGCCGATGACAGTGTACCCGGCGGCATCGAGGTTCGGCAGGTCCTTGAGACAGATATAGAACTGACAGCTTGAGGATTCCTTCTTAGGGTTCGCGGAATCGCCGGTCCGCGCCATCGCGACTGCGCCGCGCGTGTGCTTGCGCCTGATTTCGGCCGGGACCGTGTAGTTCAACCCGCCGGTGCCGTTGCCCTTGGGGTCGCCGCCCTGAATCACAAAGCCCGGGATGACCCGGTGAATCGTCAGGCCGTCATAGAAGCCTTTGCGGACCAAACCCTCGACGTTGGTGACGTTCTTCGGCGCGTCCTGCGCGAAGAGCTCGATCCGGACCTTACCCAGGTCTTGAAACTCGATATTCAGGCAGCCCATCAGCAATCGCTCACTGCTGTGGTTTGGGTTCGGCCGTTTCCAGCAGAACCTTGTCGATGAGAATCGGCGTCTTCGGTGCCCGGTTGTCGTCCACCTTCACCTTGCCGATCTTGTCGAGCACGGGCATGCCGTCCGTGACCTGGCCGATGACCGTGTAGCCGACGCTGTCCAGGTTCGGCTGGTCCGAGAGGCAGAAGAAGAATGCGCAGGCGTTCTTCGGCAGCCTGAGGTCAGACGCGATGCCGACCGCGACTGAACCGCGCACGAGTCTGTGCTTGTATTCGCCGGCCACCGGCGGGCAGTTGCCCGAGCATCCGGCTTGACAACGCTGTCCGCTGCTCTGGATATACTTGCCGGCAACTACTTCCTGAAGAGCGACGCTGTCATACATCCCTTTACCGGCCATGTCGGCGATGCTCTTAACGTTCCGGGGTGCGTCGGCTGGATAGAGTTCGACTTTCACCGCGCCAAGACCCCTGAAGTCAATGGTCATGAGATTAGGCAGAGGCTGTTCTTTGTACGGCTCGCGCATTTCGATCGTGACTTTCTGCATCACGACCGGCGTGAGCGGTTTGTCGGCGTCATCGCGCGGGACCGCGGCAATCTTGTCCACCACGTCCATGCCCTCGCGAGTCATGCCGATAACCGTATAGGCGCCGTCCAGGAACGGGGCATCCTTGTGAACGATGTAGAACTGGCAGCTTGACGAGGCGCGCTTGGGATTGACCTGGTCGCCGGTGCGGGCCATGGCCATTGCGCCCCGGACGTTCTTCAGTTTGATTTCGGCCGGGACGGTGTACTCCGGGCCGCCGGAGCCGGTGCCGGTCGGGTCACCGCCCTGAATCATGAATCCCTCGATTACGCGATGGAAGGTCAGGCCGTTGTAGAAGCCCTTTGCCGCGAGTGTCTCGACATTCTTGACGTTCAGCGGCGCGACGTCCGGGAACAACTCCACAACGATTTTGCCGAAGTCCTTGACGTCGATGGTGAGCCAGGGCTCCAACTTCGGTTGCGGGGCACCCGCGGTGGCAGTGACCGCGGTCTGCCCGGCAGGCATGCCGGCCGGCTGGGCGAGCGCCAGGCTCAGGACCGACAGGCAGAGCAATAAGACCAGCTTCTTCATCAGTTCGACTCCTTTCGTTTGGGGTAAGAATATAGCCGGTTTTGGGCCGGGGTCAAGGGCCTCAGCGCAAGCGCGCAAATCCCAAATCCGAAGCTCGAAATCCGAAACAAGCTGTCGGCCGTCGGCTGCTGGCCGTCGGCTGATTCTGGCTCTTGACAATCGGCGGTTTGCCCTTATCTTGTCACATGGCCGGCACGCTTCTGACGCTGCTGATGATGGGCATCCAGTCGCGCGTTATTGTCAATGAGGTTATGGCGCACCCGGCATCGGGCGCGGTCCTGCATGACCCGGATGACCGGAACGAGTTCGTCGAGTTATTCAATGTCAGCGACGATACGATTGACCTGAGAGGCTGGCACCTGACCGACTTCGACGCCACCGATACATTGACCGCGTGGACCGACACCATGATTCGGGCGAGGTACGCGCACGTCCGGACGAACTCGACGCTTCTGTATCCCCATTCGTTTGCGCTGACACTTGACCCGGACTACGTCAGCAGCGACACGGTTGGCGGGCACAGCCAGCCGTATCTTCTCCCGGACCGGTTGCTCATCGTCCGTCCCGGCAACACGACCATCGGCAACGGCCTGGCGAACAGCGACCCGGTCATGCTGTACTCGCCGGCCGGCGACACGAGTGCTTTCGGCATGTGGCCCGGCGGGCCGACCGATGCCGGCAACGGGATTTCCTGGGAGCGAGTCTCGCCCGAAGCGCCGGATGATGAGACGTGCTGGGCGCGTTGCACTGATTCGGCCGGCGGCACGCCCGGGCAGGAGAATAGCATTGTCAGTTACTGCAATCTGTCATGCCGGGAAGTGCTCTGCCGTCCGCTTTCGTTTGTGCCGGGAACCGCGGAGACGGTCTTTGTGACCGTGGCCAATACCGGTCGGACACAGGTGGCCGACTGGTCGGTCAGCGTCCTGCTTGGTGCTCAGGGCGAGAGGGGAGAGCAACTCGGCCCGCTGCGCGGCGACACGCTGCTGCCGGGCGCAGAATCAACTTCGACCTGCCTTTGGCCGAACCCGGAACACGGGCTCTACAATGTCGTTGCTCAAGTCATCTGCCCGGATGACCAGGAAAATGCTGACAACCGTGACAGCATGCTGCTCAGGCTGACGCCAAATGCCCAGAGCTTCTGCCTGCAGGCTCAGCAGTTCGGACCCGGCCTGACCGGCTATCCCGAGTCGCTGGGAATCGTCTACAGCCTGCCGGACAGCAAAGGCAGTCTTCGGGTTTCGATCTATGATTTGAACGCCCGGTCGCGGGCTAGGGTTTTTGACGGCAGGCCTTCGGCACAGGACGGGGTGCTGTATTGGGACGGGGCGGGAACCAGCGGAAAGACGCTGCCCACGGGAATCTACATTGTGGTCTGCGAGTACAAGTCAGGCAAGCAGGTCATCTACGAAAAGAAGCCGGTGGTGCTGGCGAAGGGGTGGTGAGTCGGGGACCGAACGACTCTAGTCGTTCGGGTTCTGGTCTGAGAGGATGTACTTCCTGGGGTCAACCCAGTTGCCGTTCAGCTTGATGCCGTAGTGGCAATGGTAGCCGGTGCTGCGGCCGGTGCTGCCAAGCAGGGCAATGGTCTGGCCGCGCTTCACCTTATCGCCGACTCTGACCTTGACCGACGCGTTGTGGGCATAGAAGGAATGGAGTCCCTTACCGTGGTCAATCTCAACGACCTGGCCCCAGTTCTGATACGCGCCGGCAATCACAACCGTGCCGGAGGCGGTGGCGATAATCGGCTGGCCTGGGATGCCGACGATGTCGAGTCCTTCATGGAAGGTTGAACGGCCGGTGAACGGGTCGCGACGGAAGCCGAAGCAACTGGTTACCCAGCCGGAGGTGGGCATGATTGAGGGCGTGCCGGACTGCAGCGCGGCCTGCTTCTCCAGGTTGCAGGCGATGTCGTAGAAGCTGGAACGCTGAAACTTCGCTTGTTCAAGGAGCCAGTCAATTGAGTTATCGAGTTCCGCGCCCGGTTCATTGCTGCCGACCGTGCCGCCACCGATGCCCATCTCCCGGACATCGCGCGGCACGAGCGGCATGCTCGATGACAGCCTGAGCTGGGCATCAAGTTCGGCCAGGCCCTGCAACTGGCTGCGCAGGCTGTCCACGCTCTGGGCATAACCGTCCATCTTGGCCCGCAGGATGGCGTTCTCGGACTTGAGAGTTGCGAGTTTGCGCTGGTCAGCGACCCGATGGCCCCGGTCAACCAGCAGTACGCCGGAAACCAGCGGCAGCAGAATCGCTGCCGTCAGAGCGGCGACAGCCAGAGCAGAGGGAATGGTGACTCGAAAGAGCCGATTCCTCTTGCCCAGCGATAGCAGCAAATGCACGCTTCCAAGCACTGGGAAAACTATACCAGCCCGAATATCACGTGTCAACTCGAAATCCACGCGTTTTCACCACATGCGTTTACCGGTACCGGCCCGCCTCTTGCCGCAAGAGGAGACTCCGATGCATCCTGGCAGAGACAACCGGGATAGCTCTTGACCATGCCGGTTTCCTGAGGATACTTGCGCATGGGTTTTCTGGCGCTCAAGGTCATGTGCTCGGTCGGGGTCGGCCTGACGGTCCGGCATGCAGCCCACCGGGGTATCAACCGATTGGGCATGATTCGCATCAACCATGCCGCGGCGGCAATAGTCGCCTTTCTGCTGCTGATTGTAAGGCCGGAGGTGAGGGTATCACGGAATACCCTGTGGATAGCCCTGGTCGCCGGTATCAGTTATGCGGCGACAATGCTCCTGTGGTCACAGGCAATCAGCCGATCCGGAATCGCCCTGACCGTGGGTTTCACCCGGATGTCGGTCATCATCCCGGTGCTGGTCTCGATGCTGGTCTGGAAGGAGATACCGCACCTGACCCAGGGCGTGGGAATCCTGCTCGGCGTAGCCGCCCTGCTCATCACCGGCCGCAGGCCGGCGGCAACTGACCGGCCCCAGGCCGCGGGCGACACGCGACCGGCCGGTCCGCTGCTGCTGGCGGGCCTGTTCGTCGCATCCGGCATCGCGGCTCTGAGCACCAAGCTGTTTCAGGAACTGTGTCCGGCGCGGGAGAACCTGCATTTTCAGGCGCTGCTCTTCGTGGTTGCCTTCATCGTTGCCACGATATTCTCGTACCCGCACCGGGAACGGACCGACCGGAAAAGCCTTGAATGGGGTTGGGTTCTGGGTACGGTGAACGTCGGCTCCTCGATTCTCATGGTGCTGGCGCTGGGGCTGGTTGCCGGCCCATTGGCCTTTCCGATTTCGGCCGCGGCCGAAGTTGCAGTGCTCGCGGTCCTGGGTCGGGTCATCTGGAAGGAACCGCTGGACCGGCTGAGCATAGTCGGCCTGGGAATGACACTAGCCGCCCTGGTTCTGGTTCAGCTCCGGTAGAATCCGGCCGGCGCTATTGACCCGGTTTTGTGCCGGGACTATACTCAAACATGACGGAACAAGACAAGAAGGCGATTGCCGCGCTGAATACGATCTCCTACGGGCTCTACGTCATTTCATCGAAGATGGATGGCCGGGTCAACGCCCAGTGCGGGAATTCACTATTTCAGATTACGACCTCGCCGCGCCGGATCGCGGTGGGTATCAACAAGAGCAACTACACCTTTGAGTTCATCCGTTCAAGCGGCGTGCTCTGCTTGAACGTGCTCAGGCAGGACCAGATACGATACGCGAAGCACTTCGGGCTGCAGAGTGGCCGGAAGGTGGACAAGTTCGCGACCGTGAAATACGAGGCCCGGGCGACCGGCAGCCCGGTGCTCCCGGACGCGCTGGCATTCATGGACTGCCGGGTTGTCGCGCCGACTTGCATAGACTGCGGCTCACACATGATCTTCGTGTGCGACCTGGTCGAGGGCGACGTGCTGAACCCGGGCGAGCCGCTGACGTATGACTTCTATCGGAAGAATCGGACATGAAGGAGAGGGAGTTCAAATTGCAGATCACGGATTACAGATTGCAGAATCATTCCAATGCGGAATGCGGAATGTCGAATGCGGAATTCCGAAATCCTCATTCCGCATTCCGAATTGGCGCGGGTTGCCTGCTGATGCTGGTTGCGGTTGGTTTCGCCAGCCCTCAGCCGAAACGGCTGCAGTGGATTGACCCGCTGGGGCGGCAGCCGACGAGCTACAAGGTCTGGGCCCAGACCCACGTGGTCCAGGACGAAGTCACGCACAGCGGGATGATACTCCAGACCGGCTTCTCGAATGTGGTCGAAGTTGTGGTCAACGCTGCAATCTACCTGGATCTGACCAGCGAACTGACCCAATATACCAGCGACCTGGTGGCCGCCGGATGGTCGGTCCGGATTGACACGATGCGCGGGACGCGTCCCCAGCCGTTGCGCGCGCTGCTGCAGAGTATCACCAACATCAAGGGTACGGTGCTGGTCGGGGAATTGCCGATAGCGTGGTACTACTCGGACTGGGGCGGCGGCTCGCCCGAGGAATTCCCGTGCGACCTGTATTTCGCGGACCTGGACGGAACCTGGACCGACAGCAATAATGACGGAATCTTCGACGGCCACACCGGCAACGTCGCGCCGGAAATCTGGGTCGGCAGGCTCTATGCGCGGCCCCTGACCTGGGATGACGAAGTCCGTCTGCTGAAGCACTACTTCTACAAGAACCACCTGTACCGGACCGGCGGCCTGACCTTGCCGGACCGGGCGCTGGCCTTTGATGATGAGGATTGGGCCAGCGTTGGCGATCCGGGGCTGAGCGCGATCTATCCCACGGTTAACGTCATCAATGACAGCCGGACGACCGCACCCAACTATCGGACGGAACTGCTGAACGGTTACGAGTGGATTCACGTGATGGCGCATTCTTCAGCCTGGGGCAACACGTTCAAGGCCGCCGACGACGTCACGTACACTGGTACGGTCTTCAACTGCGAGATCTACGCCTTCCAGCCGCACTGTCACTTCTACACCCTGTTCTGCTGCTCCGGCGCGCGATTCACTGAGGAGAACTACTCGGCCGGCTGGGAGGTGTTCAACGACGACTGGGGTCTGTTTGCGGTCGGCAGCACCAAGACCGGCTCGATGGAGACTTTTTTCGACGACTTCTACACGCCAATCAGCACCGGGTCCTGCGTGGGCGAAGCGTTCAAGAGCTGGTTCATCAGCCACGGCGAGTACGACCGGGACTGGCACTACGGCCTCGCATTGATTGGCGACCCGACGCTGAAACCGAGGCACGGAGCGACTTACGGCTCACAGCCTACGGCTATCAGCCTGAAAGGCCAATCCCGGAGATCCGGGCCGTCAGCCGTGGGCGGTGAGCTGCCCGCCGACGTTGTGTGTCCGGACCCTGAGACCGATGCGAACCCGGTGATGACAACCGCCCCGGACGGCAAGGTCTGGGTGGTCTGGGTCAGCGGTCGGAGCACGGTTGATGGGCGCTTTGACATCTACGGCGCGTACCATACGCCGAGCGGCTGGTCCGCGGCGCAGCAGATTGGCAGCGCCGAATACTGGGAGTACAACCCGGCGCTGGCAATTGACAATGCCGGACATCCGGTCCTCGTGTGGTCGGTATTCGAAGACAGCTATCATTATACCCTGCACTACAGCGTCTGGAACGGCTCGGCCTGGAGCGCCTCGACCCAGATTGCCGACAACCTGAGCGAGGACCTGCAGTCCACGCTAACCCGGGATTCGACCGGCAAGCTGTGGTGCTTCTGGCAGATGCGGCACGGGCCGTGGGGCGACGTCTGGGCCCGGTACTGGAACGGGTCGGTGTGGTCGTCCGCAACCAAAGTCACCTCGGGCGACACGGCGTTGCACATGTACCTCTCGTCCGCGAAGGACAGTGCGGGCAGGCCCTGGGTCTTCTACACCCGGTACGACCAGGGAAGGAACGAAATCTGGGGCAATTACCTCAACGGGTCAGCCTGGGCGCGCAGCGGCCCGGTCTCAGGAACCCAGCAGCGCGCGTTGCGCCCGGCCGCGGTCAGGGACGCGGGCGGCAGACTCTGGGTGACGTGGCACAGCTTCGACGGCGGAAGCTCCGAAGTCTATGCCTGCCACCTCGCGGGCAGTTCGTGGTCAACGCCGGAACCGGTGTCAGTGAGTCCAGGCCTGGATGTCTGCCCGGCGATAGCCTGCGATGACGCAGGCCAGCCGTGCGTGGTGTGGCAGAGCAGGGCCACCGGCAACTGGAACGTCTATGCGTCGCACAACGACGGAGGTTACTGGACCGCGCCGGCGCTGGTTGATTCCAACGGCGGGTTCAACCTGAACCCGGCAATCACCGCTGTATCCGGGGGGGCACCCTGGATTGCCTGGCAGGATTATCGGGCCGGTGGCAACTGGGAAATCTATGCGAAGAGCCTGCCGCTTTCCGGAGTTGGTGAAGGTCCGGTGCGAATCACGGACGGGCTCAAGCTGCTCGGGTTACCGAACCCGTCGAGCGGGCAGGTGGCCATCGAGTACTCTGTCCGAAATGCGCAGATTGGGCATTTGGCGGTCTACGACCGTGATGGCAGGCTGGCCCGAGACCTCGGTACCGTCCAGGGCTCAGGCATGGTCCGTTTGCCGGTACTTCCGGCCGGGGTCTACTTTGCCCGGTTGAGGACCGGTTCGAACCAACTCGAAACGAAACTCGTTCTGACCCGTTAGTTCAGGCCCGGGAAGTCGTCGAGAATCAGGCCCGTTCCGCAGGCAGCAGAATCTGCGGCCGGCCGGATTCGGGATGCCGTTCGATTATCGGCTCGATACCATAAGCCTGGCGAATCAAGTCTGGAGTCAGGACCTGCTCGGGAACATCGCAGGCAATCGGTTTCCCTTTGTCCAGCAGGAGCAGTCGCGAGCAGGCCAGACTGGCCAGGTTCAGGTCATGCAGGTTCACGACAATCGTGATGCCCTGCCGATTCAGCCGCCGCAGTATCTGGAGGATGCCCAACTGGTGATGAATATCCAGATGCGAAGTCGGCTCGTCGAGCAGAAGAATGTGCGGTTCCTGGCTCAGGGTCCGGGCCAGCACGACGCGCTGGCGTTCGCCACCCGACACCTCGTTGATGCCTTTGCGGCGCAGAGACCACGTGTCGGTGAACTCCATCGCGGCCTGGACCTTGTTCTGGTCGAGCTTGCCCGGGCGCTGGAACCGGCCCAGGAAGGGGTTCCGGCCCATCAGCACCACCTCCTCAACCGAGAAGTCGAACGCGAAATGGTTCTCCTGCGGCATGAACCCGAGGAGACGGGCGAGACCATTGTGCGAATAGTCGGCCAGCGACTTTCCCGCGAGCGCGATTTGCCCGGACTGAGGAGACAGCAGTCGTACCAGCAGGCGGAGCAGTGTCGTTTTGCCTGACCCGTTGGGTCCGATGACGCCGAAGAACTCGCGCTCGGCAATCGCGAGCGAGAAATCCTTGAACAGGCGGTCGGCGGTGTAGCCGAATCCAACCGAGCGAAGCTCGATTGCGCTCAATTCAACACCTGCCCAGGGAAGAGGGGTTCTGGGGTTCCGGGGTTCTAGCCTGTACCCTTGAACCCCTGGCCACTTGAACCCTTCTTCTGCGTGCGTTCTCTTTGTGGCTTCGCATCGTGATAGTATGAGTGTGCGGGCCGGAAATGTCAACCGCAAGCTCGGTCACCAGGCCCAAGCTCAAGCCTCAAGCACAGGCTGGCTTGGGCTTGAAGCTTGCAGCTTGAGTTGCTTACAGACCGAGGGGCGCGGATGTCCGCGCCCCTGGTTTGAGCTTGAAGCCCGCGGCTTGAGCTATCTCACGATGAGCTTCTGCGCGGCGTGATGAGTGTCAGCCTCGAAGCGGACGAAATAAACTCCTGAGGCAACGCGCTGCGCGTTCCGGTCCTTGCCGGACCATGCGACGGAGTAGTTGCCGGCCGGCTGCCGGCCCGAGACGAGCGTTACCACCTCGCGCCCGGCCAGGTCATAGACCGCGAGTTTCACCGCGGCGCTGCTCCCGAGCGAGTAGCGTATCGCGGCCTTCCCGCTGGTCGGGTTGGGGGCGATTGCGCGAAGGCCGAAGCTCGGCAGAGTCGGCAGTCTGCCGGCCTCGCGAACACTTGAGACGCCGCCCATCCCGGCCCACTCCAAGGCCTGCTTCAACAGCAGCATGGCGTCCGCGTCGTCGTAATACGGCTCGTTCTGGTAGCCGCCGAATGTGGCGAAGTAGATCGGTCCGAGGTAGACCCCGCGGCCGCTGCCGATGTCTCGGCACGCGACCGACGCGCGCCCGGGTGAGTCGGTGTAGTCGCCGAGCATGGTCGCATCGGGCCAGATGCCGGAATTCGCTCCCTCGCCATCGGCGTGGATCGGGAAGTTATGCACGCCCTGGGTAATCGGATGCGTGCTGTCGAGGATATTCACCGAGCCGCTGGACAGGAAGTTGTAGTGCCCGCTGCACATCACCGCGCAGGCTGAATCCATCTGCCAGGCCTGCTTGTTGGCCACGCCGTAGACATACCAGCCAAGGCCGACAAACCCGCCGCCCGAGCGCACCCAGTCGAGCAGGGCGCTCTGGTAGCCTAGGAAGTCGTTGTCGTCGTAGCCGACGTCACCGGTGACCACGACGCTGAAGTTGGCGAGCTTGTCCGGGGAGTTGACGTCGGTTGCGCCGACAATCGAATCCTCCCAGCCCTGCGCCCGGCACAGGCTGTCAATCCGGTAGCAGGCGTTGGGCGCGGTCCGGCCGGACGAGCCCGGGGCGATTTCGATGGCCACGCGCATCACGACGTCGCTGGCCATCACAATCCGGTGCAGGGTGTCATTCGAATGGTCCCGGTCCGCGGCCAGGCGGTGGAACATCGTGACGTTGTAGAACGCGCTGTCCGGGCCCGGGGTCCAGTCCGGGAACGCGACCTGGGCCGAACCGCCCGAGACGACGCTGTCCACGGTCACGGTCTGGTCATAGACCGTGGTGCCGGCCGAGTCAATCAAGCAGGCGGCCGGGAAGGAATACTCGGTGTAGTCACCGGGTGCGCTGAGCGTGAGCCTGGGCGTAACGGGCTGGCCGGCCCGAACCCGGCCGGTCAGGTTGGTCGAGGTCACGGCTATGTCATGGCCGTGGGTTGCGACCGTGCTGTGCAGGGTGTCGTTGACGTGCCGCTGGTCGGCAGTTAGGGTGTGGAACAGGTTTACTTCGTACGTCATCGCG
>Ga0209777_10004094_pt1 | contig 17481 bp, 17 predicted proteins | sample FrelakmetHBP12HB_FD_187147 | JGI IMG/M metagenome (GOLD analysis project Ga0209777, IMG submission 187147) | Freshwater lake sediment microbial communities from the University of Notre Dame, USA, for methane emissions studies -HBP12 HB (SPAdes)... | ecosystem: Environmental > Aquatic >...
AATTAGTCCCATCCATCCAAAAGCAGCATAGTCTCTAGACTATGCTGCTTTTTCGTACGGGGGGTCCCAAGAACCCCCGTTCGTTGCTTTTGAATTCAGTCCAAAATGTTTGAGGTTATTTGAACCGAATGAGTTGGGGGGTAAAACACCCCCCAACTCATTCTTCAATTTTTTCAAATCCTTCTTATGTTTTTCTTTTACGGGGGGTACCCCCACCTCATTCTTCAATGTTTTCAAATCCTTCTTATGTTTTTCTTTTACGGGGGGTCCCAAGAACCCCCGTTCGTTGCTTTTGATTTTATATTCGCCAGCATAACCCATCCAGTCCAAAAGACGCATAGTCTCTTGACTATGCGTCTTTTTCGAAATTGGGTACCTCATTCCTCAATGTTTTTTCGAAAATGGAGGTTGTCCTCCATTTTTAAATGAAAACGGATATGTGTTGCACCCTTCATACGGTTCTTTTCTGGACAATATGTATATTGTCCCAATTACCCCTATTGTTAAACACCCAGCACCTGTGTATAACATCCATGTCTTGTTTCTATGTTCTTCTTTGAACCCACTCGTATTTATGATGGACGGTGTTGCTGGAATCAACCCAGGGCCTCGGATCTTTCGTTCTTCTAACCATTTGTGGTTATATCTGAAAATGTGAAAGTAGATAGGGTTAAATTCGTTAAAATACACGTATATCTCATTTTCTTGTGGTTCGTTGGATTGTTTCAAATTGGGGTCTGCAGTCCCCCATGATATTTTCGAAAACGGTTGAGCTGACAAGACACCCATTGGTTTCCAGCCGGTTGGCCAATCATTTGATCGTTGATACCAATGACTCGTTGATGTGTCAAGATAAATATCTCCTACTTTTCCGACGATATCGAGAGTTGGTTGTTTCGATCCAGACATTGCGACGGGGACATCTAGCAGATGTAAATTATCAGATCCCAAATTCGATCTGCAGTTGTTTGAGATATTCGAGTAAAAAGTTGTTTCTGGTCTGATAGACGTCCCAATTCCAAGCTTCGATACATCCAACCCTTTCCAGTCGAATGCCACACAGTTTGAGTCTTGTTTACACGCGACGGCTGCTTTGATCGAGCTATCATACCCAGCATTTCCAGTTTGAATCGGTATTCCACTGCACACCGGGTTGTTTTGGATCAATGTCGAAAACCCAGTCATCTTCATTTCTTGCTCTGTCTTGTAAAAGTATATTGAGATTAACACGACACCGACGGCGATAAAAATGGGGAAAATTATTTTCAAAAACAAGACTCCCAACAGCGTTCCTCCGATTGTTGGGACGCCGACGACAAGAAAAACGAGTAACGCTAACCACGTCAAAGAGAGGCCTTCCGAAGAAGCGGAAGCTTTTTGATCAATTTTTGATGCAAGATCTTGAAGTGTTCGATTTTCTGAGACAGCCTTTTCAGAACAGTTTTGAAGTAAATCATACATTTGTTCAAATACATTGTTTTCAATTCGGACACTGCCTTTTACCCTTGAAATGTTAATAGTTTGGAATTGCTTTGAAAACACACTGCACGTTTGAGAAATAGTTGACAACATTGAAATTGTTGCCTCAATTAGGCTGTTCATGATGTTCTGGGCGTTTGAATACTGTCCCAGATTCAATCCCGATGTAATTGATTTCGATTCCTGTGCCAACTCCATCAGCACTTTTTGCTGGTTTTCTTCTTTCGACAACGCATCCAGCAAGGTCTTCATATTAATTGTTGCTTTTTGAGTGAAGCGGTCTCCACTGATGATGACGTCTCCGTCCACGTCCTGAACACTGATTACCTGCCCCTGGTCTAAACTAAGTTTGGTGTTTTGAATGATATCTGATGAGACTTTTGCAATAGCGGTTGTCACGGAATGTGAGATATTTTTGGATGTTGATGCGCCCATTTTAGAATATTATTTTATCTTCGGTAGCTGTCAAGAATTTCCTTCAAATCTAAAATGATAACTGTGAACGATAAACGTTTCAAAACATACGTTCTTGATTCTGTTGAAGATATCAAAGAACGAATTTCTACGACATTTTTCGAGGGGACGCCTATCAGATATCTTGTGTTTCAGCCTGCCCTTCTATCACCTAGTCAAACGGGCAACTTCAGAGTTTTAAACGTTCTTGCGCCGTTCCTCAACCAAGAGACATTAGATTTTCCACTCAATGCATATGAGCGTTTCAAAGAAACATTGAAACGAGAAGATGCCGAAAAACTGTTCATTTCAACAAATATTACTCTGGAAAAAGCATTTAGAGAAGGAGGTCACATACTTTTGATTGCGTTGAAAGACATTGAGAACTCCAACCCTAGGGAGATATGGGATACCCGAGCACGGATCCACGAGAAATACGTAGCAGAACAGCGCGCGTTAAGAGAAAAAGTGGCTTCAAAAACACATATGATTTTAGAGTTCGAAACCACGTCTATCGTTGCATATGATGAATTGGAGCCTGAGCGTATTCAAGTCTCACTGACGTTTAAGCCATTCAACACAACATTGAATGACGTCTTTAATAGAATGGCTCTGACCAAATTTATTCCCTATATAAATTATAGGGACCTATGGAAAATTAGATATGATTTTTCTCCGAATTTAGAATGGTTGGACTATGAAGCCGAAAACGCGATTTTGTTGAAAATCGACGGAGAGATGGACGATGAAATGCGTGGTTTGAAAAACATTTATAAAAAATACACAACTGCTGCATTCACGGTGGTTAAAACGCCCGATAAAAACCAAATTGTAGGCACGATCGATCTATATGTTGATCCAAGAAATGTAGATAAAAAAGAACTAATTTCGCGGGTCTTATCATCTATCGACTTGCCTCATAGTGCGATTGAAAAGATAGAGGATGTTTCATGGACAGGGTATTTCTCAATCCCACGACAACAATTATTAATTCCTGTGTGGACAGAATTGGCCATGAACAATAAATACTTTAATAGTGTTTTAGTTGTGAATGAATTTGTGCAATCTTCTAAAACGAAAGAAAATGTGTATATGCATATATTACCCGAGAAAAACAAATTTGATACGACTCTCAAGATTTCGATGAAATTTACAGAGCAAGGTGCTTTTTTCATAAGGGCTCGTATAAAATCTCAATCAACATTGGATGCCATGAAATATCAGGACATGGTTGGTCGTCTTTTTACGATCTATAACAATGAAAAAGATGGAATTATTCAGGAATACCGAAAATATATTCCGAAATTTCTGACGGAGGATCGTAAAACACCCCCCACACCACGCGATGACAATCAAAGCGACTTACAGGCGTTACGATCGATTGAACCCGAGTTGTTCTTACCAACGTATTCACGAAAGTGTGTTGAAAAACCAAGAATCGTTTCGGACGCACTTAGGGACGAATACGAACGAACGAAACAATATGAAGTGATGCAATTCCCAGTTTTCGGAGAAGGCACAACACGAAATTACATATGTGACCATCCTACACACCCGTTTCCCGGATTAAGGACGAATACAATGGAAAACGTAAACCAGTACAAATTTATTCCGTGTTGTTACACGAAAGATCAAAAGACAAAACCTGGAAGTAAATATATCTACTATTTCGAAAAACTCCCAGACAAAGAAACGCGTATTGCGACACCTGATTTATTTTTCACGGACAAAATACTTGCACAGAACATGACTGGCGTTCTGCCAAAGACAATTAAGAGACTGTTCTCATTAATACAAGCAGACGCGGACTATTGTTTTGTTCGAGTCGGATCACACAACACGTCAAAATCGGTAATAGAGTCAGTATTACGCGGATTACACATCGACACAAGTCCGTCAAATGTCAATAGAGTATTTCAAACATTTTTATCTGTTGAAAACTCGATGGCCTCGAAACAAGAACTCTACGACGAGGATGCGGAAACAATTTTGAAGTACATGCGTGAAAATCTAAAAGCGTCCACCTTTGCACACGCTATTGAAGAAACATTCGATGTCGACGTGTTCGTGTTCTCGTCAGATGAATTAATCGTTCCACGCCATTCTCAAATGTATTTAAAAGCAGCACCGACGCGAAATGTTATCTTTCTATTTCAGCATAAACGAACAGGCGGCGAGGGAGATGTAAAACACAACCAATGCGAAATAATTGCCAGGGTTCGATCTGACAACGCAAAGCACCTAGATCGACAGTACATTTTCAGCCACGAAGACACTATTGTTAAAGAGGTATGGAAACTTTTCAATAAAATGACCCAGACACTTTCCCTTCAACACAACACGACGCAACTAATTCCTCAGATAACGTTTACGCGACGATTTCAAAATATCATATCTCAACGCATCGACATGTACGGAAAGTGTCGTCTGCTTAACGTCGCGTTTCGGTCAGACGTTGTCTCCTTTGTATGTGATCCACTCCCACCATTTGCAGTCAGATCCGCGACAAACATAAACCGAACATCAAATATAGAAATTGTCCGGGAATTTGCATCTACCCACAACATTAAACTTCTCGATCAGGTTATAGACGACACCTTTGGTGTGTGTGAGGTGAATGCGATGATGTGCGGAACACATCGCATTACATTTCTAGTGCGTTTTCCACGGCGTTTGGATCTTCCCACATCAACTGATACACCCAAGTATTCCCAGTTGTTTCAGAAACCCGCGAACGACGTGACAATCTTTGGGCACAATCAAAAGATTGCAAAATTACTTTATCAGTATGCACTATACATATTGTCCATCTACATGTGGGAAACAAAAATAACATCACCTCTCGCAAATCAGCAATTTGTAGAATTTGTTCGCACGAAAATTGTAATTGATCCCACATTTCAATATTCTGACGTTAATATCTCTTCAACTTTTGATCTAACATCACAATTTATTCGTGACAGAACAAAACTCATTCTTCCTTCAAATGAAACATTAAAACGAATATTGTTCATGCTTAAATTGTACCAATCCACGAGATTTAAAGAACTGATAATGTATAGGACTCATGTAATTATTGATAAATATTTTGATAACATTGGTGATTATGATCCACTCTTAAATGGAATTTTAATTCAGGGTAAACAAACAGTTCATGATCTAATATATGTATTTTCGCACCAAAACATATTGGTCGATTATATAAATATACATGAAAAGACGTACTTCTTTCGAAACAAGTTAATTAGTAACCGTGTTTATCTGGCTCAAAATTATAGCACGTTGGACGACGCAGTAAAAGCCACTGTTCTTCAGCATCGAGTGCGAGATACACGAGACGTTGCAATCTACACTTTTAGATCTTCGAAAGACATCGAACTAATATCGGGATCCCCTCATTATGGAATAATTCTTGGTTGCAAAATCAATGGCGAAAGTGTATATACATCACTTCTCATGTTCTAAAAAAAAATATTTACGTATTAAAATGTCTACATGTAGCAAATGGCGACTGAATCCCCTTGTGAATCCCGCCACAAATCGTCGCATTAAACGACGAGGATCTATTTTTAAAAAACTTTCTAAAAGGTGTGGATCTCACGATCCCACTTTTGATTGTGCCATCTGGGAACATGACACTCTCGTTAATCCTGTGACAGGAAGACGCATCGTAAGGAATGGCCCTACATTCACAAAACTTGAAAGAGAATGCCGACCCGGTTCTCCTAGTCATAGTCGTAGGCGTAGTCGTAGTCGTAGTCGTAGTAGTAGTCGTAGCGGCCGAAGACGTCGTAGACCTAGTTTTTGAAAAATGAATTTATATGTGTGATCAACACATATAAAAATGCAAAATAACTTTTTAATGACAACTTATAGTTTACCTAGCAAGGTAACTTGTTCTGTTCATGGTCGAGATCGGGAATGCTCGTCGTTGCCACATCTCAGCATTGCGTTTTCTCATCAGTCTCTCTTGCAACTCTGTCCTGAAAAGGATGGTCGAATCTGTAAATGCGTTGTTCGCTAGCTGTCTATATTCGTCTGTCCCGTCTTTTTCAACGTCTGGGCCGTACGTCCCCGCCCATGGAAACACGTCAACATTGCTTCGCGTTATAAAATTTGGCATTGTGACAGCATTTATGTCGTCGTAAAAATACTGGGGACGGCCCATTCGGTCGATATATGAACGGTTGCTTGTTCCGTAGCCAGTGAATCTCGGATCATAAACATTGTGGGCAGACTGTCCTATTTCTTGCTCCTGAATTGTCGGCCGTTTGATCACGCTTTCAGGAGCAAATTGTGTAAATTTTATACGATCATCTGTTTGATCAACGCCAGTTGGGACAAAGTCCTGCGTGAAGGATATCCCAATGTTGCTTTGAATTGGTTCGCCCACATGAGACTTCTGGAACACTCCCGGCTGTAATGTCTGCGTTAATAAATTGTCACGACGCGGCGACTCAAAACATGTTTTGACTTTTATTATCCCGTCGTTCTTGTTCTCTTTATCTCCGTTCACGTATTCTCCGTTTACATCATCATCCGAGGTGTCTCTGCGATAGTGCCATCGATCTCTTCGTGGGCGGACAATTGGCGGCCTTGGTTGGGCGATAGGGTGATAGCGTTCGGTAAAATCTTCTCTGATATCCTTGGTATCCTTCTTGATATCCTTCTTCTGACACTGACACGGGGAATACACACAATCGTTGCACCTTGTTGGCAAAACCCCACAGTTGTACCCTGAACGGTGTGAATCGAAATTTGTTCTGGAATTCACAGCGGAGTGAGTTACAAAATCGTTTGCTTTCCAGTCCATATCGTGTGATGGGGTGGCTATGATTGGAGGGACTGTTGTTTTCGGAGTCGGGTTTCCGCGCAATGTTTCATTCGGGAAAATCGACTTTTCCAATAACAGTGGCATTTCATCGTTACAGAAGCGCGTTTGAGTTGGAGGAAACCCGAATTTCAGATTAGATGGATGCTGTGCATTGTTGTACTCCCTCATGAATTGCAGCAGTTCTTCGGAACCCAATGGCTCTTCAAACCCTTCTACTACGAGTTCTGGACTTGTAGCATTGATCGATGCTACTATTACAACAATAATTAAAAATGTACTTATTCCTACGATGGGGTTGTAAGCTGAAATAACCAAACAGACTATAATACTCAGACGTGTGATAGTGTTCAATTTTTGCTCTACTGCGTCTTTTTCTTTGGGTAATAACTCGAAAGAATTAAAAAGTTGGGACATGTCATATAACCAAAATTCACTCATTTTATTAAGATTTTATAAATCACGTAATTTATGATCTACGGATCATAAATGGTGGGAATTCTTCAATGGTTTTCACTTACATTTGCATAAAACGCAAGAGCTTTCGGGTTTGCTTTGAAAGATCCAACGGTTGCATTTAGAAGTTGTAAATGCTTAACATCTTTAACTCGAGATAAGGCGACATACGCCTGTCCATACTCGAACACTCGGCGCAAGTCAATAATGGCGCTATCAATCGTCATACCCTGGCTTTTGTGCACGGTAATGGCGTATGCTAGTTTCAACGGGATTTGGTATATTGTCGCAATCAGCCTCTTTTTTGAAGCAGTGTATTCGGTCACTTCATAGCCGTGATATGAAATAGTCAAAACCTCTCCATTTTTGAATCGAACAACCGGGTTGTCGTCTTGGAATGCGATGACAACGCCTCTGCTTCCATTGACAATATTAGTATCCGGGATGTTGACCAAATGAAGAACTTGTGCTCCGACAGCCAATTCTAATGTGGGTGATGCGTTACATAAAATTCCAATATTTTTGAATAGATTTTTATGGATATCTGGATTATAAACAGACCGATTATAACTAATATCCATTTCATATTCAACGATTTCAGAATTGGTTTTCATTAGTTCATAGTTATTTATAATGCTGACATCGTCATTGCAACACAAAATTTTTGTTGGTTTTATTCCATCTTCGCTTTTAACATATCCATTGATAATGTATGTTAGTTCTTCTTCCGTTAGTTCCCCAAATCTTGCGCTATTGAGACATTTCTGGAACATTTCGTCAGGTTGACGTAAGATTTTTGTAAGCTCAAATATTTTGATATTACATTCTTCCTTCCACGACGCCGATAGAAAACAAAACTCTCCATCGATAACTGGCAATTGAAGAAAATCTCCGCACAACACCAATTGGATACCTCCAAACGGCTTGTCGCTGTTTCGAATGTTTTTACCAAGGTAATTCAATTTATTGAAGAGAGTCGCAGATAACATACTGATCTCGTCTATGATCAACATAGTCATACGCAGCCAGTTATCACGTTTTACTTTTTTTAGTAACTCTTCTTGCGACTCTTTCCCAAGTCCTATGCTTAGATATGAATGCAACGTTCTTCCGTTGATTAACACCGCAGCAGTTCCAGTCGTTGCAGTAACCCCTATGAACGTATTATTCAAGTCATTCGATGTTTTCACAATATATTTGATCAGAGTTGTTTTACCTGTTCCTCCTGGTCCGGTAATAAGTATATTATGACCATTCCTGATGTACTTATAAATTTCTTGTTGTTCCTTTGTAAGTAATATATCAGTTGACATTTTTATTTTATCAAATCTCGGCATATTAAAATTCAACTTTAATATAATTGAATAATCTACTTTTTAGAACCGAAAGCGCAAATGGAAATGGAAAAACTGAAACGCATTGAAAAACATATAAACTCAGAATTAAATAATAAAACCGATGACAGTTATGCAACTGTTCGGGAATTGTTTGATGACTATGAAGCCGTACTGATGACATTTAATCTGTCGCATCAGGCTGTAACCAGAATAATGACAAATATGAAACAATCAATCCTACCTCGGTTAAAAAACCATAATCTCAAGTCTGATTTACGAGAGCTGAAATCTACATTAGAAGATTTAAAAAACAAAATTAACAAACTATGTGAACACACGACACCGTTCGATTTAAAGGTTTCCGACCCACATAAAAATGAATAGTGTGAGTATTGTAAATGAATATTTTCAAAAACTTAGTCAACAACAAAAACGTCAAATAACGCCAAAATACGAGTTGCATTCTCAAACAGGCCCATCTCACGCTCCAACAATCTGCAGAAAATTAATCATCGATAATACCGAATTTAAAGCGGAAGCATTAAATCGCAAATTAGCAGATCAACAATGTGCTGAGCTTGCAATCAAACATTTCAACATTCCTACTAACGTTAAACGCTCTATTAAGTATACAGCTACTGTTTTGATTGATGAAACGGTATGGAATGGTTCTTCCGACATTATAAATATCACATTAAAGAAATCGAATGGAGAAACACAGGAATTTAAAAAACTGGTCGCTAAAATACAAAACGAACAAGAACTGGCTGGTGAAATACAATACGATTTAAGAAACATGTTGCGTCAACAAAATGTCGATACAGAATAAAATTGACGCGTTTTTACGCGTTCGAGAACAAATAAAAAACCAACGAACCGTTTTAGCGCAATTAAAGTCTGAAGAAAATGAATTAATTAAAGAACTTAAAACATATTTAAATGAGACAGGAGACTCTGGTGTTCGAATCGATGCTAATACTATTATCATCATGTCTTGCCATGGAAAGAAAATTAATAAAAACAGACGAAATTACGAACAACATGTTCAAAATTTACTGTATTCCAGAGGTATACAAGATGAACAATTTGTTAAACAATTATTAGACAGGACTGAAAATGTTGTGCAACAGCAAAAGTTAATTGTGAAAAAAGAATAAACCGCCCATTTTATGACCCATGTCATAAAATTGATTTAGGACCTTTAAAAAATTAAAAATTAATAATAATAACAATGGGCGAACTCAGAATTTCGACAGAAGGAATACTCAATTTGGAAAAAATGAATTCAAAATTCGTACTCCTAAACACTGACGTTACAGATATAGACGTATGCTTAATTAAAGCTTCTTTAACGAAATTAGATATGTTTAAATACGAAAAGATCGTATTTTATCGAATTATTGAAAATATTTTGACAGGCGAGGATTGTAAAGTTAAAACAGTAGAATTTTCAACAAATAAAAATGTTTGGTTTACAGAAAATCCTGATTGGTACAAAAACCCTAAATTTCTCGAAGAGGATACAAATAAACGTATTGACGTTCATAATATGAACGAGATAGAAATTTCAACAAATCAACATATTTTGGAGGAATGCACTTTTATCATCGGCAAATATCACAAAGATTCAATGTTGAACAAGCTTAATAAGTTTGTTTATGAAATTAAAAACCGTGGAACATTTCTGGATTATACAATTGGATACATGTTTTGTTTGGGTTCCCAAAATATAAGTTTTGATCCAAGATCGTATGATCATTCTGATGAAGGATATTATGATCAGTACGCAATATGTTACAACAATGGAATGCTATCGAATTGCATTTTTGGAGGGTCTCAAGAGTACTATGCGTGTAGAGAAGAGGTGTAGAGAGGTGTAGAGAGGTGTAGAGAGGTGTAGAGAGGTGTAGAGAGGCGAGATAGAAAGGACGAGTTTTCTGAACGAAAGTTCAGAAAACGAAAAATCTGTAAGAATTGTTCATTTTAACATGTGAAATATCCTTCTTTAAATTAAACACCACGCTGTCTTGCATATCTGATCCAAGTATTATTTGTTTGAATTTGTTGCGGTGTAAGCTTGAGCACTCCTGTCACGTCCTTCGTATTTGCTAATCCTGCTGCATCTGCAACCAGTTTTAATACCGCATTATTAACCTTACCTAAATTTTTAACAACATTGAAATTAGATTTACATGCGTTTAGAATATAATACCATTGTTCATATCCTGATATAACATATGACATAGGTAAAAGTGATTCTGATTTATCGAGGTTCCAATAATCCGGAATATCTTCTTCATCAGCCTCGATGGCACCTTCACCTGCTCTACCTCCTCTTCCTCTTCCTCTTCCTCTTCCTCTAACGCCTTCATCTTCTTCATTTCCGTCTTCTCCTTCTTCGCCGTCACTGTCGTCTTCGCTGTCGTCTTCGTCACTGGACCCGTAATCGACTCCTTCTCTTTCACTGTCGTCTTCATCGTCAGAGAAATGTTCGATAATGTCGTCGGGGGCTTCAAATATAATATTCATGAATCTTAGATCTTTTGTAATTGGATGTCTCCATTTTGCGGCCCATGAGACACTTGGAGCGTACACTGTTTTAAATCTGGAGACAGTGTTTTGATATTCAGGCGATATGTTTACAGTTATATCTTTGGGGTCGATTGCTTTTTTAATCATCCCGCGTCTTTCATCTGTTTCGTCGTTTCCTAGAAAAATTGAGGCGTTATCGACCGCAAATGGTGTAACACTATATAGTTTATCATCTATTTCAACGGAATTATGTTTGTTTCCGTGTGATTGAATTAATTTATCACGACTCATTTTCTTTTGAAGATCTGTCCATATAATTTCGTCTAGTGATTGAAATGGTTGATCTCGTTTTAAAATTTCCTTAAAATCCTTCCAGAAATTGTGTCGAAAAACATCATCAGACGACGAAATGTGAGGAATGAATAAGCGTGCGTATTTTTCTTCCACCGGTGTGAGGTTATATAAAATACCAGTCTTTGAACTTAGATGAGCACCTAAAAACGGAGGATCTGGCAACATATGTGGACCAGCATGACGAATCTTTTTCCAATGAGGCGAATACGTTGGGCTATTTAAAAGTCCTTCAATTGAAGGTAAATTGTTTGTCAGGTTCAAAAAAATATCTTTATCTCTGTGATTTTTCAGAATTACACAGCCATCAAACGATTCATCGTCGGTTGGTTCGAGTTCAAATGAAACATCTACGCGTGTGTAATAATCTTTCAATATTTCAAGAACACCTTTATTTATAGCATTGAAACAAAATCTTGCCATTTTAAATTTGAAAAAATGTTTTCTAAAACAAAAATATATAAAAATGGATCTGTTAACGAAAACAGTAGTAGAATTAAAAGATATCGCCCGCAGAATGGGGTTGCAACGATACACGAGACTGAGAAAAGACGCTCTTGTGCAATTGATTTTGGAATCTGGCCCATCTGATAGCCCATCTGATAGCCCATCTGATAGCCCACCCCCTAAATCTCCATGTATGAAACAAAAGAAAGACGAAATTGTTGAACAGGCCAGGGTGTTAAACATTTCGTTGTATAAATCAAATGGTAAACTTCGAACGAAGGCAGAACTTTGTTTGGAAATAGACAGACTACTTCCAGGTCCTTCTGGTCGTCCATCTTCTCCGACATCGCGGCCAGTTTCTACGTCTGTGAAAGCGTGTATGAAAAATAAAAAAGATGTAATCATAGAACAATGTCTCAGAGCTCGCATCGAAATCATCAAACCAAATGGAAAAGAAAAAACGAAACTGGAATTATGTGAAGCACTTCAAAGATCTAGATCTCCTTCACCTCAAAGACCTTCTAGACCTCCTTCACCTCAAAGACCTTCTAGACCTCCTTCACCTCAAAGACCTTCAAGACCTCCTTCACCTCAAAGACCTTCAAGACCTCCTTCACCTCAAAGACCAATACCTCCTTCACCTCAAAGACCAATACCTCCTCGAATACCTTTCAAGGTCTGTATGTCAAACAAAAAGGATGTAATTGAACAAATGGCGATGAATCATAATATTTCGCTTGTGAAGCCGAATGGAAAAAGAAAAACAAAAAAAGACCTTTGTGATGAACTCAAAAATATGCCACCAGAACAGGAGCCAGAACAGGAGCCAGAACAGGAGCCAGAACAGGAGCCAGAACTAGAACCAGAACAGGAGGCAGAACAGGAGCCAGAACTAGAACCAGAACAGGAGGCAGAACAGGAGCCAGAACAGGAGGCAGAACAGGAGCCAGAACTAGAACCAGAACAGGAGGCAGAACAGGAGCCAGAACTAGAACCAGAACAGGAGCCAGAGGAGCCACAGGAGGAACCCATCGATATGCGACCAGTGTCAGAGGATAGAATAAAACATATTGAAGATTTACTTGTTGAACTTCAAAAACCCAAACGAGAACTAAAAAACATCAGATTAATTGAAACAAAAGTCTTTCAATGTCTCGGATTAATAAATTAAATAGGTTTTTGTCTCTCTTTGAGATCTGCAAGGTCGCTTTCTCGAGATTTCTGCATTTCTAACGCCAATGATGTTATATCTTTCTTTTTGGTCGGTGGCGGATTTGTTGTTGGGGGAGGATTTGTTGTTGGGGGAGGATTGTTTGGTGGTGGAAGATTTGGGTTTTCAAAATTGATCGATGTTTTGCCGCCGTTTTTAATGCGGGCAGCAGTCGGTAATTCAACTCGTAACGTCGATAACATCTGGTCAATCCAAGAATAAATATAATTTTCGATAAGTTTCTGTCGAGTTCCATTGTAGTACTCGACTAAAAGTGTTGGAACGTGGGTAATCTGATGGTCAATACAATACGTTTTTGCATCATCGCTGTCAACGTTGAACATTGTAAGTCCGACTAATGTGGGAAAATCGATAGGAAGACTTTTGATGTGTTCAATAAGATTTATTGATGCCTGTGATAAATTTGAATACACAAGAACGCAAAATTTTCTGTCCATTTTTCAATATTCAAAAGGTTTTAAGTTAAAACTCTTAACGGTAACATTTAGATAAGGATAAAAGAGTGACAAGGCACTACGAGTAAAAAGTTGTATTTATGACCAACTTGGTCATAAATATGTTTCAGGTGAAATTAATGTGGGAATTCGAATTCGTTGAAACAATCACGGCTGCAAAAATATACTTTTTCATTTCCAGCAAAACTTTTAAATCTTGGTGCATAAATTTCTTTGTCGCATTGATTGCAACGAATTGTTGATACCATTATTTTTAATTTTTGAAAAAGACCTGGCGCCAGGTCCGTTTCTTTAAACCCTATTCGTTTCTTAGGCATCTTGACAGGATACGTCCGCGGTGGTAAATTAACAATTGGAGGGGGGTAAATCTGTACAGTCTTGCCCTTGATTTTATCCAACTCGTTAAGAAAATCGTGACTAAAAGGTTTTCCAGTGAATGGATTCACACTGTTTTGACCAATCTTCATCCTGTCAAAACAATAAAGTTTGTTGTCTTCAGTATAGTAAATCACATCGTCTATGTCAAGTGGGCAAGCTTCTCTAGCAGCTGTTTGAATATATTTCACGGCGGTTTGTTTCTTGGTCACACCGCGTCGTATGAAAGGATCGTGTGGGTTTTTGATCATTTCGTAAAAGTCGTTCTCGATTAGACGGCGTCGTTGTTTGATTGCAAGTTTAGCTTCAGCGTGATCGACGTCTGGGTTTTTATATATTTCGGGTAAAACTGTGTATCGATCTAATTTTACTAGGTCTTCCGGGTTGTAATATGAGTTTTGAACTCGAAAGTGATGAACATGTGGGCCTTTAATTAGTGGTTGAAGATAAACAAGCACTTTAGACAAGCCTCGTGCCATGTCGTGATTAGTGGAAGTGTTTAGAGACGCCAGTACCCCCTGAATGTCGTCTTTTGGGAGTATCTCGTTTTGCTCCAACATTGTTTGAGCAACGGAAATGCTGTCAGCGGTGACTGGCTGAAATTCGGCATCAAGGATTTCTTTCCATGCACGCCCTGACGCGTCGAACATGTCGAGTGTTTCGACTATTATTCTGCCTGAAACAGCTGTGTAACCGACAGCGTTTTCAACGTATTGTCGCTTTCCAGCACATGCGTCTTTGTACCACGCTGTGCTGACATTAAACCAAGTATCGTCATATTTGGTTGTGATGTATTTCACGAGGTCTACATGTGGTGTAATAACAAATCCTCGTATGGGTTCGTCGGTGAACCGATGCATCCAAGGCGCCCGTCGATATTCTCGTTCACATTTCGACATAAATTCCCCAGGCCCGAATCGATGCCTTGGGGGGGCGTTTACGACAGCAGGTCGTGGATAGCGTGATGTGATGCGATCTACTACGTCTTTAAGTCGCGGTGGTCGTTTAATTACGACTCTTTTAGAATTAAATTCTCTCTGTTTAATCATCTGACGCATTTGATGTATCTTTTCTTGGACATCAGGGCGATAGTAAAACTTGTCGAAAAAAGGAAGAATGTTTGATCCTCGTCTAGCCACATCAAATTCTCTGAAAAACGGTTTTACTAGAGACCACGGAAGACGTGATTTAATCATAAGAAGCATTTTGAATACATCTCGTTCGTCGCCTGATAATGATAATGTTGTAATAAACGCGTCGATTCGGTCAGACATCTCTTCCATTCGATATGTGGTAAAATCTTTAAAATCCAAATTGCTAGGTGGAACGTCGTCCTGGGCACCCAGATCTAATTTTTTGGTGAGTTCAGTGTCCCATTTTTTAATCATAGCCTTTGCGGCGTTTCGAGGATTTTGCTCACGTTTTATTTTTTTAATGCCTACCAATACATTCATTATTCTTTTTACCTTGTAAAAAAACTATTTTATTTTAAAGACACCTTTATCTTTTGAAATGAAAATGTACCAACAAATAGTTACGAAACAAGAAGTTTGGGTACTTCAGAATGTTTTGAATCAAGGAGGATTCGGTATTGTGTATGAAACAACAAAATCGTCGGATGATACTCCTAAATTTATCACAAAGTGTCAATCACGCGTATGTAAACATGATCATATGTTGAACGAAAAGCGGGTTTACGAATGTCTTAAATGCGATTTGAATTACAGCCAGTTCATACCAGAAATTCATGAGTGTGGACCAAATTTTATAATAATGAAAAAATTTGACATAGATGTTGATCAGTACTTTAATACCCATGTTGTTCCGAAAAAGATTATTCATTTTTTAATTTCGCAGGTGTTAAATGCACTTGAATTTATTCATATGCATAATTATTCACACGGCGACATTAAAACGAGCAATATGTTACTTGATTTGGAAAATAAGGAGAACCCCACATTAAAAATTTCAGATTTCGGGCTAGGATCATTGTTCGTATCACACAAAACGCGTCAACATCTAGAGTATTCCAAAACCATTTCACCACACAGAGGAACTCTTGCATTTATTAGTGAAGATGCTCACAAAGGAGTTGTACCGAGCAGACGATCAGATCTTGAGAACTTTGGATGGGTTATGATTCAGTCTTTTTTCAGAGGACTTTTGAGTTGGAGGAATTTAACCGGGAAAACTCATGTCATGAATGAAAAAATAAAAAGAAAAACGTTCATACTCAAATCTGGAACTGTAAAAACAATATTACCAGATCATTCTACAACACGTCTAGATTTGTATTTCAAACACATCTTTTCGCTGGAATACAGTGCATGCCCAAAATATAAGATGCTAATTGGACTATTCACCACGTGAGCCGGTTTCCAAAAGCCACAACGATAAATATATTATTAATTTGAAAATGGAAATTTGAAAATACGATTTCAGAAAATTCGAATTGAAATAATTTATGCCTTCATCACTTTATTATTTGTGTTTGCGAGTTATTATAAATAACAACATTGAAATTCCGGATTCCGTGCCTAAATTGGTTCGTGAGTCTGTTAAGAAACGAATCAATAAACAAAATACTGATTTATGTTGTAAAACGATCAACTGTCTTGTTGCTATTGAAGTAGACCACTTTGAATGTTTCCAGTATGCCTATGAACACGATCCTTATTTTGATGAGGGAGCATACTCTGAAGCGGCGTCTAAGGGATATCTTAATATCCTCAAGTGTGTACGAAGACATGGTAGAGTATCTAGTTGGGTGATGGCTGAAGCAAAAGAGAGGAACGATAATGCGTGTGTAGAGTTTCTTCAACAAGAACTGGATAGTGGTAACTTAATAATTGTTGATATGCCAGAGGGTTAATTCATTTTAAAATATTTCATGACCTGTCATAGGTCACGAAATAAAAATTAGAGCATCTCAAATCTCGTTAACTGGGTCGATTTGTTGGTCAATAATTTCGCGATATATCTCTTCACCATTTTTATTATTTACGGCGTTGTATTCCGCAAAATTCAACACTATATCTTTTGAGTTTTTAGTGATGGTGACATTCACGCTTCGAGTTATCATTGTTGTTCCATATCCGAAAAACTTGTTATTCAACAAAACGTTCCATTCAAGAACATCATCCACATCGTCTAAAGGATATTCATCTTTTGTCATCTCTATTCCGGTATGTTTGAGTACTTTGATTTCCGCCGGGTCAAATGGATGAACCACAACGGCTTTTTTATCGCCAATGTGTGCAAATAAAACATCTGGGTTCTCTTTGAGAAATGGGCGATACTTAAACTTGTCAAACATTGTTGGCGTAGTATTAAATAATAATTTTGAAAAAAGTTCTTTCATAATTGATAGCATGACAATCTCCGTAATATTTATATATTTCCCAATAACCGTGTGTTGCGACATTTCCATGTCGTGTGCCAATTGTTTCAATGGTTTTGCAAGATTCTTATGCTTAACCCAAAAATAGACGCATCCAGCTATGGCCGATTAAACAATTGGCACACGACATGGAA